>OLPF01002334.1_pt1 | contig 12703 bp, 10 predicted proteins | sample 1673121 | NCBI WGS metagenome assembly OLPF01 (sample SAMEA3136756, study PRJEB25190) | human gut metagenome | reverse complement strand
GCCCCAAGATCGACTTCCATCTGGAGGATTCGCTCGGCCGTACCTGGCAGTGCGGCACCGTGCAGCTGGACTTCCAGATGCCTATCAACTTCGACCTCGAGTACACCGATGCCGATGGTTCCAAGAAGCGCCCCATCATGCTGCATCGCGTGTGCTTTGGCTCCATCGAGCGCTTTATTGGCATTTTGATCGAGCACTATGCGGGCAAGTTCCCCACGTGGCTTGCTCCGGTGCAGGTGGATGTCCTTCCCGTCTCCGAGAAGAGCCGCGCCTACGCCAACGAGGTCGCAGCTAAGCTCGATGCCGCCGGTATTCGCGTGAAGGTCGATAACCGCGACGAGAAGATCGGCTACAAGATCCGTGAGGCTCGCGGTATCGATCGCGTTCCCTACATGCTCATCCTGGGTGAGAAAGAGGCCGAGGCCGGCAACATTTCCGTCCGCGATCGCTCCAACGAGACGGTTCCCTCCACGGTCGACGAGTTTATCGCCAAGGTTACCGAGGAGATTCGCACGCGCGCGTAGTGCTTTTGTGCGATTCTGCCTTGGCGGACGAATGATGTAATTGATGCGCCCGGCGGATTGATTCCGCCGGGCGTTTTGCGTATAGGTCGATAGGGGAGTTTTTTGACTGCGCTGGAACATTATGCAAATCGGCTGCATGCCCGCGCCGTGCGGGTATGCGAGGCAGCAAGCTCCCTGGAGGCACTGCGGAAGGTTGGCATCTTGAGGGAGGGCGCCGTTGCTGGTGTTCTTGCAAACGGAGAAGTTCCTGAGATATGCAAGCCTGCGTTTTCTTTGGGAGGCGAACCGTCGCTCTTTTTCCTTGAAGATGCCGTGCATGGCGAGCATCTTCGGGTGCCCGATGTGCGTTCGTTGGCTGCTGCCGCGCATGAGGCGCATGCCTCTTTGGTGCTCGATATCTCCAGTCCTACTTCATTTGGTTGCGATCCGCTCGATGCCGGCGCATCGGTTTGCGTTGAGCGCTTGCGCGCCGGGGTCTATGCGGTTTGTGTAGCACGCTCGGGAAAGCGAGGCCGTGTTCTCGATTCGTATGCCGAACAGGCATTCCGTTCGCTCGTGCCAGAAGGAGATATTTCTCCCGCCTGTCGGGATGCTCTTGAGCGCGCGTACAGCTCTTCGTATCAACAAAGTCTTCAGAAGCGGTTTGACTTCGCGCGTGCCTTTGCCGAGTACGCCGCGGCGAATCCGCTAATCGATTCCTGCTGGTATCCGGGGCTAGCTTCGCATCCTGACCATGCTGCCGCAGCAAGCCTGCTTCGTCATGGTTTTGGCCCTCTTGTCTCCATTGGACTTTCTGGCGAAAGCAGTTCACTTCGAGTTTTTCAGCTTCTTGGCGGCACCGAGGCGGAACAGTTACATCTTTTGGGTGGCACGACGGTGACTCTTTTGAAAGGGGAGAGCGGCTCATATCTTCTTTTCAACATGGGTGAGGGTAACGTGTTCGAGCTTATCGATTGGGTTGATAACGCTCTTCGCAAGGTTTGAGTTAGGTAATCAGACAGCGTCACCGTGCGGTGTATACTTTTGCGCTCATCGTTTGCTTCTGGGGAGGGGCGGCAATGCTCTTTGATAGCGCCGATATTGTTGAGAGCGTCTTTTTAGGCGTGGCGCTTGCCATGGATGCCATGGCGGTCACGCTGGCCAACTTGCTGGCAGAACCTCATATGCCGAAGGCAAAAAAGATCGCCATGCCGCTTGCATTCGCCGTCTTTCAGATGGCCATGCCCGTGTTTGGCTACTTTGGCGGTATGCTTATGGCTTCGTATATCGATGCCTATGCCGGTATCGTTTCGTTTGTTATCCTCGGCATCGTGGGCGGCAAGATGATTCGAGAAGCGTTGCAGGAGATGCACAGCCCAGGTGAAGCCGCATCCTCGCACCTTACCTGGTGTGGGCTCTTTGTCGAATCCATCGCCACCTCCATCGATGCCTTGATCGTTGGCGTTTCGTTTGCCGCAACGGGTAAGAGCATTGTCCTGTACAGCTCGATGATCGGTGCCACGACCTTTGGATGCTGCCTTGCGGTGCTTGTGCTGGGCAAAAAGCTTGGAGAGCGTTTTGGCGTCCATGCTCAGGTGGCGGGCGGCGCGGTGCTGGTTTGCATCGGTCTTAAAGCGCTGCTCATCTAATTTTTGCAAAGGAATAGTGTCTGCCTGGATGCGCCATTTGGCCTGTGTACCAAGTTTCATCTTCGGTGTCGAAGACTCCGTGGACTTTAGGCAAAAAGCTGTTTTGTTAAGGCGTTGCGCGTTAAGATAACAGCGCTATATATAGGGCGCGACGGTAGGGCTGGGTCCACGTGGCTTGCAGCTAGTCGTCGGCGATGTTAGAAGGAGAAACATGGCAACGTTCTTTCCCGGTGAGTCCCACACTTTTTCTGAGTATCTGCTCGTACCTGGCTATTCCTCATCGGAATGCATCCCCAACAACGTTTCTCTCAAGACGCCGCTGACGCGTTTCAAGCGCGGCGAGAAGCCCGCAATCACCCTTAACATCCCCATGGTTTCGGCCATCATGCAGTCCGTTTCCGGCGTGGACATGGGCGTTGCCCTGGCCACCGAGGGCGGCATGTCCTTTATCTATGGTTCTCAGACCCCCGAGTCCGAGGCTGCCATGGTCAAGGCCGTTAAGGATCACAAGGCCGGCTTCGTCGAGTCCGATTCCACGCTCACTCCGAAGATGACCATGTCTGAGGTCATGGCTCTCAAAGATAAGACGGGCCACTCCACCATGCCCGTCACCGACGATGGCACCCCTCGCGGTAAGCTTCTGGGTATCGTGACCAGCCGCGATTACCGTCCTTCCCGTGACGATCACTCCGCTTTGGTCGAGACCTTCATGACCCCGCGCGAGAAGCTCATCGTGGGCGACAAGAACATCACCCTTAAGAAGGCAAACGACGTTATCTGGGAGAACAAGCTCAACGCTCTTCCCGTCGTCGATGATTACGATCACCTGATCGGCATCGTGTTCCGCAAGGACTATGATAGCCACAAGACCAATCCCAACGAGCTACTTGATGCCAACAAGCGCTACATGGTTGGCGCCGGCATCAATACCCGCGATTATGCCGAGCGCGTGCCCCTGCTGGTCGAGGCCGGTGCCGATGTCTTGTGCATCGACTCTTCCGAGGGCTTCTCTGAGTGGCAGAAGCGCACCATCGAGTGGGTCCGCGCCAACTACGGCGAGGATGTCAAGGTGGGTGCCGGTAACGTCGTCGACGCCGAGGGCTTCCGCTTCCTGGCCGACTGCGGTGCCGACTTCATCAAGGTCGGTATCGGTGGCGGTTCGATCTGCATTACCCGCGAGACCAAGGGCATCGGTCGTGGCCAGGCCACCGCTCTGATCGATGTTTGCCGTGCTCGCGACGAGTACTTCGAGGAGACCGGCGTCTACGTGCCCGTGTGCTCCGACGGCGGCATCGTTTACGACTACCACATGACGCTTGCGCTCGCAATGGGTGCCGACTTCATGATGCTCGGCCGTTACTTCGCTCGCTTTGACGAGAGCCCGACCGACCGCGTGAACGTCAACGGCCAGTACATGAAGGAGTACTGGGGCGAGGGTTCCGCCCGTGCTCGCAACTGGCAGCGTTATGACCTCGGTGGCGCGGCTAAGCTCGCCTTCGAGGAGGGCGTCGACTCCTACGTGCCCTATGCCGGCTCGCTCAAGGACGGCGTGAACTCCACGCTGTACAAGATCAAGTCCACGATGTGCAACTGCGGTGCGCTCACGATTAAGGAGCTGCAGGAGAAGGCGAGGCTCACGCTCGTTTCGGCCACCTCGATCGTCGAGGGCGGCGCCCACGACGTCGTGGTGAAGGATCGCAACCATCAGATGGTGAGCTATCAGTAAGGAGAGCTCTAAGCTGAGGCCAGGGGCCCGCAGCTGAGACGCTGCTGCGGCAGGACGACATAGTTCCCGATGTACATGTCAGGCGGTTTCCGTGTATGCGGGCCGCCTGTCTTCGTTTCACTCAAGCGCGTGTCGCCGCCCATTCTTGTGCGGCGGATCTGCCTTCGTAGGCCCTCGATGGGTTTTCGGGGCGATCGATTACCTGATGTGCCCTGGGCATCGATTACTGCTTGCCTGCTCCGTCTGCACTTCCTCGGCTTGGTTTATCATCGGGTTGAGGAGTTGATGATATGTTTTGCACGAATTGTGGCGCTGCCCTTCCCGATGATGCGAAGTACTGCACTTCATGCGGTGCCCCCGCACCGGTGTTGGGCGATGAAGAGGTGGCGGGCTCGGGAGAAGGTGCGCCGGTAGATGTTGATGTCTCCGCGTTTGACGAGCCTACGAAGCTGGAAGATGCTTCCGCGCCAAAGCGCAGGGGCATGCGTCCGGCTGCCATTGCGGCGATAGCCATTGCCGTCGTGGCCGTGCTGGTAGGAGGAGGGGTGCTCACGTGGCACTTCTTCTTCAATGCTCCGGCGCGCGAGTCGACGATCGAACGCGTCGATCTTGAGCAGCCCTCGACGAAAGACGATGCGACGAGCGGCGGCGCCGATGCGGAAGGTGGCGCGCAAGCCGAAGGCACCGATGCTGAGGCTGACGATTCGATATCGACGGGTAACGGGGCCGACGCCGCTTCGGCTGACGGCACGGATTCCGGTTCCTCGCTAGGCGCATCCCCATCGGGCGGTGCCGACGAGCCCTCTTCCGATGCTTCCTCTTCCCAGGACTATATTTTGCCAAACAGCTCTACCGAGCTCATCTCCGAGCAAGATCTTGAGGGTCTTTCGGATTGGGAGCTCTACATCGCGCGGAACGAGATCTACGCGCGGCATGGGCGCGGCTTCAAGAATAAAGACCTCCAGGAGTATTTCGGCAGCAAGTCGTGGTACGTCGAGCGCTATACCCCCGAAGAGTTCGACGCGAACCCCACGTTGAGCGATATTGAGCTGCAAAATGTCGAGACGATCCATAACGTCGAGAAAGCGCGCGGATCATCGCACGCATAGGGGGTTGTTCTTTGTTAATGGGGAAGGTTGGCGATGTTGCCGACTACCATGGGTGTATACATGGGTTGCCTCCTGTGAACGAGGAAGATCGTCCGGACGAGGGGTAGTTCTGTTTTTTGCTCTCTGATCAGAGAAGCGCCACTCGCCCCGTTCATGGTTGGTGCGTCAACGAATAGTTGCAGAGGCTGCGCGCTGCCGTGAGCGTCGCGGGCAGGAGGGCTGTCTCACGTGCGCTCTTTCCAGCCTGCGCTGTCTTTCCGCATCCTTGGTGGGGTTTAGCGTGTTTCTTGTGTGAGGAAACCGTATACTCGTGTTGCGCAACTACAGGACTTGACCGCATCTTGGGGAGGGGGTACCGGTGGAGCGCGATATGTTGACGCTCGACGACCCTGACCGCTCTTTGCAAGGCGACGACGGGGTGTCGCGTGTGGAAGGGGAGGACGGGGCCTCCTTTGCCGCTGAAGATGAACCGAATGCTCTCGGCCACGCCGTGCATGAGGCGAAAGACCACGAGGGCCCTGGTGAGGAACCTCTCGAGGATGATGCCTGGGATGCAGATTTCTTTGAGGACGATGAGCGTACTGAGGACGATGTCCAAGAGGATGAAGGATTTCCTGCGGGCATGAGCCTTGGAGAAGGCGATATCGAGGACGACGAGGAGGAGCTTCCTGTCCGCGATGTCGAAGAAGACGACGAACCGGATGGTTCAGGGGTGCGCGGCCGCGCTGCCCGTGCGGTTCAGCAGGCCCGGTCGTTGGTCATGGAGCACCAGACGGCCTCGGCAATTATTGCGTTCGCGCTTGTATCGGTCTTTGTCATCGGAGCTTTGACCTTTGCGTTCACGCGTGTGTTCGCATATGATCGCGGGGTTCTGAGCGAGGAGAGGGAGGTTCCTGAGAACCTTCTGCCCGTTGAGCATGCCGAGCTGCCGCATCTCGGCCTCCGCATCGATAGCATCTCGACGTCGGCTGCTCCGAATATCGTTGTGCACGTGCGGGTCGATGCGCTGCCGGAGGTGGGGTATCCGCCGCTCGTTCCCGAGCAGTTCGCGCTGAGCGAGTCGACAGGCGAGGGCGAGGCGGCAAGCGTGGCTCTCGCGAACTTCAGCTACGACCAGGGCACGGGGGTGTGTACGTTCTCATACGCCACGCCCGTTGCCGATGCCGCTGCTCGGCGAACGCTTTCCGTCAAGCTTCTTCCCGAAAGCGGCTATCGGGGCGGTTGCTCGATAACCTATTCGTGTGCCTAGGAACTGTTGATTTTTCTTCGGGCGATTGGCATTGCAGCTTTTGGGAACTTCGGGGCGAAGGGTCCGGGTAGCCGCGCCGCTGCCGGGAGGGCGCCGGCTCTCTGAGCTGCGCCTTTCTCTCCATCCCGCTCGCCTGTACTCGCCCGCCGCACAAGGAAGTGTCCAAAAGTTGATACCTCGACGGGACGGACGACTCTGGAGCCCCATAATCAGCGTCTCCCCAGGGAAACGCCGACCATTGCCCTTGGGCCTCCGCCGCTTCGTCCCATAGGCGGTAATCGGCGCTTCCCGAGCAGTAATTGCGAAATGAAACCCGCTCAGGACTGCCCTGGGCAGGGCTTCCGGCTCAACGCAAATCCGTTTTCGCACCGTGCCTCCTAGCGTTTCCGGGCATGCGCGCATTTGTGCGGTCAACGTTTTCGCTGCGCGCATTTGCGCGGCGTGCCTCTATGCTGCGCGCTTCCGCCCTTGGCAATCCGACCCTGTTATTCGTCTAGAGTGCTGCTAGAATGTTGAACGTTACCGACGTTCAACCACAGGGAGCGAGCATGTGCGACCACTGCACCCAAACGCATAACGAGATTCCGCCCTATGATGCCCATGCCATCGAGGCGAAATGGCAGAAGGCTTGGGAGGACGAGAACCTCTTCGCCGTGGACGAGGACCCGTCGAAGCCTAAGAAGTACGTACTGGAGATGTTCCCGTATCCGTCTGGCAAGCTCCATATGGGTCATGTGAGAAACTATTCCATCGGCGACGTACTGGCTCGTTTCAAGAAAATGAAGGGCTTTAACGTGCTCCATCCGATGGGCTGGGACTCCTTCGGACTTCCGGCTGAAAACGCTGCCATCAAACACGGTGTGGAACCGAGCAAATGGACCTGGGAAAACATCGGCGAAATGAGAGAACAGCTGAAAGAACTTGGTCTTTCCTATGACTGGGACAGAGAAGTTGCCACCTGTCATCCCGACTACTACAAGTGGATGCAGTGGATCTTCATACAGTTCTATAAAAAGGGACTGGCATATAAAAAAGAGAATCCTGTAAACTGGTGTCCGAGCTGCCAGACCGTACTGGCCAACGAACAGGTCGTTGACGGCAAGTGCGAACGGTGCAAGACGCTGGTAGGCAAGAAGGATCTATCACAGTGGTATTTTAAGATCACAGATTACGCTGAAAGGCTTCTTGACAATCTGGAAGAGCTGCCAGGCTGGCCGAACAAGGTCAAGCTGATGCAGAAAAACTGGATCGGCAAGAGCATCGGCGCAGAAGTGACCTTTGAAATAGATGGTTTTGACAAGGGACTTGACGTCTTCACCACGAGACCGGACACCTTGTATGGAGTTACGTATATGGTAATGGCACCGGAGCATCCTTATCTGAAGGAGCTGGTAGCGGGCAGCGAATACGAAGAACCTGTCAACGCTTATGTTGATAAGGTACAGCATATGAGCGACATCGAACGTACCTCCACGACCAACGAGAAGACAGGACAGTTTACCGGTCGCTATGCGATCAATCCGCTGACAGGTAAAAAGGTTCCGATCTTCATCTCTGATTACGTTCTCATGGACTATGGTACCGGAGCGATCATGGCGGTACCGGCTCATGACCAGAGAGACTTTGACTTTGCGAAGAAATTCGACCTGGAGATCATCCCGGTAGTAGATTCCGATGATCCGGAAGTTGACGTGTACGACCTGAAAGCTGCCTTTGCGGCAGAAGGAACGATGATCAACTCCGAAATGTTCAACGGCATGAACAACAAGGAAGCCATCGAAAAGATCATCGACTACCTGGAAGAAAAGAAAATCGGCAAGAAGTCCATCAACTACAAGCTGAGAGACTGGCTCATCTCCAGACAGAGATACTGGGGAACTCCGATCCCGATGATCCACTGCGACGACTGTGGATGGGTTCCGGAGAAGGAAGAAAATCTGCCGGTCCTACTGCCTGCTGATGTACAGTTCACAGGCAAGGGCGAATCTCCGCTGGCAACAAGCAAGACCTTTGTGAACACCACATGTCCGGTCTGCGGCAAGCCTGCCAGAAGAGAACTGGATACCATGGACACGTTCCTGGATTCCTCCTGGTATTTCCTGCGCTACTGCGATCCGAAGAATACAGAAGCGCCGTTTAGCAAAGAAAAAGTAGATTACTGGATGAACGTAGACCAGTACATCGGCGGAGTGGAACATGCGATCCTCCACCTGATGTACGCAAGATTTTTCCAGATGGCACTTTACGATCTGGGACTGGTAAGCACGGAAGAGCCTTTTAAGAATCTGCTGACGCAGGGCATGGTCATCAAAGACGGTGCCAAGATGAGTAAATCCCTGGGCAACGTTGTCAGCCCTGCGGAGATCATCGACAAGTACGGCGCAGATACGGCAAGACTGTTCATCCTGTTTGCGGCACCGCCGGAACGTGAACTGGACTGGTCGGATAAAGGCGTAGAAGGAAGCTTCAGATTCATCAACAGAGTATACCGGATGGTATATGATTTCTCGCAGAACTACAGCGAGGTGCCGGAAAGCTATGAAATCAGCGGCGACGCTGATAAGAACATGGCGTACTGGCTCAACTATGCCATCAAGAAGGTATCAGACGATATCGGCGAACGGTTCAATTTCAACACAGCCATCAGTACGATCATGGAACTTGTCAACGAAATGTACCGCTATAAGGAAGGCACGGTAAATCCGGGTCTGTTCGGAGCAGCCATCAAAGATCTGATCATTATGCTGGCGCCGTTCGTACCGCACGTAACGGAAGAAATGTGGGAGCACCTGGGATACGAAGGATCCGTTCACGATCAGAACTGGCCGGAATACGATGAAAAAGCCCTTGTAAAAGATACTGTAGAGATCGTTGTGCAGGTAAACGGAAAAATCAAAGAGAAATTAGATATTGCAGGCGGACTTTCCAGAGAAGAAATGGAGAAGACCGCTATGGAAAACGAAAAGGTAAAAGGGCTGATCGAAGGTAAGAATGTTGTGAAAGTCATTGCCGTACCGGGCAAGCTGATCAACATCGTGGTAAAATAGTGTACCCTTTTCCTGGACGACTTTAGGAAGGACATTATGAGCGAAGAAACGAAAATGACATCAAGGAAACCTGCAAAGCCTGCGGGAAAGAACACTTCTTCCCGCAGCGGCTCCGGCCAGAAGAATACCGGACGAAAGGCTTCGGCAGGGAATAGAACAGGTGGTGGAAAGCAGGGCACGAACCGAAAGACTGCTTCTGCCAGATCTGGTTCTTCTGCAAAGAATCATGCGGGCAGATCCGGGGCAGGCAAGGCAGCTCCCGGCAAATCCGCTTCCGGCAAGGCAGCTGAGGTTGTCAAAACAGCCGGCAGAACGAGCAAGGCGGCCGGCAGTGCCGGTGCAAGAGGCGCAGCTTCCAGAGGGAGACGGAAGAAAGCTGCGCCGGCGGTGAAGATCATCCCGCTGGGCGGGCTTCACGAAATCGGAAAGAACATGACAGCGCTGGAATACGAGGATGAGATCATCATCGTTGACTGCGGGCTGTCTTTCCCGGATGACGATATGTTCGGGATCGATAAAGTAATTCCGGATTTTTCATATCTGGAGAAAAACAGCAAGAAAATCAAGGGACTGATCATTACTCACGGACATGAAGACCACATCGGTGGTGTTCCGTATCTGTTAAAGGTGATCAACGTACCGATCTACGGCACCAGATTCCCGCTGGGGCTGATCGAAAACAAGTTAAAAGAACACGGCATGAAGGCGAGGATGCATACGGTGAAAGCCGGACAGACCTTCAAACTGGGAAAGCATTTCTCGGTGGAAGCTTTGCGGATCACTCACTCCATCGCGGACTCCATATGCCTTTCCATAACGACACCGGCAGGAAAGATCTTCCACACGGGGGATTTCAAGATCGACTATACGCCGGTGGATGGAGACCCGATCGACTTCGCCAGACTGGCGCAGATCGGATCAGAAGGAGTGCTTCTGATGATGGCGGACAGCACCAACGTGCTGCGTCAGGGATATACGGCATCGGAGCGTGTAGTCGGCAAGACGCTGGGGAATATTTTCCGCGGCTGCAATAGTCGTATCATCATAGCCACGTTCTCATCCAACGTCCACAGGATACAGAAGATCGTGGATCTTGCAAAAGAATGCGGTCGCAAGGTGGCCGTTTCCGGCAGGAGCATGGTCAATGTGGTAGAGCTTGCAACGGAACTGGGATACATGAAGATACCGTCCAATATGCTGGTGGATCTCAATAAGGCAAAGAACGTTCCGGACAAAGAAATGGTCATCATCACCACAGGAAGCCAGGGCGAGCCTATGTCAGCACTGGCAAGGATGGCGTCCTCGGAGCATAAAGCCATCAAGATCAAGAGAGGTGACAGAGTCATTCTCTCGTCTTCTCCGGTACCGGGCAACGAGCTGACGGTGGCCAATGTAGTCAACAAGCTGGTGGAAAAGGGTGCAGAAGTGATCTACTCAGACATCGCGGATATCCATGTGTCCGGGCATGCCTGCCAGGAAGAACTGAAGCTGATGCATTCCCTGATCCGGCCGAAATTCTTCATGCCGGTCCATGGCGAGTTCCGCCATTTGCAGACCCATGCAGATCTGGCTCACACGCTGGGCATGCCGAAGGATAACGTATTCCTTCTCAGCAACGGAGACTGTCTGACCGTTTCTGAAGATAATGCAGTGAAGACAGAAAAGGTCGCAGAAGCGGAAGGTATCATGGTAGATGGACTGGGCGTAGGAGACGTAGGAAACATCGTTCTCCGCGACAGAAGACTGCTGTCGGAGTCGGGATTGATCATTCTGGTAGCAGCGATCGACCGGTATTCCAATCGGATCGCGTCAGGACCGGATATTATTTCCCGCGGATTTGTCTATGTGCGTGAGAATGAAGATTTGATCGATGAAGCCTGCCGCAAGGCAGAAGAGATCCTGGAAGAATGTATTGCAAAGGATATGAAGGACTGGAACGGTATGAAGACGGCTGTTCGGGAAGGTCTGCGTAAATTCATTTATGCGAAGACCAAGAGAAGTCCGGTGATCCTGCCGATCTTCTTGGAAGTATAGAAAGGAGCATATTTATGAACGTATATGACCAGGCTCATTCGCTGGCAACAGCAGTAAAGGAGTCCGAAGAATACAAGCAGTTTCAGGCCAGAAAGAAGGATATCGAAGGCAATCCGGAACTGGAAAAAGCACTGAACGATTTTCTCAAGCAGCAGTTTGAGATGCAGGCAGCCCAGGCTATGGGCCAGCCGATGGATCCGGAAGCTTTAGGCAAGCTTCAGCAGCTTTCCGGCATCCTCATGCAGGATCCGGCAGCGGCGCAGTATCTGCAGTGCCAGATGCGTTTTTCCATGATGATGGCAGATGTGTACAAGATCCTGGCCGAAGTTTCCGATCTGGGTATCGACCAGATGATAGGAGGCGACAAATAATGGCGAACATGGTGAAAACACCGGATGAGCTGATGAAGATCCTCAAGGCTGCGACCATGGGAGATATGTGCTTCACCCATATCCTGCAGTTTATCGAACCGGGGATGACGGAAAAAATGGTGGCGGATGAAATCGAGAAAACGCTGCTTAGTTATGGCGCGGAAGGACTGTCCTTCCCGACGATCTGTGTGTCCGGCGTCAACACGACTCAGCCCCACGGAGAACCTAGCGATAAAGTGATCGAAGACGGCGATTTCGTGACTATGGATTTCGGTGCTGTCGTGGACGGCTACTGTGGTGATATGACCCGTACCATCGGGATCGGACATCTGAGCGAAGAACAGATCAAGGTTTATGATATCGTTCTTCATTCCCAGATGGCAGGTCTTGCAGCATGCAAAGCAGGCGTAAGGTGCAGTGATGTAGATGCGGCAAGCAGAAACATCATCAAGGAAGCCGGATACGGCAATTACTATATCCACGGCACAGGACACGGTGTCGGGACAGAGGTGCATGAAGCGCCTACTCTGAATCCGAAGAGTGAGGAAGTGCTGGAAGAATACATGCCTGTCACGGTGGAACCGGGCATCTATATTCCAGACAAGTTCGGAGTTCGCATTGAGGACTTGGCAATCATCACAGAATTTGGTATAATAAATGCTGTAAAATCTCAAAAGAGTTTGATTATAATTTAAATATAAAGAGAGGTCGAGAAGTTTATGATTTATGCAGGTGATTTTAGAAAAGGTATGACATTTGAAATTGACGGGGATCCGCATGTAGTTCTGGATTTCCAGCACGTTAAGCCGGGTAAGGGCGCTGCGTTCGTAAGAACGAAGCACAAGAACATCCTGACCGGCGCTATAAAGGAAGAATCCTTTAACCCGGATGCCAAGTTCCCGAAAGCACACATCGAGACAAAGACGATGCAGTACTTATATAACGACGGCGAACTGTACTATTTCATGGATGAAGAAACTTACGATCAGATTCCTCTTACATTTGACCAGGTAGA
>OLPF01002320.1_pt1 | contig 12785 bp, 13 predicted proteins | sample 1673121 | NCBI WGS metagenome assembly OLPF01 (sample SAMEA3136756, study PRJEB25190) | human gut metagenome | reverse complement strand
ATTTAAAGTAAAAATGTGCTATAATATATAGCATAAAGTAAAAAAATAAGTAAGGAGTGTGAATATTTATGGTATATACACTTTGTAAATATCCGGATGAAACAGAAGTGGTTTTTTCAGATATTCGTAAAAAAGACAATGGAGAAGAATATATAAGAGTTTCTTTTGAACGACCTACGAAACAGGGTTTTGATACAGTTGTTTTTGAACTTCCTAGTTATAAAATATTAGAAAGAGATGGACACTATTCTGATGAAGAAGTAGAAGAATTTAGAAAAATAGTTGAAAGAGGTGCACCTCTATTCTTTAAGTATGCACGTGAAGGAGGTCTTAAACTTGCCTAATTTATTTGAAGTAATGCGGTTATAAAATATATTTTTGGTCTAATGAGAACAATGAACCTGTGCATGTACATGTTTCAAAAGGAAAGCCAACTGGAAATTCTACCAAAATTTGGCTTACAAAATCAGGTGGCTGTATATTAGCTAATAATCTAAGTAAAATTCCAAATAACGAATTGAATAAAATAATGGAAATTATTACATTAAATTATTTTAGAATTGTTACGAAGTGGAAAGAAGTACAACAACAAAAACCAGTTAAATTTTATTGCTAGTATTATAGAATTTTATAAATATTAATTTATTTTAATTTTTTTGAACTAAACAATAAACTAAACAAAATGTCGATTGAATATGAAATAAGTGAATGTAGTCAATTCAGCCCAGCCATCGAAAAAATCGTTGAAAATAGCTTGTATCTAATGATACAGGCTATTTTCTTGCTTGTAACCTTAAATAATTTATTATAATTTATAAAAATTGTTTTTCACTAGAACCACAAGGCTTTTCACGGTTTTTAATTTATCTTAATTTTTTATTTTTTAAACTATCAACTAAACATTCTATATTTTTATTTGAAAAATTATGAAGAGTGTTTAGTTGATAATAGAATGTTTAAATAAATGAAAAAAATACAATTGCTGTAATACAGTATACAAGCAGGTTACAGAAAAAAGGTATGTTTAGTTGATAGCGAAAAATATTAATCTTTTGAATTTTCTAAAGTGTTTGACATACCAATAGACTTATTATTTTTTATCAAATGTTCATTAAGGTAGTATTGATTAACCTTATCAACTTCTCGTTCTTTAAACTTATCAAAAACACTAGTATAAGTATTTAATGTAACACTAATATCTTTATGCCCCATTAATCTTTGAACAGTGATTAGTCTGGAAAATAAAGAGATAATTAAAAGAACAAAGATTCAAGACGATTTGGATGTAGAGTGATTATACTTTACGTAAATTGTAAACAATTTAGTTTGACAAATGTAATAAAAAAATGTATAATGAATATACTAAAGAAAGTAATATTGCAAAATATTATGAAAAGGAGATCCCTAGCCTATAAGTAGGGTATATTGAAGAGGAAACCCCTAGCCTAAAGTAGGGTATAAAAAGAGCAAGAGTGAGAACCCTTGCTCAAAATTATTTTAAGGAGAATTATTTTGAATAAATTAAGACTTTATAAAATTGATATTAATTATAAAGAGTTATTTAAAGATAAAGAAATTAAAATAACACCATCAATAACTCTGAAACATTTACAAAAAAAAATAGAAACAACCAAATATTATATTATTGATTCAGAAGGAAAAACATTAGACAAGGAAAAAGAAATTTTAGCAACAGGGTATAAACTAAAAGTAAATAATAAAACATATACAATAATAAAAATGGGAGATGTTACAGGAGACGGAAAAGCAATAGCTGTAGATGGACTTGCAATTTTAAAACATAAACTTAAAAAAATAGAATTAGAAGAATTATATTTAAAAGCAGCAGATACAACAAATGATGGAACAATATCGTCTGCAGATTCATTAGCTATTATAAAAGATAGTATAGGAACATCAATGATTCATTTATAAAGAAAAAACAAATGAAGGTAAACATGAGAAAATACAAAAGACTAAATATATTTTTTTTATTTCTATTCGCGTTATTTTGTGGGGCAACTACTTCTTTAGGGGTATATAATGCAGAAAATAAAACTGTAAATTCTGGAGAAAGCTTTAGCATAACTGTTACATCAAGTACTGCTTTAGAGGCATATAATTTAGATTTATCAGACTAACATTTAATGGGTGCTCAATCCCAGACAAAGGCACGTTATCAGATAAAAATGACAATGGAATCATAGCTTATATCAATGTTTCAGGAACTACTAATACACTTGGAACATACCAATTTAAAGCACTTGAAGTAACATACATATACAGTTCAGTTTTTGGTAGATAAGGGAACAACAGTAACATCAAATATTACGGTAAAAGCAAACAATGTTGTTGAACCAAAACCAATTCCAGAACCAACGCCTACACCAGATCCTGAACCTACAATACCAGAAACACCGGTGAAATCTAGTAATGCAGATTTAAGTAATTTAGGAATAAGGCCAAATGATTTTACAGGGTTTAAACCAGGAACTACATCTTATACTGTAACTGATGTACCAAATGATGTTACAACAGTTGAAGTCTATGCATATAAAGGAGAAGACGGCCAAACTATCTCTGGAACAGGAAAAAAATCACTTGATGAAGGTACAAATCGTTTCCCGGTTACAGTAACCGCTGAAGATGGAATCCAGAAAACGTACACAATTACAGTAATTAGGCTAGCAAGTGAAAAAATAAATAATCCAGATGTTGAACAAGCACCAGAGATTAAACCAGGATTAACCAGTTTATCTATTGATGGTATTACTTTAAACGAACCATTTAATCCAGATAAAGAAGAGTATACAGCAGTTTTAGAACAAGATATTGAAAGTATGGTTGTAAATGCTGTAGCTAATATAGAGGGTGCTGTAATTGAAATAGAAGGTGAAGATGACTTAAATGGAGAAAATAGTGTAAATACAATAAAAGTAAAATCTCCTGACGGAAGCGAAGAGAAAATATATACAATAAACATAACAAAAAAATTACAGGAAACTAAAGAAAATAGTATTGCAACAGTTGTAGGAAATGTCAATACATTAGAAGCAATTAAAGATGCAAGCTTTGCAACATTTAAGCTTTCCGGACTAAATGAAGAACCTATTAAAGAAACAACCGAGAAATCAAGAAAAAAAGGAAGGTATTTTTAAAAAACATAAATTATATTGAAAAAGCATTAAAAAAGATATATACTAGTATGTGTTCGTACTAGCATATATGCTTTCATAGCTCAGTTGGTAGAGCAACTGATTCGTAATCAGTAGGTCGGCGGTTCAAATCCGCCTGAAAGCTCCAATGAAAATTAAAAGGTAGTGTAAAATAGTCTATGAAAAAATAGATATGAAAACATTTATCCATATAAAAATGAAATGGAAAAAAATGGATAAAAACAAAGTTTCAACAGTTACTAATCATTTTGCAACTTCAACTTACAAAATTACAGAAGTAGAAAACAAAGTATTATCAAACTTAGATGCAAGCAATGTAAAAGTTCAAAACATACTTTTAAATATATTATTAAGATAAAACGGGTATTATTGATGAAAGAGTCCAAGCTACAAGTTTTTGGATGTCAGAAAGAACATAAGCAGTTGTTGGAGACAAATTTGCGGTAATGATAAGAATATTCCAATGTGGTTCTACAGATAAACATACATATACATTAAGAAACACAAAAGTCGCAACAATATATAAAGATGGAAATATTAGTGTTTTATCATCAGAAACAACAATAAAAATAGCTTCAATACCACAGAATATTATTGTTGAAAATACAAGCTTAAAAGTTGGACAAACAAAAAAGATTAACTATGAAGTAAATCTAGCAGATGCAATTTATATAAAAGTTATTGGTATAGTACCAATGAAGATGTAGCAACGGTAGATGAAAACGGAAATGTTACAGCAGTAGGAAAGGAAACAGCATACGTTAGATTAAACTATTCATATAGAATGGGTGGCTCTAGAGTATATACAACAAGTAGAGAAAGAAAAATAATAGTAACTGGATAACAAAAAAGTGTTTTTTTTTATTTTCAAAACCACTTTTTTAAAAGTATAGGATTTGACATTTTTTTCAAAAAAATCATCTTATAATATTGAAAAAAAAGATATAAAGATATAAAATACTAAAAAAGAAAGGGGGGTTATAATATATAAAAAAAATAAATACTATACAACTACTGTCATACATCATGTTTATTGTTCCATTCTGGTATGGATTGTTTTACGAGTATTCAGCATTTGTAGCAGGAATTGTTTTTTTAATTTTGATTTGCAAAATAGCAATTCAAAATAAAAAAATAATTATAAAAAACAGCCATAACTTTTATATTTATATTGTACTAATATTTTCGTATTTAATAACTACAATTTGGGCTATTGACAAAGAAATGGCAATAGAAGGTTTCTTAAAATTCTTACCAGGGATTTTTTACTTTATTTTACTAATGCAGTTTGAAAAAGAAGAAAAACAAAAAATATTAAACATTATACCATTAAGTGGTGCTACTATGTGTTTAATATCTTATATTTTGGGACAAATACAAATATTTAGAGATCAGTTTTTTTCAGAAAATGGAAGATTAGTAGGCTTTTTTCAATATTCTAATAGCCTTGCTTTATTTTTGCTAATAGGTATTATTATAATAGCTAATAAAAAAACAAAAAATTTAAAAGACAAAATAGCTTTATGTATTCTAATGCTTGGAATATTAGCAACAGGTAGCAGATTTACATTTATTCTTACAATACTATATGGAATTTACCAAATAATAAAGAATAGAAAAAACAAGAAAAAAATATTAATAGGTTTATTATTAGTAATAGCAGTATTAATAGTATCAGTAATATTATTAGAGATTACGGGGAATATAGATATATTCGAAAGATTATTTAAAATATCATTAGAAGAAAGCTCTGTAATAGGAAGGCTTATATATTGTTTAGATGGATTAAAAATAATAAAAAAAAATCCACATGGATTACGGTTATATGGGATATAGTTATTACTATCCAGAGGTCCAAACAGCAGACTATACTTTAAAATTTATACATAATGATTTCTTACAGCAAGCTATAGATACAGGTATTATTCCAATGTTTATGCTAATATATTTATTTGCAAGCAATATACTGTCTAAAAAATCTACTAGTTATAAAAAAGAAATATTAGTTATTATGCTATTACATATGTTACTAGAATTTGATATGCAATTTTTAGTAATTCATTTAATATTTGTTATGCTATTAGAGGAAAAAGAAGCATATATAAAATGTTTTAAAATAAGGCAAGCAATAGTAACAATTACATTATTAACTATAATTCAAATAGGTGCTTTTATATATTTTGGTATAGGCTCTTTTTCAGACAAATATGGAAACTATGAAACTGCTTTAAACTTGCTTCCAAACAAAACGAATTCGAACATACAAAAATTAACAAATGTGCAGGATGTAACAGAAGCTTATGAAATTGCAAATGAATTATTAAAAAATAACAAATACATTTCTATAGCATATAAAGCTAAGGCAAACTATGCATACTATACAGAAAATTGGGAGCAAATGATAGAAAACCAAAAACGTGTAATAAGCCTAAATAAATACGATATAAAAGAATATGAAGAATATATTTTTATGATTAGCAATGGCTTAGAAAAGACAATAAAACAAAATCAAAACGAAAATACAAAATACTTAATAAAAGAAGCTCTAAATGTTAGAAAATTATTAGAAGTAGTTAAGCAAAATACAAGTCAATTAGCTTATAAGATAATAGATAAACCAGAACTGGAATTAAATGAAGCAACAAAACAGTATTTAGATGTGTTAGAAAATTATAATTAATATATAAGGAGGAACAAAATGTTAAAAAACTTTAAAAGAGTAACTAGTTTAATTCTTATTATTCTAGTTGCAATTACAGGAGTAGCACCTATTATAAGTAATGCAACAACACAAAGTCTCATAACAGATGCCACTCTTTTAGCAACAATACATGATTATAATGGAGATAAAATTATATCGCAAAATGAGCTAGATAAGTTATATCATCTTCAAATTTGGGAAGGAGTTAAAGATTTAAGCGGCCTAGAAAATGCAAATTACTTACGCAGCATATACTATGAATATGATGGTACAGAGCTTGATTTTAACAAACTAAAGTTAGACAAAGTAACAGAGTTAGTTATTTCAATATCAGATAACAATAAATTTGATTTGGAATTTTTAAGCAAATTCCCAAGATTGAAAACACTTGAAATAATATCAAATAATATTAGCGATGTGGATCTATCTAAAATTGCAAATTATCAAAATATAAAAAATCTTGAAATAAGAATTAATGATATTAAAAATTTAAACGGAATAAATCAGTTACAAAATCTAGAAGAACTAGCAATAGTAACAGAAAGTACTGTAGATTTAACTGGTATTGAAAAATTAAACAAGTTAGAGAATTTATCATTTGACAATGTAAAACTTCAAAATGCAGAAGAAATCGGAAAATTAAATAATTTAAAAGAAATTAGGTTTTATTCGTGCACAGGAGTGTCTTCACCAAGTTTTTTAAAGAATAATACAAATTTACGTAGTATAAATTTTTCATATTCTGATATAACAGATATTTCTTTTGCAGCAAATTTAAAAGAATTAGAGTTGATTGATTTAACGTCTACAAATGTAACAACAATAGAGGTGTTGAGAAATTTACCTAAATTAGTTAGAGCAACTGTTTTTGACTCTAAAGTAACAGAAGACCAAAAAGTTGGCTTAATGGAATTTAAAGATTATACAGCCTACGTTGGAGAAAGAAAAAATATTTCTCCAACATTAGATGGAATTATAGACAGGGAGAACTGGAACTATACTTCTTCTAATGAAGATATTGCTATTGTTAGTGAAGATGGAGCAATACAAACACTTAAGGCAGGAGATACTACAATAACAATGACAAATAAAATAACAAACGATGTAAAAACAATGAAAATTACAGTAAAAGGCATTGAAAGTAACCAAATAGTAGGAACTATCTCAAATTCAGTACAAGTAACCACTAACTTAGTATTAAAGGAAAATGGAGAACTATGGAAAATATATATAGATGAAGGAAAAGCTGAAAAAATTGACACTAATATAAAAAAATGTGTAAGTGATTTTATATATACCCCAGAGGGCCAAGCTATTCCGTATACATTAAAGATAAAAACAGATGGTACAGGAGAACTTGAATTTAACGGGGTAACAAGCAAAATAGAAAATATAAAAGACATATGTAGAAAGGGATATTTAAGTACAGATGGAATTTACTATGAACTTTTACCTGATGGTTCATGGTTAGAAGTAACTAATAATGTTGAAAAGATAGTTGACTGGTATTTAGTAAAAAATGATGGAAAAACATATGATACTTATGGACAATTAGCATGCGATTTCAAAATAATTGCAGCAAGTGGAACTACTGTTGTGGATGAAAATAAGGTTGTTTGGAAAAAAAGCTCAACTTCTGTAACTTCTTACAAGTGGGAAAAAATTGGTGAAAACTTTAAACGATTTACAGACGGAACAGAAAATTCATATTCAGCTTCATATGAAACAGAGGACGGAAAGATTATGGATGTATTTGGCAAAGAAGTTCAGTACCAAAAAGAAGTGTATTGTGAGTCAAATAAATTAAGACTTGATAAACAAAATAATGCTTTATTAAATGATACCATTATTTTAGACAATGTAAATTCTATTCTTGCCATAGATTCAAATAATATTGTATTTATAAGAAACGATGGAAGTGTATGGACTATACAATTAGAAGGAAAAGCTAAATTAGAAAAAATAGAAGAACAAGCAGAAAAAGTATTTTTTACAAATGATACCTTAAAAACAAAAGTAATAGTATTAGATGAACACGAGGGAAATATAGTTACAGGCGAAGCATTAACTGGATTCAATATAAACAACTTAGAGGTATCAAATGTTACAAAAAACTTTAAAGAAGAATATTTAGTAAAAGTATTTTCTAATGATAGAGAACTAACAGCAGATAACAAAATAGCAACTGGAGATATAATTAGATTATATAATACAGAAAATGAACTTGTAAAAGAATACACAGCACTAGTATATGGAGATGTAACAGGTTCTGGAAGTCCAGGTTCAAAAGACGCACTAGCTATTGTAAAAAATAAAACAGGTAAAGTTATAATAGAAAAAGCATTAAACTTAGAAGCAGCAAGAGTAACAGAAAATACAAGAAAAAAAGCAGGAGAACCAACATCTTCTGATGCACTAGCAATTATAAAAGCTAAACTTGGAAAATATACAATTAGTTTATAAGGAGGAAATTAAAAAATGACAGATAAAAAAGTAATAAGTCTATTATTAGCCGTAATAATGCTATTAAGCAGTTTTATGCCAATAGCTTATGCTGCAAATAATAATGAATTTACCATAGAAGATAGTGCTTTATTAGAAAACTTAAGAGGATATGATGAAAATGGAGATGGTAAATTTTCTCAAGAAGAAATGGATAAAATGACAATAGTTACAATACCAGAAGGAGCTAAATCAATTAAAGGATTAGAACATGCAAATAATATAGAAACTTTAGCATATTACTACAATGGTACACTTATTGATTTTAGCACACTTAATAAAGACAACATAACATGGTTAACAGTTTACCTTAATAAAGAATATGAGACAATGGATATAAGTTTTATAAAGGACTTTAAAAACTTAGACAATTTAACAATTACCTCAAATTATCCAATAAATATTGATACATTACCACTTGCTCAACTAACAAAATTAAGTTCATTATCTTTAAGCAATGTATTAGTTTCAGATTATGAAGATATAAAAACATTAACAAATTTAGACTATTTTTCGAATACTAATAATGATTACCAAAATAAAAATATAGTAGATATATCAGCAATTAGTAACCTTAAAAATCTAGAATATATATATATTAATGGAATGGAAATTAAAAATATAAATGCAGTTTCAAATTTAAGTAAATTAACATCAGTAGCATTTCAAAATTGTTCTGGAATCTCTGATTTATCTGCATTAAAAAATAGCAAGGGATTAACAAGAATCTCTGCTTCTAGCAGTGACATTGCAAGTATAGCATTTATAAGTGAATTGCCAAATTTAACATCTATAGATTTATATGGCACAAAAATTTCAGATAAGGAAAAAGCAAACTTTTTAGTTTTAAAAGACTATAATGCATATATAGGCGAAAATTTTGATATTGATATACAAGCAAGCATTTCTGGCTTATTAGATGCAGAAAAATGGAACTATGTATCAGAAAATGAAGGTATTGTTATTGCAAATGGTTCAGTTGCAACAGCTAATAGTGTTGGAACAACAAATATAAAAATAACACTAAAAGAGGATGAATCAATTTCTAAAACAATGAAAGTAACAGTATCTGGAATTAGCAGTAATCAAGCAACAGGGACAGAAGCTGGAAAATCGACTTTAATTTCAGAAGAACTTATTTTAAATGCAAATGGTGACTTATGGAGAGTATATGAAAACGCAGGAAAAACACAAAAAATTGACACAAATGTAAAAAAATATGTATATGAATTCATATACACAGACAATGATGAAGCATTTAACTATACACTAACACAAAAAAATGATGGAAGCGTAAAATATGTATTCAATGGAGTAGAAAGACCTATAGAAAATGTAAAAGATATATATAACAATGGATACTTATCAACTGATGGTGTATTTTATACAATTAATGAAGATGGAACATGGGAAGAAACAACAAATAATGTTGAAAAAATAGTAGGCTCATATTTGGTAAAAAGTGATGGAAAAACATATACAACAACTAATTCATTAGTATGCAACTTTAAGATAATTGCTGCAAGCTATAATAACGTTGTAGACGGAAACAAAACTGTTTGGGAAGTATGGCCTGGACAAGAACCTAAAAAAATTGGAGAAAACTTTAAAGAATTCGTACCAGAAGATAACACACTATATTACACAACAGATGGAAAAATTATGGACGAATATGGAAACGAAAAACAATACCTAACAGAACGCCCAACAGCATTAGGAAATACTTTTATTATTGACAAAAATAATCAATTAATCTTAAATGAAAAAGTAGTTTTAACAAATGTAGTTTCAATGATTTTAAGATATGAACCTTCAAATACTGGTACAAAAAATAGTGCATTATTAGTTCGTAATGATGGAAGTGTTTGGATTTTAAAAATTTCTGGAGAAGCTGAACTTACAAAATTAGAGCCACAAAGTGATAATGTTTATTTTGAAAACAAAAACTATACAACAAAGCCTACAGCAGGTGTTACATCATATACAGCAGAAGTACTTGTAGGATTTGATATTAAAAACTTAAGTGTAAATCAAGCAATTTCAGCATCAAACTTTAAATCTGGTTTTACAGCAAAAGCATTTAAAGATGGAATAGAACTAACAGGAACAGAAAAAATATCAACAGGAACAATTATTGAACTATATAATAGCAAAGGAGAACTTGTTGAAGAATATACAGCATTAGTATATGGAGATGTAACAGGTTCTGGAAATCCAGGTTCAAAAGATGCACTAGCTATAGTAAAAAATAGAACTGGCAAAGTTGCAATTGAAGATGCACTAAATTTAGAAGCTGCAAGAGTAACAGAAAGTTCAAGACAAAAAGGTGGAATTCCAACATCTTCTGATGCACTAGCAATTATAAAAGCTAAACTTGGGAAATACACAATTAATGTTTAAAAATTCTAAAAAAGTATTTACAGAATGGCTAAAACGTGATATAAATAAAAAGAAAAATTGTTCTTAAAAATAAAGTAATGGTGGGAAAACAGCATAAAAATGAATAACAAACATATGAAAAAAGAAGTATTAAGCATTAGAAAAGCACTAAAAGTAACTTCGATTGTAATTCTCATATTGGCAGTTCTTATATCACTTGGTGCTATTGCGTATGTAAAAATCTTCGAAAATTTGGAAGAAAAAAAAGCAAGTCAGGAACCAAATCTATTAGGAACTCAAGTTTATTCAGTAATTCAAGTAATGGAAGATAATAAATTATCTACATTACCAGTTGTAGAAGTTAACATGCCAGAGAAAATGGGAAACTACAATATATTAGGTGAGATAGAGATTCCTAAAATTGATGTGAAAATGTATGTCTTGGATACTACTACAGATGATAGTCTGAACTTATCAGTTACTAAATTTTGGGGAGATGGGATACATGAAGCAGGTAACTTTAGTATTATAGGACACAATTATAGAGGAATGTTCAGAGACTTAAAAGAACTTGTGATAGGGGATACTTTTACTCTAACAGATAGGACAGGCAGAATTTGTACATATGTGGTTTATGACATTTTTATAGTAGAACCAGATGATGTTTCTTGTATAGAAGATACATTATTAGGTCAAAGAGAAGTAACACTAATTACTTGTACAACAGGAGGAGCAAAAAGGCTTATATTAAAAGCAAAAGAACAAAAATAAATTATTAGGAGGAACAAAAATGAAAAAATTAATTAGCTTAATGTTAGTATTAACATTAGTATTAAGCATGACAACAGTTGTTAACGCAGTTGTTGAAACAGCAGATCTTAAAGTATCTTTAGACAAAACTACAGCAAAAGTTGGAGACGAAGTTACAGTTACAGTAGACTGGAAAGAAGTAATGGAAGCAGTTGACTTAGAACTAGAATTTGATGAAGAAAAATTAGAATTTGTATCAGCTTCTTTACCTGAAGATTGGATAGCTACTGATAGAATTAAAAATGGTGTTGTACAAATTTCTTGGTTTTCAATGAATGGACAAGGAATAACAAACATTACTTACAAATTTAAAGTAATTGCAGAAGGAGATGCAACATTTACAACAGCAGAGGCTGTACTTGCTGATGCAAATGTTGAATCACCAGAAAACTACAATTATGGAACAGCAACACTTAAAATAAGCAATGCAACTGTTGAAGAACCAGATGCAGAAGAACCAGGTACAGACGAACCTACAACTGAACCAGAAAAACCAAACACAGACGAACCTACAACAGATACAGAAAAACCAAATACAGATACAAATAAACCAGCTACAGATACAACAGATGAAAAACCAACAACAATACCACAAGCAGGAGCTAACATAATGGGATATGCTGTTACTGTATTGTTAATTGCAGCAGCTGCATCATTTGTAGCAATAGTTAAAGCAAGAAAAAAATAGATAAATATATAAAAAAAGATGCCATAATGGCATCTCCTTTCAAGTTTTTCTAATTATCTTTTTTGTTTTCTCAACAATTTTTAGGATTTTTTCTGCTTGTACTTTATATACCTCTTTTGGTATTATTTTTTTGTATCTCTTGTTTGCCAAGCATCTTTCAGCATCTAATATAATTTTATTACCTATCATGCTTACCTGCATATTATATTCAAATTCTATGGATTCAATATCCATGTTACAGGAAAGCTGGGTTTTTAGCTTTTCTTTATTTATATCTTCTAAATACTTATATAATGATTTTATGTCATCATAGTCAAATTGAAGATATATTATCATAATAATCATCAATAATAAATAAAGAAAAGGTAAAAGAAATAGATGAAAGATGATTTATTTAAAGATGTATATTTAGGTCAAAATCTTGCATATTTACGACCTTATATATGTAGAAGGAATCCATATCAATCAAAAGTGTTTTTAACAGGGATAAATCCTGCAACTCCAATATACCCAGAAGATGTTGGAGTTA
>OLPF01002318.1_pt1 | contig 12793 bp, 8 predicted proteins | sample 1673121 | NCBI WGS metagenome assembly OLPF01 (sample SAMEA3136756, study PRJEB25190) | human gut metagenome | reverse complement strand
ATTTGCTTCAGAATTCTCAAGGTTGCGAGAAAATCGAGAGACAAAGCGGGAAAAATAATTTGCACCGGCGTTTTTGCCATGTTTGCCGGCCAGTTTATCATAAACATCGGAATGGTTTTGTCCTTCCTGCCGGTTATCGGCGTCACCCTCCCCTTTTTCAGCGCCGGCGGAACCTCCACGGTATGTCTTTATCTCGGAATCGGCCTTGTGCTCAGCGTATATTGCCACCGAAATATAAAACCCATCGTTCTCGGCGAATGACTTTCTTACATTATTATATTTATAACTCAGGCCTCCGAAATTTTTTTCGGAGGTTTTTTATACCGTATTGTTTTTATGTTTTTGTTGTGATATAATTTAAATAAGGACGCACCGCACCCGCTAGGCGGGAGTTTATCGGTGCAAAATTTTCGGCCAAGGGTTAGCAAAAGCTAACCACATAAAGGAAGGATAACCATGGAAGAAAACTCAAAGATACTAAGGCTTCGTGTGCTGCTTTGCTTTTTGAAATCCAACGCCGAGGACTGCACCGTCACGGGTATTTCAAGAACCCTCGGAGAGGAAAAATATTCGGTCAGCCGAGCCGTTTCTTCCCTTGAAAAGGACGGTTACATCAACCGCGACGATGTGAGAAATCCCATAATCACCGAAAAAGGCTATATTGCGGCGCAAAAATATTCCGAAAGACTGGAAATCACGCTCAATCATCTCCTTTACGAGGGGGTCGACATCGAAAGCGCCAAGCGAGACGCCTTTTACTGGGCGCTTTACTGTACCGACAGCACCATGGAGGCAATCAGGGCCACAGAAGAACGCTACCGCGTCAAATACGAGCTTCGCGACAGAAAGCAATTCGGCGGGAGCCTTCTTTGCAAAAAGCTTGCCGACGGATGCTATTCCTTTCCCTTTCTCATCTTTCGCGAGCACATAAAAAACGGCAGCAATCTTTCCATGGCAAACGAGGGCTTTGAACACCCATGCACGCTTTATGTCAAGGACGGGGTGGGAACGGTCCGTCTGCGCTCGGTTTCGCTGTCGGCCAAGTCCCGCCTGAGCGGAAATCTCATCAGCGGCACGGTTAAAAACATACGATATTTCGATTCGGGGCGATTTGTCAGCGCCGAGTCAAACGGAGGGATTTTTTCCTTTCCCGCCGACGCGCTGCAGTTTGTGGGCGTGGGCTCGGGCGTGGGACAAATTCTCCACGGCAGTCTCTGCCTTCAAATGGAATGCTCTGCCGGGCCCATCCACATGCCCGCCTCCGAGGCAATTTTCACAATTCTCATATAAAAAGATGCAATCAAAAAAGTCGTTGCAGTACCGCAACACCCGCAAAACGGCGTTTTTTCAAGGGATTTTGACCTTTTCCTTGTGAAAAAACGTCTTTTTTGTTGCACCCGTGCAACCAAAAGACATCTTCACAACCGAAAAAGCGATGATATAATAAAACCATAAGTTAGCTTGTGCTAACTAAGAATTTAATTCCCTTTAGGGAAGAGATCAGGAGGAAGAAATGACAGTAACAAAATCGAAACTCGTCAAACGCGTTCTTTCGGCCGCCCTTGCGGCCGCTTTGCTGCTGACTTCGGGGCTTGCAAGTGCATTTGCCGCAGGCGAAGTCACCAGAGAAGCAGTCTATGTGGGCGTACCCACCGATGTTGCCGACGGCGTATATTATGCCGACATCAACATGAAAAACGCAAGCAACCCCAAGAATTATTCTATGGGTAACGCCGCCCTCAGAGGCAGCGAAAGCTACAAAGCAAAACAAACCGAGGACACCGAGTACCGTCCCATCGTGATTGTGGAGAACGGCAAGGCCACGGCTCTGCTTGAATTCATGCCCATGGGCTATCTCGGAATGTACGGCTTCATGATGGAGCTTGAGGGAATATATCCCGGCAGCTTCTCCCAGTACGGAATGCCCAACACCAACGACGCAAAAACCGCGTTTTATCCCACCGGGACTCTCACCTATCAGAAAACGGTTGACGGCGAAATAGTCTACGACGGATATAACAATCCCGATTCGCAGTATAAATTCGACGGCAACAAGCTCCGTCCCGCAGGCTTCGGCAAGGAAGAGAGCTATCTCAACATTGTGGATCAGCCTTATTCCCACCTTTTGTCCCTTGACGTGACCCCCGTCATGGTAAAGGACGAGGACGAACCCGTTCCCACCAAGGCCGAGGATTACACCTTCGAGCAGGCCGCCTTCTGCCACGTTTTTGTGCCTGTCATGTTTGACATTTCGGCTTCTTCGGGTGACCAGTATGCCCGCATGGAGGTCAATTGGAAAACTCTCGAGAAAATCGACAATCCCAACGAAAACGTCGAGTATATGTACTATAAGGCAACCAACACCTCCACCGACGGCTACACCGCCGCAAGTGTTTCGGCCTTTGAGTCGGCCAAGACCGAGGTTCACGACGCCCTCGAAAACGTTTGGGCAAAGCGTATTCTCGATTTGAACGGAACGGGATTCACCGCACAGCCGGTGCTTGACCTTAAAAAATATTCCGACGACGAGAAAAAGGAAATGGCCAAAAAGCTCGACGACGCCATAAAGGGACTTACCACCGTCGACACAAACGAGCTTTGCGAGCTTATCGAAAGCATAACCGAAATCGACTCCACCCTCTACACCGCCGAAAGCTATAAAAAGCTCACCGAGGCTCTTGACGCCGCCGAGGCCGTGCTTGCAAACGCGAACGCAACACAGCAGGACGTTGACAATGCGGTAAACGCAATCAAGAACGCCGTAAACGGACTTGAAAAGGTCGGAACCGAGGAAGGCTGGGACGGCGTCACCGTCAAGCAGCCCGAGGTTCTCGGAACAAGCGTGGACATAAGCTCGGCCGAAGAGCTTGCCTGGCTTGCACAGCAGGTAAATTCGGGCGAGAAATTCGACAGCGTATTCCTTAAAAACGACATCGACCTTAACGGCAAGGCCTGGACCGCCATCGGCACCTCCTCAAACCCCTTCACCGGAGCATTTTACGGAAACGGCCACACGGTCTCCAATCTTGTTGTCAAGGGAACCGACAACTATCAGGGACTTTTCGGTTACATAAAGGGAAGCGACGACCAAAAGGCTTCGGTTAAGAGCCTTACGGTTCAGGGTGTCATCCGCACAACCGCCACAAACGTCGGCGGCGTAATCGGAGGCGCTCTTTACACCAACATCGAAAACATTCATTCAAACGTCGGCATTACAATTGACCGCGTAAACAACAACGACTATGTCGCGGCGGCAGGCGGCGTTGCGGGAGAAGCCATCTACTCCGACATCAACAGCTGCACAAACATCGCCGACATAACCGCAACGCTTCAGGAAAAGGTAGGCGGCATCGCAGGCTATGCCTCGGGCTGCTACATCCGCAACAGCAGTAACACCGGAAACATCAACGCAGGCGGCTCCGCCGGCGGAATCGTGGGCAACTATTTTGTACGCTCCGGCTCCAAGGGTGTTATCAGCTGCTTTAACAAAGGTACCGTTTACGGAAACGGCTCGGCCGTCGGCGGAATTATCGGAACCGCAACCTCCACCGGCACCGACGTTCAGGGCGTTTACGGCAATCTCTACAACCGCGGAGACGTCACCGCTCAGCACACCGTCGGCGGAATTATCGGAAGCTACTCGGGCGGAGATCTTTCCATGCTCACCGCATCCTACTCCACCGGCAAAATCACCGGAACGGTAACTTCAATCGAGAGCTCCGGCGGTCTTGTGGGTAAAATGTACAGCGGCATGATCTTGTACAGCTATGCTCTCGAAGGCACCGCCGACGAGCTTTGCACTCTCGGCATAAGCTCCGCTTTAAGACTTGTAAGCTCCAGCGCATTCCACGACGAGCAGTGGTTCAAATCCAACGATTTCTTCACCGCTCTCGGCTCGGCCGCCTCTTCCTACGGTAAGGACCCCGAAAACATCAACGACGGCTATCCTGTTCTCGCCTTTGAGCTTGAGGAAATTCTCAACGGCAAAAAGGCCGACGCCGTCGCCGAGCTCATTGCCTATAAAAACGCCGACGACTACAAGGGTCTTGCAAAAAAGGCCGTTGAACAGGCTTTGTCCGACGGAGTAGCGGCCATTACCGCCGCCGAGGACGAAGATGCCGTCAAAGAGGCTCTCGCAAATGCAAAGACCGCCCTTGACGCCATTCCAAACGACCCCAACTACGGACTTTCCCTTGACGTTATAAAGGAAAAGCTTGCAAAAGCCAAAGAGCTTGAAGCCGCAGGCGGAGACCTTTACACCACCGAAAGCTGGAACAGCTTTACCGCCACCATAGCAGGTATCGACTATCTGCTGGAGAACGGCTTTGAAACCCAGGAAAAGGTTGAGCTTTACATAGGATACCTTGACACCAACACCGCGGGGCTGACCTACATCGACGCCGACTATACCGCAGTTGACGAGGCCATTGCCTCCATTCCCGCCGATCTTTCCATTTACACCGAGGAGTCGGTAGCGGCGCTTAACGCCGCAAAGGACGCCGTTGTCCGCGGCAAGAACATCACCGAACAGGCCGAGGTCGACGCCATGGCAAAGGCTGTTAACGACGCCGTTGCCGCTCTTGAGAAAATCGACGATTCAAAGCTTGATTTTGCCAAGCTTCCCGACGGTGTTTATTCAATCGAGTTCACCATGGTAAAAATGAACCGCATCGATCTCTCCATGTCCAACGACGCGGTAAATCACACCGCAAAGCTCACCGTCAAGGACGGAAACTACACCCTCACCGTTAACTTCAAGGGACTTCATTACCTCAACCGTTTCGGCTATCTTGCCAAGCTTTCCTACTATGAAGACGGTTACACCTTCGGCAAATACGGCACCGTTGAAGGCGTGCTCAAGGCCGCCGAGGTCATCACCGTTCAGAAAAATGCCGACGGAACCGATGTCACCGATGAATTTAACGTTCCCGGAGGAAGCGCCGAAGGAGTTAAATATCCCGAAACCGTTTCCTTCCCCGTTGTTTCGGCCGCCAAGGCAGACAGCGACGGATTTATTCCCCTTCACGTCTTTGTCCCCGTAATGGAGGACATCGCGGCAGGCAACGGAGACCAGGATGTTCTCATGAAGCTTGACCGTTCCACCCTCAAAAAGACCGACGACAAGGATCCCTCCTTTAAGCCGGACGATCCCGAGGAGCTCTCCCCCGCCGTCGACTATACCGACCCGGCAACCGGAGTCAGAGTCACCGCCGAAAAGGGCGTTCTTCCCGAGGGAGTTAAAGTAAGCGTAACCGAAATCACCTCGGGCGATTTTTTCGACAAGGCTGTTTCGGCTTTGGAAGGCATCGGCAAATTCAAGCTCTACAAAATCAGCTTTACCGACAAGGACGGCAATGAAGTCGTTCCCACCGGCACCGTAACCGTCACTTATCCCTCTGCGGACGGTTCCTCGGACAACCTCTCGCTTTACAGAATAAACGACGACGGCAGCAAGACCCTTGTTAAGGGCACTCTGTCAAAGGACGGTTATACCGCCGTGACCAAAACCGCCGGAGTTTACGCCCTCGCAGAGACAGCGGCAAGCTCCGATACCGAAACCCCCGATGACGGTTCCTCCGTTGTAAACGGCGGTTCCTCTGCGGACGACTCCTCCGTAAACGGTTCTTCCGACGCAGACTCCCCCGTCTCGGGCAACTCAGTTCCCAAAACGGGAGACAGCGGCATGAGCGTTCTGCTCGTTCTCGCCCTGCTTCTTTCGGCTTGCGCTTTGGTTTACTGCCTTAAAAGCCGTAAATCCCAAAAAGGAGAATAATAAATGAAAATTACCGCAGCAAAAGCTTTTCGGGCGCTGTGCGGTATGATGGTAATGCTCGTCCTTGCGGCGGGCATTACTTCTCTGCCGGTGTTAGCAGCATCTAACGGAATATACATCGCAACGGCCTCTCCCCACTATAAGCATCCCGTGACCGGAAAGGTGGAGGATTCGGGCGGAGAGGGCTCGGCCGTGCTCGGCCAGTCCATGACCGACAGCGCCACCTATAACAAGGCTCTCGTGGAGGTCGACCCAAGCGGCAACACCTTTATTACCGTCCGCTTAAAGCTTATGGACAATATTCAGGACCCGAAATTTCAGGTTGACGGCAAGGCGGTTTCCTCCGAGCTTATGCAGGAGGACTACACCGCAAATACCGCTGATTTTCGCATGAAAGTCAACAGCGAAAACTCGATTATCCGCTGTAATATGTACGTCGTCCCCATGGGGCGCGAGGTTATATTCTTCATAACCGTTTCCGATCTTCACGCAGGCTCCGAGGACTTTATATCTAAGGTCAAGGTAAATGCCAAAGCGACCTCCTCCGGGAATAAGACCGACTCTCCCTCCGGCGCAAACGCTAAGACCCCTGCCGAAAGCAGCGCGGCAGCAGAAAGCGCTCCCGCCGACACGGCCGAGGCGGTTTCAAAGGTCGAAAGCTCCGTGTCCGCCGAAAACTCCTTTGCAGAAAGCCTTTCGGACGAAGTTTCGGCCGCGGGGCTTGAGGAATTCGACGCGTCGGGCAATCTTTTGCAGAGCGACGCCGAAGCCCCGAAGCAAGACACAAAAAAGAGCTCGGCAATTTGGTGGGTGCTCGGCGGCGCTGCCCTTTTGGCAGCGGCAGGCCTTGTATGGTATTTTTGCTTTTTCCGCAAAAAAGATAAGAGGTGCATAAAGTGAAATTCAAATCTTTAATTTCGGCAGTCGTTTGCGCGGCCATGCTTTTTTGCCTTTGCGGGTGCGTTGATCAGCACCCCGACGAAGCATCGTCGGTGCAGGACGTTTCCGAGGAGACACGGCTTATCGCCACCTCCCCGGCCGTTGCCCAAATATGCAGCAGGCTCGATCTTGACCTTGTGGGGGTCTGTCAGACAAACAGCACCCTTCCCGAAAAATATCAGGATCTCACAAAGGTCGGCATGGCCATGAACCCCGACCTTGAAATCCTCAAATCATTAAATCCCGACTATGTTCTCTCTCCGAGCTCCCTTGAGTCGGACCTTCAGCCCAAATATGCCTCTATCGGCGTCAAATCGATTTTTCTTAATTTAAAAAGTGTGGAGGGTATGTATTCCTCAATCGAAGGACTGGGTAAAAAATTCGGCAGAGAGCAGCAGGCCGCGGCCATGCTTGAAGAATTCGACAGCTTTATGAAGGAATACAAGGACAAAAACGGGGACAAGGAAAGTCCCAAGGTTCTTGTGCTCATGGGACTCCCCGGTTCCTATATCGTGGCCACCGACGGCAGCTATGTGGGAAGTCTCGTAAAGCTTGCGGGCGGAACCAACATCTACGGAGACGGCGGCGGCGAGGAGTTTCTGACCGCCAACACCGAGGATATGCAGCAAAAGGATCCCGACATAATTCTCCGCGCGGCTCACGCGCTGCCCGATCAGGTAAAGCAGATGTTTGCCGACGAATTCAACACAAACGACATCTGGAAGCATTTCCGTGCCGTACAAAACGGCAGGGTTTATGACCTTGACCCCGCTCTTTTCGACATGAGCGCCAACTTCAGTTACGGCGACGCTTTGCAGGCGCTTCAGCCCATGCTTTACGGCGAATAAGGCCGAAGCCGCGAAATTCGGTCAAAACACGGGCGTCGGACTGCTCCGGCGCTCGTAAAAACTACGGAGGTATCGAATTTTGATTTCGACAAGAAAAAAAATACTGTCCTTTGTCATAACCTCGGCCGCTCTTTTTGCGCTGTTTCTTGTTTCGGTCAACACCGGCAGCCTTAAGGTCAGCCCCGGCGAGCTGTTCAAAGGACTTTTTGTGGAATTCGATTCAAATGTTTCCACCATTTACGACCTGCGCTTTCCCCGCATTTTCATCGCAATGCTCGGCGGGGCGGCGACGGCGGTTTCCGGCGTGCTGCTTCAGGCGGTCATAAAAAACCCCCTTGCCGACCCGGGTATAATCGGCGTAAGCTCGGGCGCCAGCCTTGCGGCGGTGCTCATAACGGCATTTTTCCCGTCTCTTTATTTCTTTACGCCGCTTTTTGCCTTTGCCGGCGGTATGCTCGCCTTCATACTTGTCTACGGGCTTTCCTATCAAAACGGCCTTTCCCCCTTGAGGATAATTCTTGTGGGCGTTGCGGTAAACGCTATGTTTTCGGGGCTTATGAGCGCATTCAACTCGGGGACGGGTTCCAATCTTTCGGGCGTGGCAAGCATTGTAAACGCCAACATAACCATGAAAACCTGGGACGACTTTTCCACCCTTGCGGTATATGCCGTCATCGGACTTATTCTTTCGCTTTTTGCCTCGGCTCGCTGCAATCTGCTTGCCCTCGAGGACAAAACCGCCCGCTCTCTCGGCCTTAACGTCAACAAAAGCCGTGTCGTCATTTCGGTTATAGCCGTGCTTCTTGCCGGCATTTCCACCGCCGTTATCGGCCCCATAAGCTTTCTCGGGCTTATAGTCCCCCACATTGCAAGACTTCTCGTCGGCAGCGACCACCGAGTGCTTATTCCCTATTCCATGGTGCTCGGAGCTTTCACCCTGCTGCTTGCCGACACGGTGGGACGAACCGTCGCCGCACCTTATGAAATCAGCGCGTCGGTCATTATGTCGGTTGTGGGCGGACCCTTCTTCATTCTGCTTTTAAGGAGGTCAAAAAATGCATACGGACGGTAACATCACATACAGCGTTAGGGATCTCCGCTTTTCCTACGGTAAAAACGAGGTTCTTAAAGGGGCGTCCTTTGACATCCGCAGCGGAATTATCACAACCCTTATCGGAGCAAACGGCTGCGGAAAGACCACCCTTTTTAATCTTTTGACAAAAAAACTCGTTCCGGGCGGCGGCAAAATTTCCTTTTGCAACCGGCCGCTTTCGGAAATACGTTTAAAGGACTTTGCCAAAAAGGCGGCCATCGTTCACCAGTACAACACCGCCCCTTCGGATTTGACCGTGGAAAAGCTTGTTTCCTACGGCCGCACCCCTCATCACACCTTCGGCCTTTCCAAAAACGCCGAGGAGGACCGGGAAATAATTACCCGCGCTATGGAAATCACCGGCACGCTGAAACACAGGGACAAGCCGGTTTCACAGCTTTCGGGCGGTCAGAAGCAGCGGGTGTGGATAGCCATGGCCCTCGCTCAGGACACCGACGTACTGTTTTTGGACGAGCCGACCACCTATCTCGACATACGCTATCAGCTGCAGATTCTGAGACTTATAAAAAGGCTCAATCGGGATCTCGGCATAACCGTCATTATGGTTCTTCACGACATCAATCAGTCACTATATTACAGCGACGAAATAATCGCCATGAAGGACGGAAAAATTTCGGCACAGGGCAACCCGAAGGAAATCATCGGGCAGCAGCTCATACACGACATCTACGGCGTCGACCTTAAGGTTACGTCCGTGGACGGCGATCCGTTTATAATACCGGTCTGAAAGGAGCATCACATGAAACAGCAGCGAACCACCGAAAACTATCTTAAGGTCATTTATATTCTTTCCAAAACGGGAGAGGTTCACGGAACCGATATTGCCGACCGCCTCGGGGTGACAAGGCCGACGGTTTCGGTGTCCTTAAAGGCTCTTGAACGTGAGGGTTTCCTTTATCTCGACAAAAACAAAGCGGTTCATCTGACCGACGACGGCGAAAAAATCGCGAAGGGAATTTACGAAAAGAACAAAACTCTCGAAAGCTTTCTTCTGCGCCTCGGAGTCAGCAGCGACACCGCCGCCAAGGATGCCTGCGAAATGGAGCACGCCGTAAGCTCTGAAAGCTTTGTGGCCCTCAAACGGATGATCGAGTCCTCCAATCGGTAAGGGTCATGGATAAACTGACATACGGATTAGCCTCCCTTTGCATCGCGGCTGTTTTTGCGTTTTTCACGGGCGGCATTAAAAAAATCTGCAAAGGCTATTTGAAACGGAGAAAAAACAATGATGATAAATAAAAGGCTGATTGATACCGTTCCCCAAAGCAAAAAATACATTGCGGGGAATGTGCTCTTTCAGTGGATTTCCCTTGTTGCCAACATCGTAATAATGGAACGCATTACAAGGCTCTCGGCCGATTTGTTCGAGGGCACCGCTACGGCAAAAAGCACGGCTTCCGTTCTTTTTACGGCGGCTGCCGCCATTGCCGTGAAATATATTTGCTCTCTCCTTTCGGGAAAAATGAGCTATCTTTCGTCGTCGAAGGTCAAAAAGACCATCCGCGGCATGATATACCGCAAGCTTTTAAAGCTCGGCTCCGGCTATAACGAAAAGGTCGGCACCTCGGAAATAGTACAGGTTGCGGTGGAGGGCGTTGATCAGCTTGAAACATATTTCGGCGCATATCTGCCTCAATTTTTTTATGCCATGCTGGCTCCGCTCACTCTTTTTGCCGTGCTGAGCTTTGTCAACATCGAAAGCGCCGTTGTGCTGCTTGTCTGCGTTCCCCTCATTCCGGCGGCAATCGCCGGGGTTCAGCGGTGGGCAAAAAAGCTGCTGTCGAAATATTGGGGGCAATACACCGCTCTCGGCGACACCTTCCTTGAAAACCTGCAGGGACTTACCACCCTCAAGATATACCGAGCCGATGAATTCAAGCAGCGGGAAATGAACGAACAGGCCGAAAAGTTCCGTAAAATCACCATGAAGGTGCTGACCATGCAGCTTAATTCGGTTACGATTATGGACCTTATCGCCTACGGCGGCGCCGCTCTCGGAGTGATTATGGCCTCCACAAGATATGCGGCGGGAAGGGTATCCCTTTCGGGATGTCTGCTGATAATCCTGCTGTCAGCCGATTTTTTCATTCCCATGCGGCTGCTGGGTTCATATTTTCACATCGCCATGAACGGCATGGCGGCAAGCGACAAAATATTCCGTCTGCTCGACCTTACCGAGCCCGAAAACGCCGAAGGTCAAATTGACGGCGACCGTTCGACGGTTTGCAGAAATCTTTGCTTTTCCTATGAAAAGGACCGCGAAATTCTTCATCGGGTAAACATGGAGTTTCCCATGGGAAGCTTTACCTCGATTGTCGGCGAATCGGGCTGCGGAAAATCCACGATTTCGGCCGTGCTCACGGGCAAAAACAAGGGCTATGCCGGCTCGGTGACGGTGGGCGGCCGTGAGCTTTCGGACATTTGCGAAAAAAGTCTGCTTAAAAATTTCACCTATGTAAACAGTAAAAGCTATCTGTTCAAGGGAACCGTTCGGGAAAATCTTCTCATGGCAAATCCCGATTGCAGCGACGAAGTCCTTTGGCAGGTGCTCGAAAGGGTCAACCTCGCAGCCTTTTTAAAGGGCGAAAACGGGCTTGACACCGCTCTTTCGGAAAAAGGCTCGAATTTTTCGGGCGGTCAATGTCAGCGGCTTGCCCTGGCGCGCGCCCTTCTACACGACAGCGCGGTTTATATTTTTGACGAGGCAACCTCCAACATAGACGCCGAAAGCGAAAACGACATTATGCGTGAAATACACAGCCTTGCAAAAACAAAAACCGTCATTCTCATTTCCCACCGCCTTGCAAACGTCGTAAATTCCGACAGAATTTACGTTATGGAAAAGGGTGCCGTTGCCGAAACGGGAAGCCACGGTGAGCTGCTGAAAAACGACGGAGTTTACAAAAGGCTTTGGGAAGCTCAGCAGGCTCTCGAGAATTTCAAAAAGGAGGAGACGGCATGAAAAAACGCAGCGGATTTAAAGTTATGGCACGGCTTATAGGCCTTGTAAAGCCGCTTTCGGGATATATGGCCCTTGCCGTTTTCATGGGGCTTGCCGGCCACCTTGCCGCAACCTTTATAACAATCTTCGGCGGCTATGCCGTAACCGACGCAGCGGGCATAAAGGCTCCCTTTTCCATGACCTTTATAATCGTTTCGGTCATCGTGTTCGCCCTTTTGAGAGGGGTTTTGCGCTATGCCGAGCAATCCTGCAACCACTTTATCGCCTTCAAGCTTTTGGCGCTTATAAGAGAAAAGGTCTTTATCGCGCTGCGCAGGCTTTGCCCCGCAAAGCTTGAGGGCAAGGACAAGGGCGACCTTATTTCGGTTATCACCTCCGACATCGAGCTTTTGGAGGTTTTTTACGCCCACACGGTCTCCCCCGTTTTGATTGCCGTTCTTTTTTCGGTCATTCTCTGTCTTTTTATCGGCAGATTTCACCCCCTTCTCGGTCTTATCGCCCTTGCGGCGTATGTAACGGTCGGAGCGGTAATTCCCGTTGCCACCTCAAAAATAAGCGGCGGCGACGGGCTTCGATTCCGCACAGAATCCGGCGAGCTTTCGGGATTTGTGCTTGACAGTCTCCGCGGACTTCCCGAAATACTTCAATATGACTGCGGAGAAAAACGGCTTGAGGAAATGAACGTGAAAATCGACGGGCTGTCGGCCGCCCAAAAGCGCATGAAGAACCGTGCGTCACAAAACCAAGGCGTTACGGGAACGGTCATTCTGATTTTCGATCTTATAATGCTTCTTGCGTCGGCCGCTCTCTACAAAAACGGCAGCATTGATTTTGCGGGAACAGTCATTCCCACAATCGCTTTAATGAGCTCCTTCGGCCCAACGGTCGCCCTTTCAAACCTCGGCAGCACACTTCAAAACACCTTTGCCGCAGGCAACCGCGTGCTCGACATTCTGGATGAAGAACCCGTGGTCGACGAGGTCACCGGACAGAAAGAGGTCGAATTTACCGGCGCGGAGGCCGAGCACGTCACGTTCTCCTACGGCGGGGAGGACATTCTCTCCGACGTTTCCGTCCGCTTCCCGGAGGGGAGCGTCGTCGGCATTGTGGGCCGCAGTGGCAGCGGAAAATCGACGCTTTTAAAGCTCCTGATGCGC
>OLPF01002312.1_pt1 | contig 12847 bp, 10 predicted proteins | sample 1673121 | NCBI WGS metagenome assembly OLPF01 (sample SAMEA3136756, study PRJEB25190) | human gut metagenome | reverse complement strand
GCCGTGGGGCTATCAGAAAGCTACCGGACTGGTATAGAAATGGAGTAAATAAACCGGAAGGCGGAAGAGTGGCATTCACTACTTGGAAACATTACCGGAAAGACTCGCCATTGATAGAATCGGGGTTAATAGGTCCTGTTCGGCTGATTCCTGCGAAGAAAATAGAATTTGAATAATGGATATGATAATGTGCGAACGTATAGTAGCCAAGACATCTGTAAGAATGCTATTGAGCTTATTGCTAATCTTTGGCTCGGTGAATCCTGCTATGTCTGTGTTACGAAAAGGGGAGACATCGCTGGGGACGTCTTTTGAAAGTTATTTTCCATTGAAAGAAATACGTTTGTCAGATGGTCCTTTTCTTGATTTGCAACAAAAAGGCAAAGAATATCTTCTTTGGCTGAATCCTGACTCTTTGCTTCATTTTTATCGGATTGAAGCGGGATTGTCATCGAAAGCCGGACCTTATGCCGGCTGGGAGTCACAAGACGTATGGGGAGCAGGCCCGCTTCGGGGTGGATTTCTTGGGTTCTATCTTTCTTCCGTATCGATGATGTATCAATCTACAGGCGATAGAGAGTTACTGAGACGATTGAAATATGTGCTGAAAGAATTGAAGCTATGTCAGGAAGCCGGTAAAGATGGCTTCCTGTTAGGTGTGAAAGGAGGCAGGGAACTATTCAGGGAAGTAGCCTCAGGAAAGATAAAAACGAATAATCCTACGGTCAATGGTGCCTGGGCACCTGTTTATCTGATTAATAAGATGCTGCTCGGGCTTTCTGCTGCTTATACACAGTGTGACTTGAAAGAAGCGTTGCCGATATTAGTACGGTTGGCCGATTGGTTTGGCTCTCAGGTATTGGATAAGTTGACTGATGAACAGATTCAGCAATTATTGATTTGTGAACATGGTTCGATTAATGAGTCTTACGTTGAGGTTTATGAGTTGACGGGGCAAAAGCGTTTCCTTGATTGGGCCCGCCGTTTAAATGATCGGGCTATGTGGGTTCCTTTGTCTGAAGGAAAGGATGTTTTATTCGGGTGGCACGCCAATACACAGATCCCGAAATTTACGGGTTTCCATAAATATTATATGTTTACCGGTGATCGGGCCTTTCTTCTTGCGGCGACTAATTTCTGGAATATTGTGAAGCAAAACCATACTTGGGTAATAGGTGGTAACAGTACCGGAGAACATTTCTTCTCTAAAAAGGAGTTCATTGATAGGATGCTCCATATCAGCGGACCGGAAACGTGTAATTCCGTAAATATGTTACGTTTGACCGAAGCTCTGTTCATGCAGCAACCGGATGCGACTAAGGCGGCATATTATGAAAGAACTTTATTTAATCATATCTTGTCAGCCTATGACCCGGTGAAGGGTATGTGCTGCTATTTTACTTCCATGCGACCGGGGCATTATCGTATTTATGCTTCACGTGATAGCTCTTTCTGGTGCTGTGGACATACAGGGCTGGAAAGTCCGGCGAAGCTGAGTAAGTTTATTTATAGCCATAAAGTGACGAATAGGCATCAAGAAAAGGATATAAGAGTGAATCTGTTTATTCCTTCCATTCTTTCTTGGAAAGAAGAAGGAGTCGAGCTTATTCAGCAAAGCCGGATTCCGGAATCCGAACAAGTTGACCTTACATTGAATCTAAAGAAAAAGCAGAAACTGATTCTGCGCATTCGTAAACCTGATTGGACTGATAAGGCTACTTTTATAATTAATGGAGAAGAAGAACAGCCTCTGCTTGGCAGTGATGGGTATTGGATTATAGACAGAGTGTGGGAGCGGAAGAATGTGATTACACTACGACTTCCGATGCATATATATACAGAGAACTTAACAGGTACCGACCGTTATGTTGCATTATTATATGGGCCTTACGTGCTTGCCGGGCGTATGGGAAAGGAAAATCTTCCTACTACTTTTTGGGGAAAGATGAACAATACGGCTATGAATAAGATGGACATGGCAAAAGTCCCGGTATTCAGAGAACCTGTAGAACGGATTCCAACTCATGTGGAGGTTGTTTCAGGAGAACCATTGAAGTTTGGCATAAACTTGAAAGGTTTTGAGCATATAGTGCTGGAACCTTTTTATAAAGTTCATTTTGAACGTTATGCGGTATATTGGCCGATAACTCATTAGATTCTGAATGGAAATGAAGGTATAATAGAACAATAGATAAGAGGTATGAAAACGATATTAAGGACATTTGTGGGTTGTACAGCGATTTTGTTTGGTACTGCCTGTATGGGAGCAGTGAAGTATGTTCCTGAGAATATGAAGGTAGAACTATCTTTAAAGGTTCCGGGTAATAATGCTGTGAATTATAAACTGCATCCGGATAAGTTGGAGAATAGCTATTTTGATTATGAGTGGCGTTCGGATAATAAATTGCCGATAACGGTTTTTCATAAAGTTGAAGAACGGGATAGTTGTATGCGATTGACTGTACAGCTTACCGCTGCACAGGATGTTTACTTCAACTATCGTCAATTGTTGAGTACGGGCTATCGCCATGATAACTGTCAGTTTTATATGCCGGGATTTTGGTATCGCCGTAATTTGCGTTCTCCTAAAAAAGCTCCATCATTCCATACGTCGGATAGTTGGTTGGTTCGTGAAGACAGGTTGAGCGCACCACTTACGGGGATTTTTAGTGAAAAAGAAAAACGATTTATGACAGTAAATCGTTTGGATGATTTTTCTATGGATGCTTTAGCTACACATAAAGAAGGAGAGATCATTCTTTCAGGGAAGACTTCCTTGGGATTTACCGGATTTGAGAATCAACAGGGAATAGCTATGCTTTCTTTTGGTTTTCCCTATCGGGAGGCTCCTAAAAGTTATATTCGTAAATTAACATTAGCACCTGAGGTGGAGGCTTTTCAACTGATGAAGAAAGGTGAGTCGGTATTGTTGACATGGGAAATAATGGAAAGTGGTGCGGATGATTTTTCAGACTTTATACAGCATACATGGGAGCATTGTTATGATACCTATGCACCAAAACCTGTGGAGAATTCATATTCTATAGCGGATATGAAGCAAGTGCTTAGTTGCTTTTTTGTAAATAGTTTGGTCGATAATCAACCGCTGGTTTATAATTCCGGAATACATCTGAAGGTAAGTGACTGTGAAAGAAACGGTCAGGCTGAGGTTGGTTTTATCGGTCGTGTACTTCTTAATGCATTTAATGCATGGGAATACGGTTGGCAATCGAACCGGGAAGAACTGAAAGTGAACAGTACAAAGATATTTGATAGTTATTTGAAGAATGGTTTCACACAAGCGGGATTTTTCAAGGAATCCGTGAATTTTGACAAGGGATATGAGGAACCGGTCCATAGTATCCGGCGTCAGTCGGAAGGCGTCTATGCCATGTTCCATTTCTTAGCTTATGAAAAAGAGAACGGACGCCGTCATCCTGAGTGGGAGCAAAAGTTGAAAAGAATATTGGATATGTTCTTACAGTTACAGAATGTTGATGGTAGTTTCCCCCGTAAGTTTCGTGATGATTTAACTATTGTCGATCCGAGTGGGGGAAGTACCCCATCTGCTACGTTGCCATTAGTTATGGGATATAAATATTTTAAAGATAAGCGTTATTTGGCCAGTTCCAAACGGACGGCAGACTATTTAGAGAAAGAGCTGATTTCGAAAGCTGATTATTTCTCATCTACATTGGATGCGAACTGCGAGGATAAAGAGGCTTCTCTCTATGCTGCTACCGCTACTTACTATCTTTCATTGATAACAAAGGGAGAAGAACATAGGCATTATGCCGATTTGACAAAAAAAGCGGCTTATTTTGCTTTATCCTGGTATTATTTGTGGGACGTTCCTTTCGCACCGGGACAGATGCTGGGTGATATAGGTCTTAAAACTCGTGGTTGGGGAAATGTTTCTGTGGAGAATAACCATATTGATGTTTTTGTTTTTGAGTTTGCATCTGTACTTCAATGGTTGTCAAAGGAATATGCTGAACCTCGTATGGCTGATTTTGCGGAGGTGATATCTACATCTATGCGTCAGTTGCTACCTTATGAAGGGCATTTATGCGGCATTGCAAAATCCGGTTTCTATCCGGAAGTCGTTCAGCACACTAATTGGGATTATGGTAAGAACGGAAAAGGATACTATAATGATATCTTTGCACCGGGATGGACGGTTGCTTCTTTATGGGAGTTGTTGACTCCGGGACGTGCGGAAAGGTTCTTGCTTGATTAGGTAAACTATTGAAGAAAGTGAATACAGGTCTGTGGCTCTCTTGAAAAAGAGAAAATGCAGTAATTAACAGAAAGCATGCCACAAGGACTTGACAAATGACTTTAAATGTTGTATATTTGTAGTCTGAGAATATAAGGGGGGGAGACCTACCACCTCCCCCTACGGGTACTCCTCCTTCCTGAAGGAGGAGAATATTAGATACTACTGACTTATTCTCAACCTCAAACTATGCAGGGTGTTTGTGAAACTTGAGTTATCAATGAATTAATGAGAAAAAAGATATAAAATCGAGTATGAAAATAGTGAGATATTACAACAAATATAGCTAACTGTCCTACCCTTGTACAGAGACAGGAATGATTAATATAGGCAAAAGGCTGCAATCTTTATAGGAATTGCAGCCTTTTTTGTTGTAATAAATGGATGCTAAGATTCTAAATTTCTATTTGAGAGTTTATAATAAACTTGGATACCGTTTATAATAAACGATTCGGAAATTTATTATAAACCGAATAGGAGTTTATGTAGTGAACTGTAAATTATTTTAGTCATATTGATTTTCGTGCATGGAATCTTCTTGAATTCGGGTAATTATAGCATACAATGGATCTGGTAACCTAATTATACAAGCACTTGTTTTTCTTGTCCTGTTATCCGGTCCAGTTCTCCCTATCCAGATTTCTATAACTGATCGCTTCCGCTAAATGTCCGGAAAGAATTTGCTCACTTCCTTCGAGATCGGCAATGGTGCGTGATACTTTCAATATCCTGTCATAGGCGCGGGCGGATAAATTGAGCCGATCCATTGCATTCTTTAATAAGGTAAGCCCTTTGTCATCCGGCCGGGCAAATAGTGACAGTAATTTGCTGTTCATCTGTGCATTGCAATAGATACCGGGATATTCGGCGTAGCGCTTTTCTTGTATTTGCCGTGCTTTGATAACTCGTTCGCGGATCGTTTCACTGGATTCTCCCCTTCTCTGGTCAGATATCTTATCGAATGGTACGGGAATGATTTCTATTTGAATGTCAATCCTGTCGAGCAGCGGACCGGAAATTTTATTCAAATATTTCTGTACTTGCCCGGGACTGCATACACAAGCCTTCGTCGGATGATTATAATATCCGCAAGGGCAAGGATTCATCGAAGCTACCAGTGTAAAACTGGCCGGGTAATCGATGCTGCTTTTTATTCGGGAGATTGTGATTCTCCTGTCTTCCAATGGTTGCCGCAGTACCTCAAGTACGTTTCTATTAAACTCCGGCAGTTCGCTATTATTAAAATACTTGCACCATTGTAGAAACTTTCTTATCTTTGCGAGAGGTAAAGACTATTATCTGTGCTATTATATTGCATTATAGATAGTTAGCTAATAGTCTTGATTGCAATAATATTAAATGTAACAGATATGAGAGCTGCATTTTTGATTAGGTGCTCAACTAAGAAGCAAGACTATGAGCGACAGGTAAATGACCTAACTAGACTGGCTAAGAAGTTTGGTTATACGTCAAGTGATAATATGATATTTGGTGAGCATATCACTGGTAAAGATGATGCAAGTAAGAGAGATAGGCAGTCTATTCAACGTCTAAAAGATGCTGCTATTAATAAGGAATTTGATGTCGTTTTAGTGTCGGAAGTTAGCCGAATGAGTCGTGACCCTATGTCGGGTCGGTTATATGTTAGACAGCTTATCAACATGGATATTCCTGTGTATTTTAGGGATATTGATACTTGGACTATAGACCCTGTAACTGGCAAGAAAGTTAGAGATGCTGAAACTATTATAGGTGCTGCCTTTGATGCTGCTTGGAAATACATAAAGAGTATGAAAACACAAATAGCATCTGGTAGACGTGATGAACTGGATAACAATCAAATGAGTATAGGACAGCCCTTCTTTGGTTATAAAAGATATGGTGGTAGAGATAAGGGTAAGAAGAATAGTTGGGTGATAAATGATGATGCCGCTAAAGTTGTGGTAGATGTATTTGAAGAATATGTTAAAGACGGTGCAACACTGAAATCTACAGCTTTGGCTATTACTGCCAAGTATGGTGAACAATTTAATAAGAAATTCAGCATAGGGACTATAGAGCATATTTTAACCTTTGAACCTTATTGTACTGGTATAAAGGTTGTATCTCTTACTGACCCAGATACAGAAGATGTAGATGAGTTTGAAGTCGAGATACCTACTATCATAACTAGGGCTATGTTCGATAAAGCCACCACTAAGAGAGCTACAAATAGAACTGCTAGAACTCCTTATCCAAAACAGGCTACTTATATATTGAGTAAACTTCTTAAATGTCCTATCTGTGAACACTCATTAACTCCACAGAAACGTGGTGGAGATAAGGGGGATAAATATAGATTGATGAATGGGAAGGTAGCTATTAGGTGGTCATGTATGTCGGGTATCAATAATGCTACAGATTGTAGTAGTCGCATTACAATTAGTAATGAGAAATTAGAAGCTATTATTTGGGGCTTAGTTAAACAGGAGTTAATAGGATTTGCCAATTTGAATGATGAGGATAGAGTAGCTAGGGTGGTGGAACTTACCGATAAAATAACCAATTTGGAAATGAATATAGCCAACTTTACATCTCATATATCTAACATGGATAGATTGATAGAAAGAGCTTATAGTGCTTATATGGATGCTCCGGATTCTGTAATGGATATAGCTAAAGATAAGTACTATAAAACCCTAACTAAGTGTGAGAATGAGAGAGCGGAGTGCAAGGATAAGATAGAAGCTTTAAATGTAGAGAAGTTAAGATTGGAGAATATGAGGACGTTCTTCAACCAACCTACCTTGCCAAAGGATGCCATTGAGAAGGCAGAATCAGACCCTATTAAAATGAGGAACTTAGTAATGGAACTAGTAGACAAGATATATCCTTATAGGATTACAACCTATGTATCACCAGCTACTAATAGGATAATGAAGAATGGTATAGTTCTATTGGAAGTATATACTATAAATGGAATTTATAATGTCCTATATGACGGTAATCAGAGGAATAATAAGGTAGCCTATTATATTAGCGGTAATTATGCCACATTCCAAAATGGAAAGAATAAGCTTGATGCTTATGATGCCGGAGAGTACTTTGTTATCTCTAATGCCACATTGGTGACTGAAACAGAAGATGTAGATTTAACAGTAACCTTTAATGAACTGATAAAGATATGTATGCAGAATGGTTGGGAAATAGATTATACTTACAAGATGTAATATTTCACTGAATATAATTATTAACTAGTAAATGTGGTTGATTAAATTGAAAATGAGGTTGTGCCAATGTCTTGACACAACCTCACGAAAGATGCTATTGGGCGTTTAATGCAGCTAAAGCTGCTTCTAAAGCTTCTTTAGACATGCCACTCAATAACTGTGCTTGACTTGAATGTTTCAGTTCTGTACAGTTCTTAATCCATTCACTGTAAACTGCTATTCTTGCATCACACCAAGAAACAAGGTCGGAAGCTGTTGCTCCCTCTTTATACCACATTCCATAAGTTCTATGCATTTCTGCACGTTTACGTTCTTCAGCACTCTTTACATTTGCATTTTCCAAATTTGACATAGTTTTAATTATTAAGTTAATAATACATTTATTACCAGCAAACCTTACTGGATATTCAGATTATAAGCTAGTAAATTAACTATTATCTGGAAATGCGTTGCAAATGTAGTATGAAATTTAATAACCTCAAAGGAATAATAAGGATTTCTTGTATGATAATTAATTCTTATATAATAATTGATTTATACGTAATATTGTATCTAGCCTATCAAGTATTATCTAAACAAGTTATTTGAATGGCTAGGTAATAATACTACTAGTCCATACTAATAGAGCTATTAGAAGCAAGTACATGGGAATTTACTAAAATAGGATATATGGTTATACAAAGACTTTATATCCTACGTTTCTCATCATATCCTAGATTATAGAACTTCTTAAACATCTCCCAAATGTAGCCAATAAATCCAATTATGATGAATGGCAGGAAAGGCAGAAGAAGGCTGTTCCAACCATAGCCCAAACACAACCCTACAATTACGCCAATGACATATAAGGCTGTTATAATCCCACAGCCTATCATTACCCCTCTTCCTCCTGCCATTGCGTATTTAATTGGAGCATTAGGAGTAAAGAAGTCTGGTTCTTTATTCTCTGATTGATTATTCATAGATTAGTTATATTAATTAATAATACGTGTTATGTTTGAAATAAAGTTGCTGATTATTAGCCAATTAAACTAATGTAAGAATGTTAAGTATTGTTACTAGGTTGTTCGTCTAGCATATCATCATCTAACTCCTCATGTATAAAAGCTAATATTTCACCTGTTATAGCGTTCTTAATATATTTGAATCCGGGTGCAATTTCTTCAACTATCTTCTCACATTCAATAGTGCACCACTCAGGTATTGTTTTATCCTCACTTTCCATTGTCATAATTATTAATAGTAGCCGCAGTAGGAACTCCAACTGCTGTACCAAATCCCATTCATGTTAGTAATTCCACCACTCTTCATATATAGGATATCCTAAGTTGTGGAACTCTGTGTTCTCATCTGGAATAACTTCCGAATACTCATCTAATTTAATATCAGTCCCAATCACTTTAAGTCCCATTATACGTAGATTACCATTAATGTATTCATAATTCTCCACTTTACTAAGTAGATTAAAGAACTCTTCTGATTCAACAATTGCCTTATGTGCTTTCAAAGAACAATATAGAAACGGTAAAGGATTACTACACCATTTATCGACATCTGCCCTAAGAGAAGTTAGAGATTCAGGACATTTGTTATCCCAGTAATCTAATAGACTACTTACTAATATCAGCAATTCATTCCTTTTTATATTCTGGAACTTCTGTAAAACTAAATCAATTTCATTCATATCCATTAATTAATGTGTTAATTGCAGGAATACCAAGTGCAGATACTCCCCATAATTTATTAGTAAGATTCCTCTTTAATGCTTCATAAGAAGTTGGCTTTCTATTATATATAGAAGCGATAAGTTGTAAGCTTACATCATCTAATATATCTGCATCAGTAATTTGGAATATATCCTCTGACACTGGATTATTAATGACCTTCCCGTCAAAACTTCTATCTACAGACTTCTTGTACTTCTCAAATGGAATCCTACTAAAATATGCCTTAATTTCCGTAGGTTTAGAGAAATATTCATAAATCTCCTTCTCTATTTTAGAGTAATCTGCTGGGTTGTTCACATCTAAATTGCTAATTCTCTTTATATAATCAACTACAGCTCTACTCTTCTTGACTTCATCAATCCATTTGTTAAACGGAAGTTTGTCATTTGGGTTCAATAAATTCCTTAGATAGTCAGTGCTTAGTAATCTACTCATAGCTCTGTCTATTCCATGACTATTCTCGTGCGCTACAAACTCCAAATGGGGCATAGGTTTACCTGGTTCTATATTGTAGACATTCTCTTGATACTTAAACGGAACTCCTCCAAATGTAATTTCTGGAGCATCACCTGTTACTCTATTAACGGCTTGATAATTCTCATTGGTTGGCTTGCCAAATCTCGTCTTGATTTTAGTCTTAATAAAGTTATCAACCTCATCTACATAAGACGGAGAAACTTCACGTATTCTCTTAGCTACAGTTTCATTCTGTAGATAAAGTCTATATAACTCCTCCTCATTATCTATTGCATTAACAATTTGGTCATAATCATCGAAATTCATCTTACTATGTAAATTAACGTTATCTGCTACATTACCATGTTCTCGTCTCTTAGTAGAACTACTCTTCCCAAATCTAATTTTAGGATTAACCATTCCACCAACAAATCCACCGACTAGAGCACCTTTGTCTCCTGCTACCTTATTACCTATACCAGCTCCAACTAACGAACCTGCTATAGATGTTATAGTAGTAACAGGACTAGCAATTCCCTGTCCAATTGCAAATGTACTCATAGCTGCTGACTTATCAAAATCAAACATAGCACTAGCATTATCTTTAGTAATTCTAGCATTGGTAAATGGTGCAGACCAGTTCCAAGTATGCTGATTACCATAAAGATTATCATTCTTAACTCTATCAGCTTTGATTTGTCTAGATACCTCTTTCTCCCAACCAGTTCTATTATCAGGAGATAGTATTGGCTGTTGAGTTGGCATATAAGGTTTAACTGGTTGCTTAATAGGACTAAGTGGAATTTCAGGTCTGTAATCCTTAATAGCATCTCTTCTAGCTATACCATGTGGTGGATTCTGATACTTAATAATCATACCATTCTCACCTTTAGGAATACCATTATATACTCCAGTAAGTACTTTAGCATAATTAGTAGCTTCTGCATATCTTCTCTTACCTTTATTAGAACCAGTAAGCTTAGCTACAAACTTATTAATATCATCATTCTCATCAAAGTCATATAGTCTCTTTAAGAATTGTACCTTATCTGCTGCATACTCATCCATAGAATTATAAGACCTAAACTTCTGCTTAATAGCTTCACCTTTAGCATTCTTATCATTACCAGTTACATAATCACCTTTCCATGAACTACCAGTAGTTAAATTGCCAAAGTTGTACTTACCTTGTGCAGATTTACCCCAACTAGATTCTAATGCGTCTTGTGCTAATAACATTCTAATTGCATTATCATTAGTAATACCTGCCTTCTTATAGGCATTAATAAGTTCTGTAGACCATTGCTTTCTGTTAGTATATGGACTCTTCCAAGTTGAGTTGGCAGTAACAGGTTTACTAGCTACTGGCTTGCTGACTGCTGGAGTAATTATTAGAGATTCCGGCTTATTAATTACTTCTTCAACTGGAGCTTCATCCTTAACAGGAACTACTAAAGCTTCTGGTTTATCGTAAGTTGTATTATAATTATACTCACTAAATGGATTAATAGGATTAGTAATATCAGTGTAATCTATTGTAGGATTACTTACTGGATTATAACTTACGAACTTCATTCCTTGTTGAGCTTTCTTAATTCGCTTCCTATAGGTTGGACGACTTGATTTGATGAACTTCTTGCGCATGTCTCGTTTGCCATTTATAAATATTCAACCTTTCCGGCATAGGGGTATTATATATAGATATATGACTAAGAAAGGTTGAATATTATATTAACAGCATGAGTATGATTCAATAAGGAAATAGTAATCCAACTATCTTCTTAAATACATCACCTGCCATTAGTTCACCACTTGCAGGTAATCCAGCCTTATTAATGGAAACTATGATACTATACTTGGGATTATCAGTAGGGAAGTAACCACAGAACTCTACCGCATACATATCCTTAGTACTATCCTCGTTAGTAGATAATGAACTAGTTCCCTGCATACCTGCAACTACTACCTTATCAGACTTGGCAGGTTGACCTAATCCGTCAGTAATATTAAATACTAGAGCTTTCTTCAAACTATCAATACTAACCCTACTTGCTATTTGTGGATTAATAACTACTACACTATCCTTATATAGTTGAGGCTGTATCATCTTCCCATTATTAGCAATAGCATTATAGAAGGTTAGTATTTGGATTGGCGATACGTGTTGGTTATAACCAATACTAGACCATACAAAGGCTGTCTTAGTCCAGTTGTTATCTTTAGGAGTTATAAAGTATGCAGGCTTTAGATTGGCTATTCCTGTGATACTATCCGGTTTACCATAGCTCATATTAGCTAATAAATCAAAGTACGATTGGGGATTATTAGCAAAAGCCTTCTCCATAGTCTTATAAATGGCAATATTGGAACTAGCTGCCAATCCTTCTTGTACTGTAAGCTCACCATATCCACCTCTATGCCAATTATGGTCTTTAAGCTCTCTGCCATGAACTTGGTAGATACCATTTCCAGTATCAACTTTATCACTCAACTTCACCTTACCAGTTTCTAAAGCTGCCAATAGTGATATTGGGTGCATCAGACCAGTAGACTGCCATACAGAGAAGTTCTCACATGATTGGTAGTTCGTACTGTCTTTCCTAGTAAGTCCAACCAGAGCTTTTATTTGCCCTGATTGAACTTCCATTACTATAGCCTGCCCAGATAAAGCATCGAGTTCAGATAGTTTATTCTCCAGTAGAGAAGTTACATTTACTTGTAATATACTATCTATTGTGGAGATATTCTCTGTAACTTGTTGCCTAGATTGGCAGGAAACTAATAAGAACAATATTATTAACGCTATAAATTCGTTCTTCATTACCTTAGAGTAGTTTCTGTATTAGTTGTTCCATTCTTTACATACAGAGCAATTAGGGTCATGAATATTCTTTCCGTCTTTTAGTATAAATTGATGTTCATAGTACCCTTCTTTCTCTAGTTGTTTACACTTCTTACAGGTAGGATGATGCATTCCTTCTCCGCTTTGTGGTGTCCCATCTCTATTGTAAAACATTATATATTCATGTCCATCCGGTTTCGTAACTTTCTTACTACCTGCCAGTTTCTCATCATTTGGATAGAATACACCGTCCCTATAAGTACCACCCTTTCCTTTACAACTGAATAATGTAATTAGTGCAAATATTACACAGATGTACAATATGTTTACATTT
>OLPF01002311.1_pt1 | contig 12849 bp, 9 predicted proteins | sample 1673121 | NCBI WGS metagenome assembly OLPF01 (sample SAMEA3136756, study PRJEB25190) | human gut metagenome | reverse complement strand
ATTTCTGTCCTTTCTGCAATACGGGAAGCCGGACAGAATGGAATTACCGTAAAGGGTGGGAAGTATCTGGAGGCTGTGGCAGAGGCAGATACCATCGTATTTGATAAGACCGGTACGCTGACAAAGGCGAAACCAACTGTAAAAGAAGTCATTGTGTTTGGCGATTATCCTGAACCGGAAGCTCTGCGGATTGCTGCCTGTCTGGAAGAACACTTTCCACATTCTATGGCAAAAGCTGTCGTGGATGCTGCAAAGAGAAGAAGTCTGTATCATGAAGAAATGCATTCAAAAGTGGAGTATATTGTAGCCCATGGTATTTCCTCCTATATAGAAGGAAAGAAGACCATAATAGGGAGCAGTCATTTTGTGTTTGAGGATGAAAAGTGCCGGATACGTCCGGAATATCAGGAACGATTTGATACGCTTCCTGAAGAATACTCTCATTTGTTCCTTGCCATTGACGGAGAATTAGTTGCTGTAATCTGTATTGAAGATCCTCTCAGGGAAGAAGCCGGGGAGATGGTAAGATTTTTGAAAGAAGAAGGTGTTTCCAAGATCGTCATGATGACGGGAGACAGTGAACGTACTGCAGCATCTATTGCGAAACGAGTGGGAGTGGATGAATATTATTCCGAAGTACTTCCGGAAGATAAGGCAGGATTCATTGAAAGAGAGAAAGCGGCAGGAAGAAAAGTAGTGATGATCGGTGACGGAATCAATGATTCGCCAGCGCTTTCAGCAGCAGATGCGGGAATTGCAATCAGTGATGGAGCAGAACTTGCGCGAGAGATCGCAGACATTACGATTGCTGCTGAGGATCTGCGGGAAATCGTAGTACTGAAACGTTTGTCTAATGCGATGATGCACCGTATTCAGGGGAATTACAGGGGGATTGTCGGTATTAATGCAATGCTGATTGCACTAGGAGTGGCAGGAATTATTCAACCAACGACCTCTGCGTTACTACATAATACTTCTACTTTAGCTATCAGTTTGAAGAGTATGGGAAATTTATTGCCGACTAATTAATATAAAATATTCATATTGTTATAAGTTTTAATGTCTGAATAGTTTGATTTGTAGACTATTCAGACATTTTTAGTAGAGCTCAATAATTGTTGTCCAATTTGTATTCCAGCATTGATATACAATTCTTGTATTTGTTGGTATTTATTATCGATAGCTTCCGGTTCAGATTCCCATACTATTTCATAGATTGCCATAGCTTTTTTGAGATGGGAGGTAGCCTGTTCTATATCAGCCTGTACCAGATAGGCAGTTCCCATAGCTTCCTGAATAATGGCATAGTCCAGACACTGATCGGAATTGTATTCTTTTACCAGCCGGGCACATTTGCGTAAGGAGGATAATCCACGAGACGCTTCACCGGTATCTGTAAGGAGAGCTGCATAGTTGCAGATTTGAACAATACTGTCATTCATATAGAGAAGCTGGTATTGTTCTAATAAGCTGATTCCCTGCTCCATAGCCTGTTTTGCCAGTTCGGTATTTCCCTGCTGGTGATATAGTCCACCCAGATTTCCATATAGATTTGCGACGAGGTGGGCGTTTTCAGGTGTAACAGGAGAAAGCAAAGACATCGCTTCTTTTTCCAGCTTTACGGCTTTTCCAATATTTCTTTCAAGGGTAGCTTTATAGTCCAGTAATAATGCCCGGTCAGAGTCGGTTCCAATGTTTTTTGTCTTTAACAGCCCCGTTAGTTCCTGAATGATTCCATTCATACCTTTGTGGTAGTTATAGTTATCCATGTATGGAAATGCATTTTCCAGAAAAAGCAGATACTTTGGTATATCATCCTTTTCAATCAATTCTATGATATTTCCGATTGTTTGAAATAGCTTTTTGTAATAAGCTACTTCCATTCCATGCATTAAACATATGTGCTGTAAAGAATCCAGTAATATGTGGCAGCGAGTTACAGATGGTTTTGTCTCTGAAAGGGTGATTTCCTGAATCATCGGATGCAGAGAGATAGTGCGACGTTTTGTTGTTTGGACAAAACCAGTCTCAATTAAATCGTTGATCTCATTTAGTGTGGGCAATTCCAGCCATTTGGCAAATATACGGGCAGAAATACCGGTGGAAGGAAGAAAGCACATATACACATGATATCCTACTGTTTAAGAGATAAAGTGTATAACGAAAACAGCGTATGGATATGACTGTAATAGGTGGCTTTGCTGCTTTTTCCACCTGAAGTCTTGTTAATAACTGGTCTGGAGTTGAGATTCCATTTTCCAGAAGTTTTGCTGCCAGTTCCACGGCAAAAGTATGAGAGTGAACAGTTTCGATGATCTTTTCAACTGTTGCACGGTACGTGTCTGCCTCTGAATAAAATGCTGATGCCAGCTGGAAGAGAGCGTTCATATCCTCTATTTCTTTTAATGGCAGAGTACAGTATTCATCCAGTTTGCTTCTGGTTGTAAACAAAATCTGGCAGCGATATTTTAATACTACTGACAGAAAGCTGTCCTGCGTGGCAGTGACATTAAAATTATCTATGATAAGCAGAATATCGGATTTCAGGGAACGCAGAAAACAGTTATGTCTTTGAAACTGTTCCTGTTCAGTGCTTTCCGGAAGATCGTCAATAAAATCCATGTCAGTAATATCCTGATGAAGATTGCCGGTATATTCTACATAAAGGATATTGGTGTATTGCTTTATGTACCGCTTTGCGTAGGCTTTGGTAAGTTCACTTTGTGGTTTTCCGGCAGGTTCTGTAAAATAAGCTCAGATCAAAACAATAACTGGAGGAGCTTTTGCAACAGAATATTGAATTTGAGCGGTGCATTGATTTTCTGGTACGGATGATTGATAAGTACGGCGAAGAAGTCCTCCGGGAGTTGGAGGAAGAAAAACAGAATAAGGAAGAAAAAGAAGCGGCAGTTTCCTGAAATACAAAATGTAAATCAGACTGTCGCTTTTTTCATGCATTTTTAAATCAAATAAATTTTAAAAGCTGATGCAGAGTGTGTGGCTCATTATTCTGAGAAGCGGTAATACGCGTATCAAATGGCTTGAAATGATTCTGCGTATAAAAGCTCAGAAGAAATTCATTATCTTCGCATTCAAGAAACTCCATAACGCCACCTACGGAATATTTGAGACTGGATATGGTTTCCAGTGCAAATCCCAGTAGAATATTTCCAGGAATTCGTTTTTCCTTTGGAAGAGAATAGTTCTTTCCCAACTGGGCGATCAAGTAAGCTGCGGTAGTATAGGATTGTGTTTCTTCATCCAAAATACTGACACGGGACAGTTTTTTTGCCATTGTCTTGCTGATATTTGAAGCACGGACAGAGATTGGTTTTATTGTAAGTGAAAAATAACCAACCAGTGAAGCATCTTCAGCATCAAATACCAGATAAGTGATAGATTGATCTTTTTTGGTAAACTCAATCGCATTATGTAATAAAAAGTATTCCACATCGGGATTTTTGGGACAAGAAAAATCGGAGAGTAAGTCGTAAAGACTTTCCTCTCCGATATATGTCGGTTCGTCTTTATCCAAATATGCCCGAATATTAACGGTAAAATATTTATCAGACATGTTTTTTCTTCCTTTTTGACATTAAAGCTAAGATTTCCTGTGGGTTCGTTAACTGACGTCCGGGAAGTGTCTGCTTTGGTGTGCGGTCACGGTCGGCTTCGTCAATTGCTGCGACAAAACGCTTTACGCTATTTGGATTGGATACGACAAAATTATGAGTAATACTTGAAGTAGCCATACTAACACCTCCTCTTTTTTGGCTTTTTTGTGTATTTATAGTATATGCAATGTGTGATAAAAACACAATATCAAAAACAGAAATTATTTCTAAATAATTTTCAAGCCGGACATTTATTAGACGCTTCCGGTAAGCGAACAATATTTTCGAGCCAATCATTTATAAGTCGCCAATGGTGGGCGGGCAATATTTTGATAACAGAAATGCTCTGTATCTAACTTAATTATACGATTGGCGAAGAAATGCGTCAATACGGAAAATAAGTATTGAAAATAGTTGGAACAAGTACTAAAATAAGGTTGGGACAATAAAACAGAGTTATACTGCGAGGAAGATTATGAAGAATAAAAAGATTAAATGCGATATATATACCAGAGTATCCACAACCATGCAGGTAGATGGCTACAGTCTGGATGCTCAGAAAGAAAAACTCAAGAGATATGCGGAATTTCAGAATATGGAAATCGTAAATGAGTATTCAGATGAAGGTAAGTCTGGAAAGAGCGTAGAGGGCAGACCGGAATTTCAGAGAATGTTGGATAATATTGAGAATGGAACAGATGAGGTACAGTTTGTACTGGTGTTCAAGCTTTCCAGATTCGGTCGTAATGCAGCAGATGTATTAAACTCTCTGCAGAGGATGCAGGATTTTGGAGTGAATCTGATCTGTGTAGAAGATGGAATTGACAGCTCAAAAGATAGTGGAAAGCTGATGATTTCTGTTCTGTCTGCGGTGGCAGAGATTGAACGAGAGAATATCCTTGTTCAGACAATGGAAGGACGTAAGCAGAAAGCCAGGGAAGGAAAATGGAATGGTGGATTTGCTCCGTATGGTTATGAATTAGTAAATGGAGAATTGCAGATTGCAGAGGACGAAGCAGAGATTATTCGTCTGATCTATGACAAATTTATTCATACCAATATGGGAATCTCTGCGATTGCCGCATGGCTGAACCAGCATGGATATAAAAAGAAAAAACGACAGAATAATACACTGGACGCATTTGCCGCATCATTTATAAAAGGCGTTCTGGATAATCCGGTATACTGTGGAAAGCTGGCTTATGGACGAAGGAAAAACGAGAAAGTTTCTGGTACAAGAAATGAATACCGCATTGTAAAGCAGGAAAATTATATGCTGCACGATGGTATCCATGAAGGGATTGTTTCAGAAACAGACTGGGAGCTGGCACATCAAAAACGGGAAAAAACAGGTGTGAAATATGAAAAGACACATAGTCTCGATCATGAGCATATTTTATCTGGAATATTGAGATGCCCGTTATGTGGAAGTGGTATGTATGGAAACGTGAACCGAAAGAAAAAGAAAGACGGAACTTTATATAAGGATTATTTCTATTATGCCTGCAAACATCGTCGCCTGGTAGATGGTCATAAATGTGGATATCGTAAACAATGGAGTGAGGAGAAGATTAACAATGCAGTGGAAGAAGTTATTCGGAAGCTGGTGAAGAATCCTAAATTTGAAGAAGCAATTCTGAATAAAATCGGTTCAAGAATTGATACAGAAGAAATAGAAAAAGAGATTGAAGGATTGGAAAAGCAGCACAGGCAGCTGACCGGAGCAAAAGCAAGACTTGGACAGCAGATGGACAATCTGGATATCATGGATAAATTTTATGAGAAGAAATATCAGGATATGGAGACAAGGTTATACCGTTTGTATGATGAGATTGAAGGCGTGGAGAACAGTATAGAAGAAGTCAAGAACCGCCTGCTGAATATCCGGCAACAGAAAATATCAGAAGAAAACGTCTATCAATTTCTTTTATATTTTGATAAACTATATGATAAGTTCACCGACCTGGAGAAGAAAGAATTTCTTAACAGCTTTGTAGAACAGGTGGACATTTATGAGCAGGAGCAGCCAGATGGCAGATTCCTGAAGCACATAAAGTTCCGTTTTCCGGTGTATTTTGGAGACAGGGAGACACAGGAACTTTGTTGGGACAACGAAAGTACCGTTGAAAGCATCGTGCTCTTGTCCCACAAGTCACCAGATAGCCATATAGATGTGAAAGTTGAATTTGGAGAAGGTGAAGAAAAGGTACCTTTAGATAAAATTGCGGAGCGGGCAAAGCAATATCAGCCGGCTCCAAGGGTTACATATAAAATGATACAAGAATATATTGAAGAAAAATATGGCTTCAAAGTACATACAGCATATATCGCAGAGGTAAAAAGAAATTTAGGATTGCCGATGTATGATGCACCTAATATGGTAGAAGAGTTGAAACAGCCGAGAAGGCATCCGACGGCGGAGAAAGTAGAAGCGATAAAGGATGCATTAAAACATTTTGGGGTGATTTAATATGAGCGTTATTTATATGTTATTTACTGTGAGCTTTGATTATAATAACTATTGAAGAAATTATATCAGTTATTTGGAGGTCAAATGGAATGGGAAATGATATATTTAGCGCGGTAATTGAGCTCAACAAGATTAGACAGCAGGCATATGAAATATATTTACCCATAGTGGAGGAATTGTGCAACAGAGAGGTATCAGAAGAAGAATTGTCTCATTGTCTCGATTACTTATTAGATTTCGCAGATGATGCGAGTATGCTGGAATTGTATAAAAAGTTGTGCAGAAGATTTGTATACACATATCCTGGATGTATAAATTTTTATGTCAATGCCTATAAAGAGATGTGGGAAAAAACAGAATTCTGAAAGGGGTTTACATGAATCAACTTATAAAAATGGATGAAGAGTATAGGAAGTGGATTGAGGACATAGGAAAACGCTATAAACAGAGACAGATTAAGGCATCTGTTTCTGTTAATCAGGAAATGATTGGTTTCTATTGGTCTATAGGAAGAGATATTGTAGAAAAGTCGGCTGAAAGTAAGTGGGGCAGTGGATTTTTTGTTAATTTAAGTAAAGATATGAGAACAATTTTGCCAGGGGTTCAAGGCTTATCAAGTTCGAATCTCAGATATATGAAGAAATTTTATGAATTGTACAGTGATCCAATTCTTCCACAATTTGTGGAAGAATTGAAGAGCAAAGAGGATTCAATAAATGTTCCACAACTTGTGGGAGATTTATCGGATAAAGAATTGTTTTCGATTCCGTGGGGACATCATAGAGCTATCATTGATAAATGTAAATTGGACAGGGAAAAATCAATATTTTTTGTGAAGAAAACGATTTTAAATAATTGGTCAAGGGCAGTACTTTTAAATTTTCTTGATACCGATTTATATGAGCGTCAGGGAAAAGCAATTTCAAACTTTGAATACGCATTGCCTGAACCACAAAGCGACCTTGCACAGGAAATAACAAAGGATCCATATAATTTCGACTTCGTAGCAATCAGAGAAGATTATAGTGAGAAAGAGTTAAAAGACGCATTGATGGACAACATCACAAAATTTCTTATGGAACTTGGAAAAGGGTTTGCTTTTGTTGGAAGAGAATATACAATACCGATTGAAGGAACAGAGGAAAAAATAGATCTTTTATTTTATCATCTGTATTTGCATTGTTACGTTGTTGTTGAGGTTAAAATAGTAGCTTTTACATCGAGAGACATTGGACAGATTGGTACATATGTGAATATTGTGGATGATTTGGTCAAGACAGATTTTGATGCAAAAACAATTGGTCTGATTATATGCAAAAGCAAAAATAATATCCTTGCAAAATATGCGGTAAATAGTTCAAAAGAACCGATAGGAATATCTGAGTATAAGTTGTCAAATTTATTGCCTGTGGAATATAGAGCTTCTATGCCAACGATAGAAGAAATTGAGAATGAACTCAGGTAAATATTTTAAAAGAAACTAACGGATAAGGAGCATTGAATATATGTTGAATTCAAACGAAAGAATGGGTTTCATAATTGAATATATGTCTTCATATGATGAAAAAATCAAAATGGCAAATAAAAACGGATTATTTGATGCTGCAAAAATGTTTGAGTTATTTGCGATTGAGGTATGTAATGTATGGTTCGGACAGAAGTTTAGTAATCTGAATGACGAGACGGCAACTTATCCATATGTAGATTTGATATCAGAAAACAGAGAACTTTTAGTGCAGGTAAGTACTGTACAAGATGTACCAACAAAAATAAAAACTACATTGGAAAAGATAAGGGATTCAAAAGATAAAAAATGCTCGGACTTAAAGAATATTGTATTTTTTGTACTTAGTAATAATAGTATTGATAAGGTGAGAGAGTATAGTGGGGATAATCAAATTGGGAGTATTTCATTTACTATTAAAGATAATTTGATTACTACAAATGATATTATAACTAAAGCACAAAATGATCTTAATTTTCAGAAGAAATTATACAAGGTATTAAAGGATGAGTATGAGAACTTTAATATTAATATCAGAAAATTTAAAGGTGCATTGGAACTTAGTAATTCAGGGTTGAAAAATATTGAAGGATTGATTAACGGAGAGTATGAAATCGATAGAAATGAATTTCTTGAAAAAATAACAAAAGACAATGAGCGATATATTTCAATACAAGGTGGAGCTGGTAGCGGTAAATCTGTTTTATGCAAAAAATATGTTGAAAATGAAAAATTGGTTTTATATGCTCGTGCTGAAAGATTTTTGGAAGAAAGTCATATTGACGACATTTGGGGTTGCTGTATCCAAGACGTTTTAGAGTGTATTAATGGAAAGAAATTAATATTCTTTATTGATGCTCTCGAGTTTATTGCGGACTGTGCCGAAACAAAATTTGAATTATTACAGTATTTGTATGATATGGCGGCAGAATATCAAAATGTGTACATAGTAACATCTTGTAGAACGAGTGATAAAAATGCTTTTATTAAACTGGAAACAAATTTTTCAATAAAAATTTATGAAGTTGGCGATATAACAGAAGATCAACTTGCATTGCTTATGAAGCAATATCCGATTATTCATAAAATGTATAAAACAAATTCATATGTTGATTTATTAAAATCGCCCTTTTATATAAACTTGATAGTTAGTAATTCGATGGATATTGATAATATAGGTGATGAAAATTCTCTAAGAGAATATATTTGGAAAAACATAATATGTTTGGAGGAAAAATCTCGAATGTATGGCATACTCAGTAACAAAGTTATTGAAACTGTTGAGAAGATTGTGTTTGAAAGAGCTAGAAAATTTATGTTGGGTATTCATAAGGACGATATAGATAGAGACATAATGCATGCATTGCTTTCAGAAGGTGTAATTGCTCAACAAGGAGATTATATTAGACTGAAATATGATATTTTCGAAGATATTTGCTTTGAACATTATTTTGATAAAGCTTTTGATTTGTGCAAAGGGAAGTATAAGACCTTCTATGATGAAATAGAAAATCTTGGGCGATGTGTGTATAGACGGTATCAGATTTGGATTTCAAATAAAATGTTTATACAGGTAAATAGAGATAAGTTTTTATATAGCCTTACTTTTTCTGATGAGATTCCGCAAAGTTGGAAAAGGCAAACAGAAATTGGAATTGTTAAGTCAAGGTTTTGTGATAATTATTTCGAAGAACAAGGGCCGGAGATTCTGGAACAAGGCATGTTGTTCGACTTTGTGAAGAATATTAATTTGTTCGCATTTGAAGGTGAGTTATTACATATTAGACAAGAATCACCACAAATGAAATTGTCCCCAATTGGTAATGGAAGACCATGTATTATTCGACTTTTGAAAAACGAAGAAATATATAAGAAAAATATAATCGGAAGAGATGATATAGTTAAGTTATGCTTGGATTATGCGAAACAAGAAGATAAAGTGGCAGTTATTGCTTCAGATGCATGCGCTATGATGGAATATTATGTGGAATATTCGTTGCAGGAATCTGAGCAAGAAAACTATTATAAAATCATAGATGAAATATCGTCTTGCTTGGAAGCACTTTATCGAATGGCAGATAACTCAGAAGAGTGGTTAAAAAAGTTTTTTAATACATTGATTAATAATTATATTAATGGAAATAGAAAAAGTATGCGTAAGTCAGAAGATATTATGGAATGGACATTGAAGAATGCTTATCCTGCTTTGGTAACTGGATTAGCAAGCGAATTGTGTTCGATAGCTGATATACTATGGTTACGTGGAAAAGTAGATGCAGAGGAATTTGATTTCTATAGAGCCGATAGACTGTCTAAGGGTTTTGAATATGGATTAAGTGAGAAAGCTGAACATTATAATTATTTATATAGAACAGTGTACGAGAATGCATTTTTATGGAATCTGTTTCGATTGAATTTTAAAGTGGGATTTCATTGGGCAATTCAATTTATAAATAGGGTAATATTAGAATATGCAACTAATAATCCTGAATATGTAATAAAAATCAAAGTAAAAATTAGTGAGAGTAATGCAATAAAGGAATATTGGGGAAATGGAAACATGTGGCTTGCAGGGATTAGAGATCACAATGTACCTACCTTAATAGGAGATGTTATTTTTTGTCTTAAAGAGGCTATAATAAGCAGTTTGGAGATTTGTAAAAAGGATCATGAATTCACTGTTGCATTTGCAAATTATGTCAAAGAAACTATTTATTCAAAATCAAATAATATAGTATTGCTTACAATCATTGAGAGTATAGGAATGTACTTTGAAAACGAATTACCGGGTTATGCTTTGGATTTGGCTACAAGCATAGAACTTGTTCATTGGGATACCACAAGATATATGTTGTACAAAAAAAATCCGACAAAAGAGTTGCTCGAAAGGCAAATTCTTAAGACCATGGGGATACCTGAGCTTAAAGATAGATATGAGTTGGATAAAAAATGTGATTTGAGTATACAAGAATATGTATCTCATACACAGATATATTTTGATTCAATGGTTCAGGATAAATGCTATGGAATTCTTGATTATTTATATTCAATTATAAAAAATGATGCAGAAAATGCACAGGACTATTTACAGATTCAAAAAATGGATATGCGTGGTGCAAAAGCAACCAAGATAACCGACAATATAATTATGTTAGAACCCCAAATATCAGGGGAAGCAGAAAAAATTGTTCTAAGACAAGAAGAATTCAATAAACCTAAGCAGAGATTAAATGCGGCGATTAAAAAGTGTAATGATAATATGGTGTCTGGGCAGATTGACTTGCCATCAACTCTTGATGTAATTAAAGTTATTTTAGAATTGATGAAGGATACTGATATGGCATTTCAATATGAAAATCTTTTGATACTTTTAATTGCTAGTGCAATAAATCATCAAGAATTAGAAAATGAGAAAAGGGAAAAGTTTTGCACAATATGGATTAACGGAATAGAGAAATTGTTTTCTAATGGAAGCTTTTTGGCAGATATTGCACTTATGCCAGTTTTATTGAATCAATTGGAAAATGACGTTGCTAGTGGGATAAAAAATAAAATAAAGAAAATTGTGTTGGATTGTTTGATGTATAAGGGGCAACATGGTGTTATTGATGAAATGGCTAAATACGTGAAGAGATATTTAGCTAATCACGAGACTTTGGCACAAGCGGTATTTAATACAATTATTAAATTATCTGAAGATCAGATGGAACATCAAAAATATAATGCTAATTATTTGAAAGTGAGTAAGAAAGATAAGGAGTTTATATTTAATCCTAATATGCAACCTAAGTTGTCAGGAATAGATCGTTATATCAAAGATGATGATGGAAATTGTTATACTAGTCGCGAAGAGGAGATAATAGATAGGTATCTGCTGCAGGAAGAATCTTTAGAGATAGATGTTTTTGATATGAGTAACTATGATATATCTACAATATGCTATGTTGCAAATTGCGGCCTAAATTTTACGAATGAATCTTTTAGAATGGTTATTCATGAAATTTTGCTATGTGTGATTGATATTTGGAAATATACTAAAAGAAATTATAATGCTCACGAAATTTTTGATGTTTACCAAGAACATGAAATCATAGAGCTGTTTCAGCGGGAAATGATTCAAACCCAAGATGATGCAAAAATGGCAATCGATATATTATTTGAAGAGATTGATTTTACAAAATTTACAACAGATACAATTGAGTTCTATCAAGATATCTTTGGCAATTTTTTATGTGAATTTTTTGACTCATATGTTGACTCAAAAAGAAGAAATATATGTAAAAAGAAAATTCTATATATTGAGAAAAAAGTAAATGACATTGATGAGGAGTATGTTCGAATACAGTTATATAAATCTCTTATGCTTTCTGTAACGAGATATTGCACGGGAGACTGGAGTAAAATCAAAACAAATTATTCATACGTAGATAAGCAATTTTTGAATAAGCAATTTACAAAGTATGGAAAATATCACATAAAGGAACTGTTGAGAACGATTTACCAAATGCATATGGATGAATTGCTGCCAGAAATATTAATTTCTATTAGAAATAGCTTTCAAAATGCAAAATCTGAGGTAAATAAATTTAAAAAATCAATAAGAGAACAAGAAGCAATAGTACAGTTGATTATCCTTAAATCCTTTATTACATATAGTGATAAAATTAAACAGGATCAAGAACTTATTGAAGCATATGAAGATATACTTGAAATATTGATCAATTTAAATTATGAGCAGGCGGCTGTTATTTTGGATGAGTTTAGGATTCATTAATGGATGCAGGTTATTATTCATCTGAAATAAATATAATAAGAGATGCATGTTCGCTAAATGATATTTGTGGATGGTATCGTCAAGGTTAGATTTTGTGGGAAAGTGGTAATACAGCTGAAACGGTTGTTCTTTTGTCCCGACAAAAACCAGATGACACGATAGAGATCGACTTAGACTTAGATGAGCTGGAAGCAACCAGTGCAGAGACGAAAGCGACCTATCAGGAAATCAAAGATTATGTGCTGAAGGAATTTGGCTTGAAGGTTTCAAATTTATATATTTCTCAAATCAAAAGGAAATGTGGAATTGAAGTAGGAGAGAACTATAATCTGCCAAAGACAGAAAATCCAAAAGTGCCACAGTGTCCAAAAGAGAAAGAAGATGCTATCAAAGCTGCCCTGAAATATTTTGCGATGATCTAAGGACATCGCCGATTTCAAGGAGGAATAACACATGAAAAGCACATTTGAAAAAATGGGTGGAACCT
>OLPF01002306.1_pt1 | contig 12884 bp, 9 predicted proteins | sample 1673121 | NCBI WGS metagenome assembly OLPF01 (sample SAMEA3136756, study PRJEB25190) | human gut metagenome | reverse complement strand
AGGCTTCCTGTGTTATCTTATCCATGGAGAACTCCTCTGTGGTGGGTTGGTTGTTTGCACTCCTATCTTACCACAGTTGGGTTCTCTTTTCTTCCCTTACTGTTACCTATGTATTGTACCTCAACAAGAAGCGTAATTTGTGCGGGAAAGTTGCGTAATTTGTGCGGGAAAGTTGCAGAGATATAATATATGTTGAACAGTAAATGGACAGAAAAAAACATCAGACTTGTCTCCATTTGAACACTGTAGGTAAAGCATCTCCCATTGCTGGCTGAGTTTACACATCCCAGAACGCGTCATCCTTTTGCGCACCATGATGCATATTCTTCAAAATTATCCAAGGATTATATTACCTGGTCATTCCAGATAGCCAGGGCATCTCACTTAGCGACAAGCATAAAATTAGAATACAGTCTATTTTACTTTTCCAGAGCTTCCTACAGCATCTTTTTCTCCAGCCGTGGAACAGCTGGGGCCGTTTTTTATCAAGCATTAGGCAGCCTATCTACTGCGCTGAGACAATCTGGATTCACAATCGAGTACAAAGAGACTAGCCAGGCGCGAAAGTGCCTGGATGCCTTTGCTTTCCGCTTTTACTTCGTGAAAAGCCTTCTTCCCTTCGTGAATGCTGCTTTCATCCTAAAATCAATGCTGCTATACTTGTTTTTGTGAAGTTGTGGACAGCGGGAGGTATGCAGATAGCGATTGTGGAGGATTTGCACAGACAGTCCCGCGCTCGGTCCTTTACGCATCGCCTTTGACATCTTTGGATGTGTACGTTCCGGAAAAAACACATTGGAGAATGGAGAGCCCAATAGGACCTGGCCTTCTGCAATATCAGTTGGCATATCGTGACGTGAGAAAGTGGCAAAACCTGGATTGCAAGAAAGACAAGATGCTCAAACGAGGGATGATGGTCCCCTTTGGGACTTGCAGACAGAATGCTTCCTTGGAGCAACTGTGGTATCTATTTTCATGTTGAAAAGCCCTATCGGCTCCCTGGCACAAAGGAGCGGAAAAGAAGGAGTGGAACGATCATGGCGCATCAGTGGAAAAGAATGATTTGTATGGTGATGAGCCTGTGCCTGACATTCGGCGGAACTGTTTGGGCGGAACCGCTGCAGGCGCCATCCAACGGGAGTACCATTGAAACGGTATCCCAGCAGACGCCTGTGGTCACAGGTGACGCAACGCCCGAGGTAACGCCTGAGATGACGCCAGAAGCAATCCACGAGGTCATCCCTGATGCGACGCCTGAAGCCACACCCGATGCAACAGCTGAGCCCACGCCTGAGGCATCCCTCGAGGTAACGGCTGAACCCACGCCTGAGGCATCCCTCGAGGTAACGGCTGAACCCACGCCCGAGGCATCCCCCGAAGCGACGGCTGAGCCCACGCCCGACACCCCCCCCGAGCAGACGGCTGAGTCCACGCCTGAAGCGACGGCCGAGGCAACCCTCCATGCTACGCCCGAAGCTACCCCTGAGGCTACGCCCACAGCCACGCCCGAAGCAACAGTAGAGACGAAACGGACCATCGTCTGTTTTGAACCAGGGACGTATACCCTGACGGCGGAATACGGCGCGGCGCTGGAAGAACTGGGCCTGCCCGCGGAGGTCACGGCGCTGCTCAGCGACGGAACCACGGCGCAGCTGGCGGTGGTCTGGACCTGCGTCAGCGACGGGCTGGGCGGCACGGCGTACATCCCCGAGCACGAGAACCCGCTGGAGGCGGCGTATACCTTCCAGGCGGCGCTGGCGGACGGCTCCGCCTGCCCCGTGGCGCTGCCCACGGCCACGGTGACCTACGCCATGCCGCAGCTCATGCTCATGGCCAATGGCGAGGTGCAGACCGGTATGGCTGATACTTGTCCGTATGAGGGATTTAATGGCCCATTAACCTGGGAAATGGTGGAAGGCGAATACCTGACGATCATGGTTTCCAGCCCCAATACGTTGTATCTGGAGAGAGAAGATAACCGCTTTTCCGGGATGGAGCTGACGATCAATGTGGAAAATGGTGGAAGATTAATTGTTGAAGAAGACATTTCGTGTCCGTTTGTGATCAATAACTACGGTAGGGTGTCGGTGATGGCTGGTGCAACCGCTACAGTCAATAATGTGGGCCAGTACAGCCAGATCAGTTCTTCGGGCAATCTGACGCTCACGGGCGGAACGTGCAACGGGCGTGTAGCTTGCGAGGCGGGCCATTTGGAGGCGCAAGGCATCACTTTTTCCGACCAAGCTCCATGCCTTATCACTCGCGATACGGCCAATCTTGACGGTTCAACCTTTTATGCAGATCTTGAGATATGCGAAGGCGCAACCGTTGACGGCGATTTTTCGATGGGATCATCTACTTGTCAGTTAGCCGGCACAGTGAATGGCACGATCCATATCAACAGTAGTGAATGCATGGTCTATCTGAAAAGCGTAAATGCAACGTGCACGCTGCGGGCAAATCACAAGTTCGTGTTGGGAACAGCAGAATTTGCGAGTAAGCCTGAAAACGTAACGATACAGCTGACGCAAACAGCGGTACGTGAGATGATTGAAAATGAGTACACGGCGGCTTGGCTTCGCGAAGCCATCGTCTACCATTATGCGCAGACGTATCCCATGCCGCTCAGCGTCCAGGTACAGCTTGAAGGCTTTGCACCCGGAGCTGGTGGAAATAGCGGTATATTTGGGCACAATGCATTGCGCGTTGTGCAGGCGACCCCGGCTGAGGGGGATACTGACCGGCCGGCCGGAGAAGGTATAACGCTGTTGCTCACTGTCGAGCTGTGGGGAGCAAATGCCGATCTCTATGAATTTGTGGGCGGCGTGGATCAAATGGAAGCGCGCCTGTGGGTGACCGTGGAGAAAATGCCGATGACGGTCACGGCGTGTTCCTTCGAGGCGGAATACAACGGCAGCGACAATTTCCAGAATGTCAAGCTGACGGACGCGACTCTGGCCTGCGCATACGATACGGACAGCCCCTACCTGACGGACCCCATTGGAGCGGGCCTTACCGCCAATGTGGATATCACGCCACAAAGAAACGATACGCTGAATGTCCAGTGGGAGGATGGCAAGCCTGCTGCCAATGAGAAGCTATACGCATGGTTTGCGAAGGATTATGTGAGTTTCACGGCTACGGCCGAGGACGGAAACAACTACGACATCCAGCCGGTATTTAACGAGACGCGCCTGACCTATACCATTCTACCCAAGGCGGTGACGGTGTCCGGCGACATTCGCTTTACCACCGAAAGCCGCCCCGGCAGCGCGAAGGACGCGCTGGGGCAAAGCGGGCTGAGCTTTGACGGGTTCATCGGCGGCGATTCCTATGGGAGCATCCGGGGCGCGCTTACCAGCCTGGAGTTGCTGGACGCGGAGGGCAACGATCTTACGCAGGCCGCGCCGGGCGTCTATCAGGTGGCCGGCATCACCTCTGTGGGCAGCAATTACTGCTTCAAGCCCGATAACCTCACCGTGACGGTGCTCATGGTGGGCGACGGCTCCGTGACCATGGAAAGCTGGAACGAGGGCGAAACGCCCGCCGAGCCGGTGGCCGTTTCCGACACGCACACCGAAAAGGCCGCGGTCATCACCTACGCGGCGCAGGGCACGGATGCGGGCAACGACGCCCTCTGGAGCGACCAAAAGCCCACCGTGCCGGGCGCGTATACCGTGCGCGCGGTGTGGCCGGAGCAGCTGGGCTACGACCGGCTGGTGCGCACCGCCAACTTCTCCATCGCGAGCAGCGTGGACTGGTCGGCCGTGCACTGGAACTACGACCCGCTTGACCCCACCCGGACCACCATCACGCTGGAGGGCCTGCCGGACTATCTGGCACAGGACGCCGTCTATTCCAATAACACCGCGCTGTATCTGGACGATACGGGAAAGTACCGGACGGCTACGGTGGAATTTCCCAGCTATCCGAACCTGACCGTGCCCGATGAGATCAAGAGCATCGAATGGTATTGCAAAAAGGGCTACACCTACGGTACCTACACCCTGCGCCTGAAGGCCGTGAACTGCGATGTGACCTTCACGCCCCGCACCGCGCAGCCGGGCCAGACCCTCAGCGCCGGCGCGAAGATCTACTCCAACCAGGAGATCTATATCGACGTGACCGTGCTGGAGGGCTACACGCTGGTCGCCCTGGCGCTGACCAACTCCAGCTTTACGCAGGTCGTCGAAAACAAGGACGAGTCGCTGAAGCAGGACGGCGCGCGCTATAAGCTGACCGCGCCCAACGACACCAAATCCTATGATCTGAACGTGCTGGCCTTCGCCATGCCGGAGGACGGCATCAGCCTTTCCCAGGGCAGTCCGGCGTCGCTGATCTATTACGCCCCCTCGCCGGACGGCAAGCGCCCCGGGTACAGCGAGACGCTGGATTTGACGGAGTACTTTGATCTGGCGCCCGAAGTACAATACTGGTTCACCAGCTCCGGCAGCAACAATGGGAAGTTTTCCCTGAACGGGTCGATCCTCTCCTGGACTAGCGGCGATGTTACCTCCGACGGCTGCGATTTCCAGGTCAAGCAGGGCATCACCTGGGATAAGTGGTCCTCGCAGGACTCTGTGGCCGTCGGCCAGCAGACCATCTCCTCCAATGCCTCGCTCAATGTGGTGCAGGAGCGTGTCAGCCAGCCAGACTTCAACGGCACGGCATCCCTGCCGGTTGAAACGGCACAACCGGGCGATACCATTGCCGCCGTGCTGAAAAACTTCACGGACTACGACCGCGCCGACGTGCGCTGGCAGTGGCAGCGCAATCCGCTGGGCTTCTGGGAGGACATCCCGGGCGCGACGGAGATGACCTATACGGTCACGGAGGAGGATCAGGACTGCCGGCTGCGGCTGTGCTATAACGTAGGCATGGGTACGGACGTGCACGGCATGTTCACCAACGAGGTCACATGCGGCGAGGCCTGGACGTATAGTACGACCATATTCGCCGACCGCACCACCGTGGAAAAGGACGAACAGACGACGCTGACCGTCACCGTACGCCGCGACGACGGCGCGCCCGGAACCGGCATGGTGCAATGGTACATGAACGGCGCGGCCCTTGGAGAACCGGTGGCGATGACCGCGGGCGCGGTGCAGCTCAAGCTCCGGGGGGAGGAACTGGAACTCGGCCAATACACGGTGTATGCTATATTCCAGAGTAAATCCGGCGCGACGCTGCCCACAGACGAGGTGACGGTCACCGTCAGCAAGATCGACCTGTCCGACCTGCTTTATACCGATACGCCTATCGATACATCGGTATATTATCGCGGCGGCACCATCCCGCTGTGGCATACCATCACCGTGACCTACGATCAGGAGAACTGGCCGCAGGAACTGAGCTTCCCCGACTGCCTGACCGTTACCGCTTACTACAATGGCGCGGCGAATCAGGATAAGAAGAAGAATTATGTAACCGTTTCGTCTGATTCCATCGTCTATGGCGCAAACCGCCCCGCGCAATACGTGCTGAAGGTGGAAGTCAACAGCGATCTGTATTGCGGCACGCTGACCACAGGCACGTTGACCGTCAAGGAAGCGCCCCTCACCGTCAAACCCAAAGACATCTATGCCATGCGGGGAGAAACCATCACGCTAGGCCCGGAAATCATCGATGACGGGATCACCAGCTTTGGCTTGCATGGCAATGATAGTTGGAGCGTTTGGATCGAATACACGGTGACCGATTCGCAGGGCGAAGTTGTGGCTACCGGAACGTCAAGGGAGCCGCTTTCCGTCGAACTGCCGGTCGGGGAATACACGGTGAGCATTGATCCCCAAACTCCCTCCACCAATCAAAACCAGGTTTACGGTAACCTGTATAACAAGGACAACAAACTGGAGCCCTATGTGATGCAGGGAATTTACGACGTTACGCTTCTCCCCGGCAAGCTGGTGATCACGGAGGAGCCGTATGTCAACCCCACCGCCGTATCCCGCAGCGGCGACTATCTGGACATCGATGTGGAAAATTGGAACCTGGATACATGCCCCTATGCCGGATATGACTTTGATACGTCGGCGCTCCCGGAGAGCTTCAGCATGGACGATCTGGATTTCGTCGTCACCTACAACGGCGAAGTGACGACCAATCTGGACCTGGACTGCACCGAGGCGAGCCTGAAAAATGTGGCCGCGCTGAAAATCGACGAGGAACAGGGAACCGTTCGGCTGTATCCCCTCTGGCAGGGCACTTACACGATCACGGCGCAGCTCAAGCAGGGCGTCACAGGCTACCAGTTCAACGCCCAAACCGCAACGGTGCATGTGGGTACGGTGCCTTCGGTGATAAGCATCTACGTGGAGGAGCCTGACAAAATCTACCATCCCGGCGACGAACTGGTGGTTATCGTCGATGAAACGGGAGAAGCTCGCCGTTACGACGGCACACCGTTTTGGTGGACGTCGGATCAGACGGTCACCTTTACCGTCGGCGAACAGTCCATCAAGGGAAAGTATACGTTATTGAACTATCCCATGCGCTGTGTCCTGACATTGCCCGACGATTTCCAACCGGGTCAGTACGAGATCACCATGGACCCTGGCTACTATACATATGGCATGGCGCCGGAGGGACAGTACGGCTATGAGCCGGTGACGCCGGTGAGCTTCCGGGTGGAGAACCTCGAGTATATCGTGACCATTCCCGCGTCGGTGGAGATGGACGAAACGGGCAAGGCCAGCCTGCCGCTGAGCTGCAGCCAGCTTGAGGGCGGCAGCCGGCTGACGGTGACGGTGGACTCGGCCAACGACATGAAGCTCACGGGCGAGGACGGATCCATCGCCTACACGCTGACGGCGCAAAACGGCATGGCCATCTTTGACGGCAATACCGCCGCCACGTTTACCGGCACGGGCGAAACGACCCTGAGCCTGAACGTGGCCGAGGGTCAGGATCCTGCGCCCGGCCAATATACCGACACGTTGACGTTCACCGCCAGCGCGGAATAGGAGGAAATGCACAGCCATGAACCAGGATGCAGGTCAGAACAGAACGCATAGATCACGCCGCCGGCAGCAGGCCAAGCGCATGCAGCTAATAGTTGCGCTGCTGGCCGTAGCCGTGCTGGCAGTGGGCGCGGTATTGATCTGGAAAAGCACGCAGCCTGAGGCCGCTCCCACGGTCACCGCAGCGCCCACGGTCACCACGGAACTGGAAATCGATCCCAACGCAGGGGCGTTGATTACCCCCACCCCCGCGCCCACCGAGCCCGGGGTGGCCATTCCTGGCTGGGGCAGCATCACGCTCCCCGCGGGCGTGACCGAAGCCTCCACCACCCTGAAAAACCCCGAGGCCAACGCGGACTGGTACTACCTCACCTTTGAAATGCGCCTGCCCACCGTCGACGAGGAAACAGGGGCGGAAAGCTACGAGGTGCTCTTCACCACCGGACTGATTCCCCCGGGGCAGTACTGCAATAAGGTAACGTTGACCCGTGCCCTGGAGCCGGGAGAATACAACGTGATTCTGCATGTGCAGCCCTACCGGATCAGTGACAAGACCCCTACCAACAACGCCGACATGGAAACGGTGTTGGTTGTGGAATAAATGAAGAAAGGATGATACCCCATGAAGAAACTCTTTAGCCTGTTGCTAGCGCTGAGTCTGCTGTGCGCGGGGGTGGCGGTGGCGGAAAACGTCATCGACGTGGAAAACCCTTCACAAAGCACGACCGTCACCTTTGAGGTGCCCGAACCGGAGACAAGCTATACCGTCACCATTCCCGCGAGCGTGAGTTTCATCGAAGACGCGACCACGGCCAGCATGAGCGTGACCATCGGCGGGGATTCCACGCTGGCCATTGGCGCGACGCTGAAGGTAATACTGGAGAATTCCAGCAATAGCTTTCAGCTCAAGCAGGGCGACAACGCCATTGCCTATGCCATCAAGAAGGACGGAAGCGCCCTGAGCACGGGCAGTGAGGTGCTCACCTGGACGGAAGGGGAAGCTGTCCCCGGTGCGGCAACGTTGAACCTGGAAGTAACCGGTACCATTGACGGCCTGCCCTCCGGCGCTTACACCGATACCCTGACCTTTAAGGCCACGGTAAGTACGGGTGGAGTTGGCGCCGGACACGATGGATTCGAAGAGCTACCGCCTTTCGAATGGTAACCCACGCGGAATGAGTGAAAAGGAGATCGGTCATTCATGAAGAGAATTTTATGCTCGTTGCTGGTGCTGAGCCTGCTGTGCGCTGGCGTAGCGCTGGCGGATACGGAGATCAGCACCGATGGCGGGACCGGTGAAACCACCATCACCTATACTGTGCCGGAAACGCCCAGCGAGTTCACCGTCCTTATTCCTCCAAGCGTGAGCATTCTCCAGGGGCAGACCTCCACCACCATGGAAATTTCCATTGCTGGGGATTCCACCCTGGCGGCGGATGATACCCTGAGCATAAACCTGGAAAAATCGGCCAACAATTTTCACCTGAAGCTAACAAACGGCAGCGACACGATTGCCTATGCGGTAAGCAAGGACGGCCAGCCCCTGAGCGCGGGCGACACGGTGCTCACCTGGAAGAGCGGCGAAAGCATTCCCGCACCTGCGAAGCTGACCATGGCCATTACAGAGAACATCGAAGAAAAGACGGCAGGCGACTACAGCGACACGCTCACGTTCACGGTCGTGCTGGAAACCACAAACGTGTGAGCAGATGCAGGCTGGAGAAAAGGGATCACCAGCCGATGAAGGACATTTCGAATGGAACCATCTTGGAAGGGAGTGCATGACCATGAAAAAGATACTTTGCGCACTGCTAATCCTGAGCCTGATCTTCTGCGCCACCGCGCTGGCCGAAGGTACCTACGATCAGGATGACAAGACCGCAACTACCACGCTGACCACCACCATCGCCGGACCGGATGCGCCGACCTACACCGTTGTCATTCCTTCAACGCTGGCCATCACGCCCAACACCACAAGCACCCCGCTGACGGTTCGGCTCGTGGAGGCTAAAAACGCCAAGTCGGTTACGGTCACCGCGGAGGCCAACGGCAGCATGACCAACGGCAGCGGCGGTACCATTAATTTCACGGTTGATTCCACCACATTGACTTTTAGTAACTTCAACAGCCTTCCCAGCGAGAAATGGATGAGCATTCATATCACCGAAGCGGAATGGCAGCAGGCGCCGGCGGGCAACTATACCGGTGCGCTTACTTTCACCATCTCGGCGGAATAATCGGATGAGCATCACAACTGGTAGGGGGGCATGGGGCACTTGAGAAAATATCTTGCCTGGATTCTGGCCGCACTGTGCGCGTTCCTGCCCGCAACGGCGCTGGGGGTGGAGAATCACCATACGCAGATCACCACAACGCTGCCCCGTGCACACACGATCACGGTGGTGTGCGGCGAAGGCGGTGCGGTGCGCGTAGGGGAAACCGTTTACACAGGAGCGCAATCCTTTACCGCGGAACGGTTGGCAACCTTCCGATTGGAAGCCGTGCCGGAAGCAGGATACCGCCTGAGTCAGGTGATGGCACAGCCCAGCCAAAGCGTAAGCCTATCAGGCAATACCATTATCATCGACCATGTGTACGAGGACAAGACGCTCACGCTGAGCTTTGTGTACGAGCAGGCCATACCGACACCCACAGCTAACCCAACACCCACGGCTAGCCCGACACCCACGACCAGCCCGACACCCACAGCCAGCCCGACGCCCGCGGCCAGCCCGACGCCCACGACGAGTACAGGCGCCAACGAGGATGACGAAAGCAACGAGGAAACCGCCGAAAGTAGCACAACGTCCACGCCAGTCTTTGATTTGCCTGACGTTATGCCGCAGGGCAATGTGCTCTATGATCATTATCTGGGTACAGGCTACGGACTAAGTGAGCTGGGCATCGTATATGACGAAGCGTATGGGCTGGACGAATATGAATTGCTGGCGATGCTATACGATGAAGACACGGCGGAAGAAAATCTGCTGCTGGTCATCGCGCAGCCGGACCAGGACGGAACATACGCTCAACGCAGCTTGATGCTGTCGGGGATGCAACTGGCGCGGCTGTGGCAGGAGAAGAAGATCCAATGGATCGAGCTGCGTGCGGGAGACGCTAGCGCCATGCTGTGCATAGAAGAGCTGCTCAGCGGCGACGCGGCCAAGTTGATCGCCTGGACGTTGCGGGAGCCGGAAGCGGCACGGCCGAATGACGTGAAGGCGCTGGCAAGGGCGGAGCTGACAGCGTACGAGCTGAGCGCTGTCCAGATTGAAGTGCGCATAACGCCCGTGGAAGCAGACGGGTACCGGATAGGGGTATACGCATGGTATAACGGCCAGCAGACAGCTCTCAGCGATCTGATACCGTCCCTTACCATCGGCCTGCATGCAGGGGAGCAGGCGGACGAAGCGGCGCGGGTCAAGTATGCCGCTGCCCATGGTCTGAGCGCGACCGACGCATCAGGTGCGACGGCAATCCTGGCAGGGACGCTTCAGGAGACACCCCGGAGCGAAAATGAAGAGCATGCCGGACAAAGCGAGTACTTTCATGTGAGCCTGGAATCCGGGACAAATGCCGTAGTGCTGTATGATCCGGACAGGCCGCCGGACAGCTATCGCCGGTGGATGCTGTGCGCAGGCTGGGCCGGTGATGCGGCTTACCGCCTGGTGGAGCTGGAAATCACCCCATAATACAATCGGAGACGATCCCTCATTTTGCGCAAACCTTCACAGAGGTGGCAACAAGATGGGGGATCGTCTTGCAATAGCGCGCAACCCTGCTGCCGCTTTCCGGCAAGTTTGCGCTATTCGCTCATCAGATCATGGCCAGAAACACATGAAATACACCGTTGCCTGTTGGCTGTCCACCAAGACAATGCCAATGCTGGCCTTAGGGGATGGCTTTAGGGATTCCTTCACGGTGCTTTAGGGATTCCTTCACGGGGCTTCCCTTGACATCCTTTCCCGGGTAGTGTATCATGAAATGAACCGCCTAAAATAAGGAAGAAAAGGAAGGTGAGGTCGGTGGAAGGTACAACGATGGAGAACCCTTCGCCTTTCCTCATTGAGTTGCAGGATGTACGGAAGGTCTACCCGGTACAGGGTGGCGAAGTGGTGGCCCTGAATGACATCAACCTGAAAATTCGCCGGGGCGAGATTTACGGCATCATCGGTTTGTCCGGCGCGGGCAAAAGCACACTGATTCGCTGCATCAATCGCCTGGACAGCCCCACGGAGGGCCGCATCCTCATTGACGGTCAGAATGTGCTGGAGATGAACAAGCGGCAACTGCGCAAGATGCGCCGCAAGGTGAGCATGATTTTTCAGCAGTTTAACCTGCTTATGCAGCAGACTGTGGAAAAGAATATACGCTACCCCATGGAGATTGCCGGAGTTCCCCGGGCAAAAATCAATGCCCGTGTGAAGGAACTGCTCAAGATTGTAGGCTTGGAGGATAAGGCACGGGTCTATCCCATTCAGCTTTCAGGTGGTCAACGCCAACGGGTGGCCATCGCTCGTGCGCTGGCTTCCGACCCTGAGGTGCTTTTGTGCGACGAGGCAACCTCTGCCTTGGACCCCATGACCACGCAATCCATCCTGAAATTGCTACAGGATATTAACAAGGAACTGGGGATTACCATTGTGGTGATTACCCATGAAATGGCTGTTATCCGCCAGATTTGCACCCACGTGGCTATTCTGGACGGTGGGGTCATAGCGGAAGAAGGTAGCGTGGACGAGGTGTTCACGCACACGAAATCCGCTGCGGGACGGCGGCTGTTTGGCATCGTTGCCCCTGAAAGCGAGGAGGTACGCCTGGAGTCCGGTACGCCACCGGTGCGCCTGGTGTTTGACGGAGAACAAATCTCCGAACCTGTGGTGGCGAATCTGATCCTTAAGCTGGGCTTGCCGGTGAGCATCCTTTCCGCCAACGTGCGCAGCCTGAACGGCAAGCAGTTTGGACAGATGATTATCGAGCTGCCTGAGGACCCGGTAGTACGTAAAACTGCCATGGACTACCTGCGCGAGCAGGGCGTCTCGGTGGAGGAGGTGCACCCATGACCTGGGATAAGATCTGGCCCCTTTTGTGGCAGGGCACGCAGGATACGTTACTGATGACGATTCCTTCCACGCTGCTGGCGTATGTGCTGGGCATACCGCTGGGCGTGCTGCTGGTGATCACGCGAAAGGATCATATTCTGCCGCATCCTACCTTTAATATGGCCCTTGGGTTTGTGGTGAATCTGCTGCGGTCCATACCCTTTATTATTTTGCTGGTGATGCTCTTTCCGGTGACGCGGGTGGTCATGGGCAGTGCCATTGGTACGGTGCCGATCATTTTCCCGCTGACGGTCAGCGCGTTTCCCTATGTGGCGCGCATGGTGGAGAGCTCCTTGCTGGAAGTGGATGGTGGCGTCATTGAGGCGGCACAGTCCATGGGTTCCAGCACGTTCCAGATTATCCGCAAGGTGCTTTTGCCGGAGGCTATGCCTTCCCTGGTGAATGGCTTTGCCATTTGCATTACCACGATCCTGGCCTATACGGCCATGGCTGGTGCTGCCGGTGGCGATGGCTTAGGAAAGTATGCCATTGCTTATGGCCTGAATCGCCGGGATTATACCATGATGTATGCCTCTTCCATCTGCCTGGTGGTGTTGGTGGTGCTGTTCCAGTTCCTGGGTACCAAGGTTTCCAAAATGATTGACCACCGCAAACGGTAAAAAGTGTCACGATATTTTACAATGGCTTGGGCGCATTGCAAGAAACCTATGCAATGCGCCTATTTTTTTCAGAATCAGGAGGTCTTTCATGCAGCGGTATGCTGATGGGGCAGGAAAGAGAACTGGACTTAGAAAGAATTTTTACAACCTTGAATTTACAATCTAAGTGCAACACAAAAAAGAAGTGACTCACAGCAGAAATT
>OLPF01002302.1_pt1 | contig 12897 bp, 11 predicted proteins | sample 1673121 | NCBI WGS metagenome assembly OLPF01 (sample SAMEA3136756, study PRJEB25190) | human gut metagenome | reverse complement strand
TCTGTTTGACAACCGCTACAGCGCCCCGTCCACCGTCCAGATGCTGGCAGATTTTGCGGCGGCGCATCCGGAAATACATATATTCGTCAGCCCCGGCAACCACGACTACCTGTTCGGCGATTCGCCCTATGCGGGACTGCCGGTTCTCGAAAACCTGACTGTGTTCGACGCGGGCGAGATCCAGCGCGTGGATCTGCCGGGGCTTGGCGCGTCCGTCTACGGCTGTGGCTGCCGCACTGCGCACAGCGAGCGTTCGCCCCTTGCGGGGTTCCGTGTGGAGGACGGGGACAGGCTGAATCTGTTGTGCGTGCACGGCCTGGTCCAGGGCTACGGCGGGCATGACAGTTACAATCCCATTTCGCTTTTGGAAATTGCGCAGAGCGGGCTTGACTATATCGCCCTTGGCCATGTGCACAGCTATTCTGGCGTGCGTCGCGAGGGGCGCACGTATTTCGCCTATCCCGGCTGTCTTGTCGGCCGTGGTTTCGACGAGACGGGGGAAAAGGGCTGTCTGATGGGCCGGCTGGAAAAAGGCGCGCCGCCGACGCTGTTGTTCTGCCGGGACGAGAGCCCGACGTTTGAAGCCGTAGCGGCGGACGTGACGGGCGCGCAGTCGCTCACCGACGTGATCGACACGGCGCGGGAACAGACGCAGGCGTTGCCGGACGAGTCGCTGGTAAAGTTGACGCTGAAAGGCCGCGTGCGCCCCGACCTTGTTATAAATCAGGCGCTTGTCGCAGCGGGGCTGAGCAGGTTCCAGTTTGTAAAAGTGGCGGACGAGACCCGGCCCGAACTGGACGCGGAGCGTCTCGCGTCGGAGCAGACGCTGACGGGCCTGTTTGTAAGCGCCGTCCTGCATAGCGGCGCCGACCCGGCGGTTGTGGACGGCGCTCTGCGCGCCGGGCTTGCGGCGATAGGCGGAGAGGAGCTGAAGTTCGATGAGGATTGAGCAGTTGATTCCCATCCGTTTCGGTCGGCTGCGCGGCGAACCGCTGACGCTGCGGCCGGGGCTGAACCTCATCTGCGGCCCGAACGAGAGCGGGAAGAGCACTTACGCCGCCCTGATCCGGTTCCTGCTTTACGGTTTCAGTTCGCAGGCGAAAAGCAAGCAGAACCCACTGCCGGAGCGTGCGAAATATGTGCCGTGGTCCGAGGCGGGCGCGGCCGGGAGCATGGTTTACCGCGAGGGCGGAAGGCTTTACAGGCTGCACCGGGAAGCGAAGGGGTCGAAGCAGGCGTTTGCGGTGTCCGACGAAGCGACGGCCGCGCCGGTCGCATTCATGCGCGAGCCGGGCGAAGAGCTGTTCGGCCTGTCCCGCGGCACATTTGAAAGCACCGCGTTTTTCGGACAGTCGTTGCTGTCCGCCATTTCGATGGAGGAGATTGAGTCCAAGCTGAGAAATATCGCCACGGGCGCGGATGAAAACGTATCCTGTCAAAAAGCGTTGGCACGCCTGAAAAACGCGCGCAATGCGATCGACAACGGGCGCAGAAACGGCGCGCTCATAGCTCTGTGCGCAGAGCGGGACGCGCTTCACGCGCAGTTGGAGCGGTTGGATGCGCAGACGGAACGGTACAGGCGTTTACAGCAGGAGCTGATTGAGAAGAAGCGTTCCAGAGCGGCGCTTGGACAGCGGATCGAAGCGCTTTGCGCGCAGGCAAACGCGCACGAACAGCAGCGTCTGGGCGACCTGGAACAGCGCCGCGCCGCCCTGGTCCGCGAGCGGGCGGAGCTTACCGCCGTGCGTGAATCGCTTGCACGGGAGCTCTGCGGCGCGGGCAGGGAGGAACTGGACCGTGCGAAAGAAGTCCTGTACCGGTATGAAGCCCAGGCCGCAGGCAGACCACAGCCGGATTCTGCGCCGCCCATGCCGAAGGGCGCGCCCGTCTGGCTGTGGGTTCTCGCCGTCCTGCTGGGGCTGGGCGGGCTGGCTCTGCTGCTTGTCCGGTATGCAGTTCCCGGCGCGGCGGCGCTTGGCGCAGGCCTCTGCCTTGCGGCGCTTGGCGGCGTTTTGTCGGCTTCTGGCCGGAAAAAGAGGGCCGCCTGGTCTGCGGCGCAGGACCGGGCGCGGGCGGACGCGGCGGCATATGAGACGGCGCGCGCAGGGCTGAAGGGAGAATTAAACGAGTTCTTCGGACATTTTGGGATTGCGGACGAAATGCGGTGGAAGCCTTTTTTACGGGAGCTGGAACAGAAGCTATCCACTTATATGGATACGGAGGCCAGAATACGCGAAATTGCCCTGCGTATGGACGCGCTGGCGACGAAAAACCCTGCGGGCGCTTCGGCGACAGCCGCGGCCGCCGCTCTCGCGCAGATGGATACGGAGATCGCCGCAATGCAGGGCGAGTTGCAGGTGCGGCTGGAACACCGGCAGGCGGCGGATGGAATCCAGAGCCGGATCAACGAGCTGGACGAGCGGGAAGCGGAACTCAGGCGGCGGCTGGATGTGTACAACCTTGCGCTGACGGCGCTGGAGCGCGCGCATGATGAGATGACGCGCCTGTTCGCACCAGCCCTTAACGAGCGCGCGGCGAAGCTGTTTTCGTATCTTGCCGGTCCGGCGCGCACAGTGAAGATCGATTCTGCCGGCGCTGTGCGGATAGAGGAGGACGGCGCAGTCCACGAGATCGGCTATTACAGCACCGGCACGGCGGACGCGGCGTATATCGCCATGCGGCTGGCCTGTATTGAGCTGCTGTACACCGAATCAAAACCGCCGCTCGTGTTTGACGATTCGCTGTGCAACCTCGACCCGGCGCGCAAAGCGGCGGCGTTCGCACTGCTGGCCAGGCTTTCGGAGCGCTATCAGATACTGTACTTCACCTGTCACAACGAGACGGCGGCGCTGGGGGACGCGCCGTATTTCCGCATTGCGCTGGAATCCTGACAGAAACGAGAATTTTCCCGGAGCCGGAAAAGCGGACGGCCTGCGGCTGCTGCTGTCCCGCAGTTATTCAAAACGGATTCAACCGCATAAAAGCGCGCGCAAGCCGTTTCGGAGGATGCTTCTCATGCGCAACGCAGGCGCGATTCGCGATTATAGATTCCGAGCTTCTTCCAATGAATAAAACCACGCCCGGCAGATGAAAGCCTGCCGGGCGTTTCTGTATGGAATACCTGTTGATCTATATTGCGCAATCCGGATTTCGTACGCAAGACCGGCGCGGCGGTCATCTGCTTTTCGACCGCTGCGCGCCGGCAGCCGTGCTCTTTTGTTGCATCGCCTGCGTCTTATTGGAAACTTTTGTTCCCCAATCACGGTTCTGTCACTGCATCCGGTTGATTCAGTTGAGAACGAAGCTTCAGGAGAATGAACAGGGATAACGCAGCGGCCAAAACGGAAGTCGCGGCAAAATTCAGCCAGATACCCGTCAGCCCCAGCGGCCACAGTATACCCACCAGGATCGCGGGGAATACGAGGGCTGTTGACACTGAAATGAGCGATGCCGGAAGAGGCTTTTCAATCGCCAGCATATAGCTTTGCGTGGCGAAGGAAAACCACCGTGTAATATAGGTGAGGCTGAATAGCTGTAACGCGCTGATGGACATGCGCATGGTCTGCTCGCTGGCGTCGGCTACAAACAAGCTTGTTATTTGCGCCGGGATTAAGACTATGACAAATACCGCCAGTAGTGAAACGACGCTGCTTGCAATATAACAGTATTTTTCGATTGCGCGCACTCTGGAGAATTTTTGCGCGCCCCAGTTGTAGCCGACCGCAGGCTGAAGCGAATCGCACATGCCATACAGGAACGGTTGGATGAATCCCTCTGCAAACATCAGTACGCCATATACGGACACGGCCGTTTCACCGCCCATACGTACCAGTATTGCGTTCATAAAAATAGAGGTGATCCTGCCTGCAATATTGTTTAAAAAGTTCGGGCTTCCGCAGGCGACGATTTGCCGGATCATCCTGCCTGTGAAAGCCGGCCGGCAAAACCGCAGCAGCGCCCTGCCCCGGAAAAAGGGCACAAAGGCGATTACCGCGCAAATCAGCATGCCGGAGCATGTTGCCAGCGCCGCCGCCCAGATCCCCCAGCGGAAAACGCTGAGGAACAGAAACTCCAGGATTGCGATCAGGACGGACATCAGGATATTCAAAAGCATGCTGCCGCGGATATATCCACAGATCCTGAGGTAGTTGTCAGCGGCAAATACGATCGTCGTTATGGGGGAACAGAGGGCGTAAACTCTCAGATATTGGACTGCCAGCACGGCAAATTCGCCTTCTGCTCCCATAACCCGAATCAGCGTCGGGGCTGTCATATACAGAATGGCGCCGACCACTATGCCCGCGCCGACAATCATAAGGCAGGCGCAGGGGAATATATTGTTTGTCTGATTTTTCCCAAGGCATACGGAAATGGGCACCGCTGAACCGACGCCGATCAGGTCTGCCAGTGCGAAGTTGATTATGACAAACGGCATCGCGAGATTGAGCGCTGCAAACGCCGTCGCGCCCAAATACTGTCCCACAAAAACTCCGTCGAGCGTTTGATATAAAGCGGAAGCGAGCATGCTGATCGCCCCGGGAATGGAAGCGAGGAAAAACAGCTTGCGCGGCGGTGTTTCTGAAAATAGCACGGTGGAATTCATTTGCTTACATATTTCCTTTCAACCAGGATTAAAACTGTCTGCCGATCGGTTCAACCGACCGCAGTTTGCAAAAGTTCAACATACTTTTGCGTAAGGGACAACAGATCCGCCCTTTCTTTTTCGGTCATACTTTTGAGTACGCTTTGTTCCGCAAAAATCAATGGGGAAACGACCTGATCCGCAATTTCTTTGCCCCGTTCCGTCAGAACAATCCGCTTGTTTTTGTGGTTGCCGGGAACTGGTTCCAATCTGATAATCCCCCGTTTTTCCAGGCCTTTCAAAGCGGAATTGATGGTTTGCGGCGGGGAGTGCCAGGCGTCGCAAAGCTGCTTTTGCGTATACACGGTATCATTTTCGCACAGAGAGTACAGCAGCCATAATGTCGAGTCCGAAATGTCGTGTTTTCTTGCGTACAGATGATAAATTTCATCCATCTCTTTATAAAGCTGATTAAACGTTTTGAGTGAATCAAAAATATACTGTTCCATAGCGCATCCCTTTCTTCCGCAAGCAGCGAACTGCATTATATTCCGAAATCGGATAAAAGTCAAGGATAAGATTTGTTGCGCATAAAATATATGTTATGTACATATAAAAAGATGGTCCGTCCAATCAGATAAAAAACAGGCGTCCAAGGGACGCCTGTTTTTATCTGGCGGTGCATTTTGTTGCGGTTCGGGTTGTCTCCGTAAAGCATTCGACGTTTTCAGCTCTGTTTTTCAGTTGCGCAGCGCCGTCAGCGGCGCGGGCGCGCGCCCGCCGCGTCGAATAAAGCGTTCGGGAGATTGCGGATGTACGCCGATAACAGGCGCGGAGCCGAGCAGGCCGCCGTAGACGACTTCGTCGCCCTCCTCCTTGCCAACGACCGGAATGAGTCGCGCGGCGGTCGTTTTGTTATTGATCACGCCGATCGAGATCTCGTCCGCAATGATGGCGGAGATTGTCTCCGCGCTGGTGCGGCCCGGTATGGCGATCATATCCAGGCCGACGGAGCAGACCGCAGTCATGGCCTCAAGCTTGTCAAGCTGAAGAGCGCCGCAGCGCGCCGCGTCGATCATGCCCGCGTCTTCCGAAACGGGGATGAACGCGCCGGACAGGCCGCCGACGTGCGAAGAGGCGAAAGAGCCGCCCTTTTTCACCGCGTCGTTGAGGATGGCGAGGCAGGCGGTCGTGCCGTGCGTGCCGCATTTCTCCAGGCCCATTTCTTCCAGGATATGGGCGACCGAATCGCCCACGGCAGGCGTCGGCGCAAGGGAGAGGTCTACGATTCCATAGGGGACGCCGAGCGCTTCGGACGCCTCATGCGCGACGAGCTGGCCCATGCGCGTAATTTTAAACGCAGTCTTCTTAATAATTTCCGCAATCTCGGTAATATTGCAGTCGCCCGCGCGGCGGATGGCGCTGCGCACCACGCCCGGGCCCGACACGCCGACGTTGATGACCCGCTCCGGTTCGCCTACGCCGTGGAATGCGCCGGCCATGAACGGATTGTCCTCCGGGGCGTTGGCGAATACGACGAGCTTTGCGCAGCCGATGGAATCGCGGTCGGCCGTGAGATCCGCCGTCTGCTTGACGATTTCGCCCATGCGCGCGATCGCGTCCATATTGATGCCGGCCCGCGTCGTGGCGACGTTGACGGAGGAACAGACGTTCTGCGTCTGGGCAAGCGATTCGGGAATCGCGTCGATCAGCCGGCGGTCGGCGTCGGTAAAGCCTTTATGCACAAGGGCGGAAAACCCGCCGATGAAATTGATGCCGAGCGCGGCCGCCGCCCGGTCCAGAGTTTTTGCGATCATGGGGAAGTCCGGATTTTTGCAGGCGGCCGCCGCGATGGAGATGGGCGTGACGGCGACGCGCTTGTTAATGATGGGGATTCCGTACTTCTTCTCAATCTCCTCCGTCTTCGGCACAAGGTCGCGCGCGCTGGTCGTTATCTTATCATAGATGTTGTCGCAAAAACGCTTCGTGTCCTCGCAGGCGCAGTCGACAAGTGAGATGCCCATGGTGACGGTGCGGATGTCCAGGTGCTCCTGCTCGAGCATTTTCAGCGTTTCCAGTATATCGTAATGTTCCAGCATACTGCCTCCTAAATCCGGTGCATGGAGTTGAATATATTCTCATGCATGGTATGGATATTCTGCCCGAGCTCTTGGCCGAGCTTGTTCATCTCGTCGACAAACTGGGTAAAGGGTATATTGCAGTCAGTCACGTCGACGACCATGGTCATGGTGAACAGATTGTCCACCACCCTTTGCGATATGTCGAGTATGTTCACGTTGAACTCAAAGCACTTGGCGCAGGTTTTGGCGACAATGCCGACCCGGTCGCCGCCGACGACGGTGATGACAGCTTTCATGGATTCGTCCTCCTGAATATTGGAATGTATCAGCGCCTAAAAAAAGAATTGATATGGCGGCTGAAGTATGATAAAATACTTTAAACGCCGCGACAGCGCGCGGGCGTTTTCTCTAATACTATCATAGAATCGATTAAATGGAAACAGTTTTTTACGCTGGTTTATAAAAAAATGAAAAATTCCGGGAAGAGGCGAAACCCATTGATCCAATGCGACTACCATGTGCATTCCTACCTCTCCTTCGACGCGTTCGACGATTTGCCGACCATTGCCAGAGCGGCGCAGGAGAAGGGGCTTAATCAGATCTGCGTGACGGACCACTATGAGTGCACGCAGTATAACGCCTATGAGAAGAACCGGCCGGTCTCCATGATGCGCGAGACGTACCTGCGCGCAGTGGCTGCGAACAAGACGGACGTCCGGCTTTTGTTTGGCGTGGAGCTCGGCTGTCCGAACCACCTGAACGAGCTTGCGGAGCTCGCCATATCCGACGGGAAGTTCGATTTTATCATCGCGTCGAGCCATAACACGCGCGGCACGGGCGATTTTTACCGCATGGATTACAGCGAGGACCAGACGCCGGTTTTCCGCAGGTACTATGAGGAACTGTTTGAAATACTGCGTTGGGGCAAGTTTGACGTAATCGGGCATCTCAACTATTTCGAGCGCTATGCCGTCAGGGATGGTTACTCGCTGGATTTGCGTCCCTACCTCGACATGGCGGGCGACCTGTTCCGGCAGCTGGCAAAGCAGGATAAGGGGATAGAGCTGAACACTGCCGGGCTTTTCATGCCCGTACATAAGACGCAGCCCGATCTCGATTTCCTCAGGCTGTATAAGGACTGCGGCGGAAAGATTATCACCGTCGGGTCGGATTCGCATCAGGCCGCGCATGTCGGCAGGGGCATGGACAGGGCGCGCGAACTGCTGCTGGCCGCCGGCTTTGAGTATATCACCGTGTTTGAAAACAGAACCCCGCGTTTTATTTCCATAAAATAACGATAAAGGAGAAACAGGTATGGACAGGATTTTGGAGCTGCTGCAAAAGGACGCGAAGCTGACCGCTGCGAAAATCGCCGTGATGCTCGGCATGGAAGAAGCAGCCGTTGCCAGGGCAATTCAGGAATATGAAGCGGACGGCACGATTCTTGCATACCGTGCAATCCTGAACGACGAGAAGCTTGACAGCGCGCCCGTGCGCGCCCTGATCGAGATACGGGTTATGCCCTCTAAGGGCCACGGCTTTGAAAAGGTGGCCCGGCACATCAGCCAGTATGACGAAGTGCGTTCAGTCTCGCTCATGTCGGGCGGATTCGACCTGTGCGCCGAGGTGGACGGCGACAATATGCGCGATGTGGCGCTGTTTGTGGCGGAAAAGCTGGCCGTGATCGATGGGGTGATGGGCACGACCACCCATTTCGTCCTGCGTAAGTATAAGGACGAAGGCGTCTTTTACAAGTTCGAGGAAAAAGACGAGAGGGGTTATACCCTATGATGGACTACAATCAGCTGATTCCGGAACGGGTACGGACGCTCAAACCTTCCGGAATCCGGAAATTTTTCGATATCGCCTCGACGATGGACAACGTGCTGTCCCTTTCGATTGGCGAGCCGGATTTTGTCACGCCCTGGGTGGTGCGCGACGCGGGGATCGACTCGCTCGTTCGCGGCCGGACCTTCTATACGGGCAATGCCGGCCTCATTGAACTGCGGAAGGCTATCTGCGAATACAACGCGCGCATGTTTGAGCTGGAATACACGCCGGACCAGACCCTCGTTACAGTGGGCGGCAGCGAGGCGATCGACCTGTGCTTCCGCACCCTGATCGGCCCCGGCGACGAAGTGATCATCCCGGAACCGTCCTTCGTCTGCTACGAGCCGATTACGCAGCTGTGCGGCGGCCGCCCGGTATCTATCCGTACCAAGGCGGAAAATGAGTTCCGGCTCACGGCTGAAGAGCTGCGCGCCGCCATTACGCCGCGGACCAAGATACTGGTCCTGCCCTATCCGAACAATCCCACCGGCGCGGTTATGGAACGGGCGGATCTGGAGGCGATTGCGGCCGTGCTGCGCGGCACGAACATACTTGTGCTTTCGGATGAGCTGTACGCCATGCTTACCTATACGGGCAAGCGACACGTTTCCATTGCGAACATAGCCGGTATGCAGGAGCGCACCATCATTGTGGGCGGCTTTTCCAAGGCCTATGCCATGACGGGCTGGCGGCTGGGCTATGCGCTCGGCCCGAAGGACATCATCAAGACTATGACAAAAATACACCAGTTCGCCATTATGTCCGCGCCCACCATGGCGCAGGACGCGGCGATCGTGGCGCTCCAACCTGAAACCGACTGTGCAGTACAGGAGATGGTGGAGGAATACAACATGCGCCGCCGTCTGCTGCTCAGCCGTTTTCGTGAGATGAAGATCGACTGTTTCGAGCCGCTCGGCGCGTTCTATGTATTCCCAAGCATTGCGAAATACGGGCTCCCCAGCGGGGAGTTCTGCGAACGCTTCCTGTACGACGAACATGTCGCCATCGTCCCCGGCAGCGCGTTCGGCGAGAGCGGGGAGGGCTTTGTGCGCATCTCCTATGCGAAGAGCCTGCGCGATATTGAGACGGCGATGGATCGCATGGAGCGCTTTGTTTCCAGATTATAAGAGGACGAGGTGACGGGTTTGGTCACAGTGAAAACCGCCGCAAAACTGAATTTGCTGCTCAATATTACGGGCGTGCGAGAAGATGGCTACCACACGCTGGAAACTGTCATGCAGACGGTGGATCTGTACGATTTCATGACCATCGACGCCGCCGGCGGCCAGATCCGCCTGACCGGCAACCTGCCGTATATACCTTATAACGAAAAAAACCTGGTCTACCGCGCGGCGGCCGCCTTTTTTGCGGCCACTGGAATCCCGCCCGCCGCACGAATACACCTGACAAAGCACATACCCGTACAAGCGGGTATGGGCGGCGGCAGCGGCAACGCCGCGGGCGCGCTGCTGGGCTTGAACCTGCTCTACGGCGAGCCGCTTTCGCGCAATGCGCTCGCCGCGCTTGCCGGCCCGCTCGGCGCGGACGTGCCCTATTTCTTAACGGGCGGTACGGCGCTGTGTACCGGTACGGGCGATGAGCTCACTCCTCTGCGCCCGATGCCGGACTGCACCATCGTTGTGATCAAGGATCGGCAGGGCGTGTCCACATCGGCCGCCTATGCGAAGTACGACGCCGACCCCATCCCGCCCGTCGGCGATTTGAAGCGCCTGCTCGCCGGGATGGAACAGGGTGGACTGGGCCAGATCTGCGCCGGGCTGGGGAACGTGTTTTACGAGTATGCCGCAGCGCAGTGCCCACAGATCAAATGGGCGTACGACGACCTGTTCGAGTGCGGCGCCGACGGGGTCTGCATGTCGGGCAGCGGTTCTGCCGTGTTCGGCATTTTTGAGGATCCGGACCGCGCGCGGCGGTGTTTTCAGAAGCTGGGCAGGGCCCATGCGTATATATCCATGACAAGGCCGACAGAGGACGCCGTCCTCCTGTTTGAGGGCTGATGGGGGAAGAGTATGAAAATAGGAATCGTGGGGCTTCCAAACGTAGGGAAGAGCACGCTGTTTAACGCCATTACGAACGCGGGCGCGCAGTCCGCGAATTACGCCTTTTGCACCATTGAACCCAACGTCGGGATCGTGGACGTGCCGGACCGCCGCCTGCAGGCGCTGGCCGAAATGTACCATCCCAAAAAGGTGACGCCGGCGACGATTGAGTTTGTGGACATCGCGGGCCTAGTCAAAGGCGCGTCGCGCGGGGAAGGTCTGGGCAACAAGTTTTTGTCCCATATCCGCGAGGTGGACGCGATCGTGCACGTCGTGCGCTGTTTTGACGACGATAACGTCATCCATGTGGAGACGACGGTCGACCCCAGGCGCGATGCGGAGATCATCAACCTGGAACTGGTGTTCGCCGATATGGAGATGGTCGAGCGCCGCATTGACCGTGTGAAAAAAGCGCTCAAGGGCGATAAGAGTTTTCAGGCCGAGCTCGACCTGCTCGAACGGGTAGACGCCGCCCTGAGCGACGGGCTGCCCGCCCGCGCGCTGGAATACGACGAAACGGAGGAAAAACTGCTGCGCAATGTCGCGCTGCTGACCGTCAAGCCCGTAATATACGCGGCAAATATGGATGAGAAAACGTTTGCCGCCGGGATAGAGAACAGTCCGTATTATCGGACGGTGCAGGAACTCGCCGCAGCGGAAGGTGCGCAGGTGCTGCCCATATGCGCTGCGCTCGAAGAGGAGATTTCTTCTCTCGACGAGGAGGAGAAACAGATTTTTCTGCAGGATATCGGACTGGAGGCCTCAGGGCTCGACCGGATGGTTTCCGCCTGCTATACCCTGCTCGGCCTGATCAGCTATCTTACTGCGGGTGAAGACGAGGTTCGTGCCTGGACCATTGTAAAGGGCACAAAAGCGCCGGCTGCAGCGGGAAAGATACACTCTGATTTTGAACGCGGCTTCATCCGCGCCGAGACGGTCGCCTTCGACGATCTAATGCAGTCGGGCGGCATGGCGGGCGCCCGGGAAAAAGGCCTGGTCCGCAGCGAGGGCAAGGAATACGTCGTACAGGATGGGGATGTTATCCTTTTCCGCTTTAATGTGTAATACAGACGCCCGTATGCATGGGCGCCTGCATATGTGCGGTATAAAAGGGAAATAATGGAGGAAGTGCAATGAGCGACCTGAATGAAAACAGAAAGGTTGAGACGCCGCAGCAGCAGGGGCAGGCTGCGCCGGTGAGCTGGAAGACGAAGTTGGCGGACTATCTGCGCAAGGAACCGCGCGACCTGCCGCCCATGCCGAAGGCGTCCCGCAAGCGCCTGGGCGAATTCTCGGAGGGAACGGATGAGATTACGCGGCTTGGTTATCGCGTCCCGTTCGTGGACTCTCTGCGCGGTTTGTCCATTATCGCCATGGTCCTCTACCATTTCGCATACGACGTTTGCACTTTCGGCTTTTTTGAAGGGACGGGCTTCAACCGGTTCATCGGCAGTATTTTCTACTCTGAATCCATGGAGTACTGGCTTTTTGGGTTTCAGATGCTGTTTGTATTCGTGTCCGGCATCTCATGCAATTACAGCCGCAACAATTTCCGAAGGGCGCTCAAGCTGTTTTTCGCAGCGATGATTATCACCATCGGCTCGGCAATCTTTTTCGGCCCGAGCGGGGCGATTTATTTCGGCATACTGCATTTCCTGTGCGTCGCCGCGCTGATTTACGCCGTCTGCCACAAGTACTGCGACTTTTTGTTTGAACGCGTCAACCTGGCCGTATACCTGTTCCTGTTCGTCGTTTTTGTGATTTTGACGTCCAGATACCAGTTCGAGCCGCTGTATCTGAACCTGTTCGGCCTTCGCCTGGAAGTGCCGTACTTTATCACCGGGTTTACGCCCTACGGGTTTACCGCGCCGGACTTTTTCGGGATCTTCCCATGGATTTTGCTGTACTTCTGCGGCGTGGTATTCGGCCGGTATATGAAACAGGGCGTCATCCCTGACAACTGGTACAAGTTCCGCATACCGGGCCTGGATTTTGTGGGCAGGAATACGCTGCTGATATATATCGTTCATCAGCCGATCCTGTACGGGCTGCTTTATTTGCTGGATTTGGTCCTGTAAATCTGCTGTATCCCAGTTGACGAAAAATAGTAAATTTCTTGCTATTTTCAAAAAGTATGATATAATAACCCATAGATTTTTTGTAAGGCAAATGCAATCAGGCAAAGACAATGCCCACAGGCCGGCGACGCTGGGCGGCGCCTGCCGAGGGGAGGGGAACTAGCATGGACAATCGCAATCATGACGACAATCTTGACAATTTGAATATAGACGGCAATGAGGATATCGCGCGCGCGGTAAACGCCGCGCGCCAGGCAAAACAGAAC
>OLPF01002301.1_pt1 | contig 12899 bp, 13 predicted proteins | sample 1673121 | NCBI WGS metagenome assembly OLPF01 (sample SAMEA3136756, study PRJEB25190) | human gut metagenome | reverse complement strand
GTTCTATAACAGACGGAATGGCAATAGTAGACACAATGAACTATATTAAATGTCCAGTATCTACTATATGTGTAGGCTTGGCAGCAAGTATGGGATCTGTACTTTTAACATGCGGAGCAAAAGGCAAAAGATTTGCAACACCAAATTCAGAAATATTAATACATCAACCATTAATTTCTGGTGGATTAGCAGGTCAAACAACAGAAATAAAAATACATGCAGACCACATGGTAAAAACAAGAGAAAAATTAAATAAGTTACTAAGCGAAAAGACAGGACAAAGCTTAGAACAAATAGAAAAGGATACAGAAAGAGACCATTACATGACAGCACAAGAAGCATTAGAATATGGTCTAATAGATGAAATCATAGATGTTAGGAGGTAACAATGGCAAATAGAAACATTACAAAAAGTGTAAAATGTTCATTTTGTGGAAAACCACAAGAAATGGTAAAAAGGATTGTTGCAGGGCCTAATGCATATATTTGTGATGAATGTATTGCAATATGCAACAATATAATAGAAGACGAGAACTATGATGAAGAAACAGGGTACGAGGATTTAAAATCAGAAGATATACCAACACCCGCAGAGATAAAACAAATTTTAGATGAATATGTAATAGGACAGGATGATGCAAAAAAAACATTATCTGTTGCAGTATATAATCATTATAAAAGAATAGCATGTGATGAAATTATTGATGATGTAGAAATACAAAAAAGCAATATACTTTTATTAGGACCAACAGGATGTGGTAAAACGCTTTTAGCACAAACACTTGCAAGAATATTAAATGTGCCATTTGCAATAGCAGATGCTACAACACTTACAGAAGCAGGATATGTTGGAGAAGATGTAGAAAATATTTTACTTAAATTAATACAATCAGCAGAATATGATATTAAAAAAGCAGAAAAAGGAATTATATATATAGACGAAATAGATAAAATAACTAGAAAATCAGAAAACCCATCAATAACCAGAGATGTTAGTGGAGAAGGCGTTCAACAAGCTCTACTAAAAATAGTAGAAGGAACAGTAGCATCAGTACCACCGCAAGGAGGAAGAAAACATCCTCATCAAGAGTTTTTGCAAATCGATACAAGTAACATATTATTTATATGTGGAGGCGCTTTTGAGGGATTAGAAAAAATTATAAAAGACAGAGTAGGAAAAAAAGGAATGGGCTTTGGAGCTCAAATAGAAAGCAAAAAAGAAATAGAAAAATACAAAATCTTTGAGGAATTACTGTCACAAGATTTATTAAAATTTGGTTTGATTCCAGAATTTGTAGGAAGACTTCCGATTATTGCAACTCTTAAAGAACTAGACAAAGAAGCTTTAATAAATATAGTAACAGAGCCAAAAAATGCATTAACAAAACAGTATAAAAAACTATTAGAGTTAGATGGGGTAGAATTAGAATTTGAACCAGAAGCATTAAATTCAATAGTAGAAAAGGCAATAGAAAGAAACACTGGTGCAAGAGGACTTCGTTCTATAATAGAAGATATAATGAGAGATATAATGTTTGATATACCATCAAATCCAAAAATAGAAAAATGCATAATAACAAAAGACACAGTAGAAGGAAAAGATGGACCGAAGCTAGTTATAAACGAGAATAAAACTTCAAAAAGGATAAAAATAAAGAAAAAGCCAATAGAAGCAAATAAAAGTGAAACTGCATAATTAAGGAAATGGGGGATTTCCCCCATTTTTTGTTGAATAGGAAAAATTGTATTGACAAATCAGATAAAAGTTTGGTATAATATACAAGTTGAAAAATACGCACATATAGTTATAGTTTAAGATTGTGCTTATAAATAAGTGTTCTTAAATGTAAAAAACTATGTGGAGGAAAAACAAATAAGGAGGAATGTAAAATGGCAGTAGTTGCAATGAAACAATTACTAGAAGCAGGTGTACACTTTGGACACCAAACAAAAAGATGGGACCCTAAAATGGCTGAATACATTTACCAAGCTAGAAACGGTATCCATATTATCGATTTACAAAAGACATCAAAGAAAATTGATGAAGCTTACAAATTTATGAAGGATATTGCAGAAGAAGGAAAAACTATCCTTTTCGTAGGAACAAAAAAACAAGCACAAGAATGTGTTAAAGATGCAGCAATAAAAAGCAATATGTTCTATGTTGACCAAAGATGGTTAGGTGGAATGCTAACAAACTTTAAAACAATAAAAACAAGAATTGCAAGATTAAACAAATTAGAAGAAATGGAAAATGATGGTACATTCGAAGTTTTACCAAAAAAAGAAGTTGCAGCATTAAAAAATGAAAAAGAAAAACTAGAAAAAAATCTAGGTGGAATTAGAGACATGAAAGAAATGCCAGGAGCTATGTTTGTAGTAGATCCTAAAAACGAAAGAATTGCAGTATTAGAAGCTAAAAAATTAAATATTCCAATAGTAGGTTTAGTAGATACAAACTGTAATCCAGAAGACGTTGATTATCCAATTCCTGGAAATGATGATGCAATAAGAGCTGTAAAATTAATTACAGACGTTATGGCAAATGCAATTATAGAAGGAAGACAAGGAGAAGCATTAGATAACGAACAAGAAGAAATAGCAACAGAAGAACCAACAAGTATTGAAGAAGTTGTAGCAGAAGAAACAGAAACAGTAGAAGAATAATTAATTAAAACGAACAAACAACTCAAAGACAAGTAGGGGACGTACCTAAAGGGGCGACCCCTACAATAATAGAGTTTGAATTTATAATTTTAAAGGAGGAAAGCCATATGATAACAGCACAACAAGTAAAAGAGTTAAGAGAAAAAACAGGTGCAGGTATGATGGACTGCAAAAAAGTTTTAACAGAAACAGATGGAGATATGGAAAAAGCAGCTGAATTATTAAGAGAAAGAGGAATAACAAAAGCAGCTAAAAAATCTGATAGAATAGCAGCAGAAGGATTAGTATATTGCTATGTAACAGACGACAAAAAAGTTGGTGTAGTATTAGAAGTTAATGCAGAAACAGACTTCGTTGCAAAAAATGAAGAATTTAGAAAATTTGTTGCTGATACAGCAAAACAAATAGCTGTTACAAATCCAGCAGATGTAGAAAGCTTATTAGCAGAAAAATCAATAGATGATTCTTCAAGAACAATAAAAGATATATTAACAGACAAAATAGCAACAATAGGTGAAAATATGTCAGTTAGAAGATTTACAAGGTTTGAAAGCACAGGATTAGTAGAGAGCTATGTCCATGGAGATGGAAAAATAGGTGTTTTAGTAGACTGCCCAAAAGGAACAGAAGAAGTTGCAAAAGATGTATGTATGCAAATTGCGGCAGCAAAACCTGAATATTTAAATAGAGAAGAAGTTCCACAAGAAGTAGTAGCACATGAAATGGAAATTTTAAAAGCACAAGCTATGAATGAAGGAAAACCAGCTGAAATAGCAGAAAAAATGGTTCAAGGAAGAATAGGAAAATTCTATGGAGAAATCTGTTTATTAGAACAACCATTTGTTAAAGAACCAGATATAAAAGTTCAAAAATTATTAGATAACAACAATGCAGAAATAACAAGATTTGCAAGATTCGAAAAAGGCGAAGGACTTCAAAAAAGAGAAGAAAACTTTGCAGAAGAAGTTGCAAAACAAATGAATCAATAGTTAAATAAAAAAACGGATTTTAAAAAATCCGTTTTTTTCATTTAAATTTTGTTTACAAAATTAATGAAATTATCTAAAAACCAGTTTCGAATTTTGCTGCTTTTAATGGATTTAATCTAAATTCTATTTTGAACAAGTTAAATTTAGATAAATCTTTATTTTCTAAACATTCAATATACAAGTTAAGAGCTTCTTCTGTTTTGCAAGCAGAAATAATTGCTGGGTTTAGATCATATTTAAACATAATATTAAGAGCATATTTCAAAGCATCAAAAACTGATTTTGCTTCTCTATCTCTTATTAAAGAATATGCTTCTCTAAATCTTGCTAAGCTAGGGTGCTTTGTATAATAATCTAATGGTAAAATAAATTCTTTATTTATTACATACTCTAAAGATTTGTATTCTTTTGGGTATTTTTCCATATATGACTGAATTTCAGAAACTGTATAAGGCAGAAATACTTTATTATCTTTTTCAGAAATTATTAATGTATTATTATTTTGAATATTTCCATCTGAAATTTCTTCAGAAACTTCTTCAGATTTTTTGCCATTTGAAGAATTTATTCTTTTAACAAAACGATCAACCTCTATATCTGCTAACATTATATCTTTTTTTATTTCTTCATATGTAGAAAAATAAGAATTTATTTTCTCTTTAAGATTTATTGCAACTTCGTCAGAAGAAGCGTTTCTTGATAGAGAAATAAAGCCACTATTTATATCAATTAACAAAGACTTTAAAGAGTTTAATTTTTCAATATTCTTAGCAAACTTTTCTGAAATATTATTTATTTCTTCTGAATAATCTTTTTTAGATCCTATTTTAGAAACAGAGTCTGTTTTTGATAATGTATCAAAAAGACATGTTACCTCATTTCTTTTATTTTCTTGTTCCGCTATTTTTAAGTTAATATTTACTAAGTTAGCCTCAAAATTTTGCAACAAGTATAATTCATTTGAATTAAAAATTCCATCTTTTGTGATTGCTTCCAATTATATTCCCCCTATTAAACAAATATATAACTAAATATATTATAACATAAGCAAAGACAAAAGTATGTGACAAAAAAAATAAAAAAACATTACAAAGAAACAAAAAAAGACTTTTTATCGTAATACTCTTGTAACAAGAAAGTGTTATAATAAATCCATCAATGAAAATAAGGAGGGTTTCAAAAGATGAAAAACAAAAAAAGAAATTATGTAATCGTAGTATTGGTGGTGCTATTACTAGCGTTAGCAGTAGGATATGCTGCATTTAGTGATACATTAACAATTTCAGGTACAGCAAATGCAAAAGGTACATTTGACATGGAATTTACTTCTGCAACAATTGATACAGCTACAGCAAAAGGAATAAACACAACAGAATCAACTGCAACAATATCAACTGATAAAAACACAGTTACAGTAGTTGTAAAAGACTTAGCTTATCCAGGAGCAGGAACAAATGTAACAGTAGTTGCCAAAAATGCAGGTACAGTTCCAGCAAAATTAAAAGGTTTAAAATTTACTGGAAATGAAGATCCTGACATAAAAATTACATTCCCAGAAGGATTAGCAGTAGGTGAAGTAGTAGAAGCAGGAAAAACATGTTCAATTACTTTCTCTGTAAAATGGGATGAAAACTCAACAATAGCAACAAAAGATTTAACATTTAGCGCCGAATTAGAATACGAACAAAGCACAGATGCATTTACAGGAACACCAGCACATACAGATGCATAAAAACATATAAATCTAAGGGTAATTTGTTTAAATAAAATTACCCTTAGAGCGTATTAAAACCAATTAGTATAAAGGAAGCCCAAATGAAACGAACAAAAATAGAAACAATTTTAATATTTGGAATTTTAATTTTATATTATGCTTTATCTCAAATATTTTTTGTGAAGATGGGAAGCATATATTCTATAATAATAAATCCACTATTTTGGATTTTACTGTGTGTAAGTTTAAAGTTATATATAAAAAAAACATATGCAATAGCAAAACTAAAAAAAGAAATAGTAGATTATACATTAATAGCTGTATTAGGATATATAATAGTATATTTGATTTCTGGATTATTTGTATCATTTGGAAAAAACCCAAACTCTACAACTTTAAAAGGGCTGATTATAAACTTTTGGGTAACAGGAACTGTGATTTTAACACGAGAATATGTTAGATATTTAATAATAAACAATACATATGAAAAACAAAAGAAAAAAGTGGGTATAGCATTAATAATTATAATGACTTTATTAGAAGTAAAAACTTTAAATATAACTGATATGAATGTTTATTATGCGTTTAAACAAATAGCATCAGCTTTCTTACCAGTATTATCTAAAAACATATTATTTACATATTTAGCATACTGTAAAAACTATGTAGCAGCAGTATGTTATGACTTGCTTATATATTTAGTATTATGGCTATCACCAATATTACCTAAAATGACTTGGTTTATGATAGCAATAATAGATATAGCAACACCAATAATATTGTTACTATATATAAGATATATAAAAAGAAAAAAGGATTATTTTAAATCAAAAGAAGGTGCAAGTGACTCTGAACCAAAATCAGTTATAGTTTTAGTGATAATAGTAATACTTGCTATATGGTTTGCATTAGGAATTTTTCCGGTAAAACCAATAGCAATAGCAACAGGAAGTATGTCTCCTCAAATAAATATTGGAGATGTAGCAATAATAAAAAAATGTGGACCAAACGATGTAGAAGTTGGGGACATAATTGAATATAAAATGCCTGACTTTACAGTAGTACATAGAATAGTAGAAATAAAACAAGAAAACGGTAGATACTATTTTGCAACAAAAGGAGATAGCAATGACAGTAGAGATAAAAATTTAGTAACAGAAGATCAGCTTATAGGCAAATGCTTATTTAAAATAAGATATTTAGGATATCCAGCTATCTGGATAACTGGTGTAAAAACACAAAATGAATTAGGTTTATAAGAAGGGGAGAAGACAATTACTAATGAGAAAAAGAAAGCAGAAACTAAGAAAATCAATAAGAACTTTTTACATAGTTTTAGCTATTAGTATAATAGCTTTCTGTTCTGCTACCATTTTTAATAAAACCGTAAAAAAAGATACATATGATAAAAAAGAAATTATTTTAACATATACCAATAAATTAAATACAACATACGATGTAGATTTAAAAGACAACAAATTTATGGACCAAAAAACATTACCAATGGGTAAAACATATGTAACAAATCTAATAGATAAAATAAATATGAAGTTCGACTTTTCATATGATGCTTCAAAATACACAGAATTAACATACTCATATTCTATTGTTGGAGTACTAAATGGAGCTTATTCTAAAAACGGAACGCCACAAAAAGTATGGGAAAAAGAATATGTTTTATTAGAAGAAACAGAAAACAAAAAGTCAAATAACACAATAAATATAAAGGAAAACATTCCGATAGATGTAAATGAATATAACGATGAAATTTATAATTTTGAGAAAACATTAGGAATGGCAATTACAGCTAACCTTAATGTTCAATTGAGAGTTAATATAGATGGCAAAATAAATGATACACAAATAAATGATAATTATGTATCAAATATAGATATAGAATTAGGAGAACAAACAACAGAGATAACAGGAAAATTAACAGACGAAACAGAAGATACATTATATAAAACAACAACAAACAATAAAAATAATACAGTTGTTATAGCAGTAAATGTAATACTAATAGTCGCTGCCTTAGCATGGCTAAGATATATTTCAGTAAATACAACAAATCTAAATACAGTTAGAAATAATTACAAATTAGAATTAAATAGAATATTAAAATCTTGTGAAGATAAGATTGTAAAGTTAAGCAGAAATGTAGACTTAAACGGAAAAGAAGTTATTGAAGTTAATGACTTTGGAGAATTAATAAAATTATCAGAAGAATTGTATAAGCCAATATTATACTGGAATTCGAACCAAAAAGAAGAATCGGAGTTCTTTGTTATAACTAATAGCGTAATATATAAATTTATATTAAAAGTAAAATAGGAGAAATTTATAAGTATGGCAAAATACAAAAGGAAACATAAAAAGAATAGTGTGTTATTGATTGGTATTGCAGTTATTGCAATACTAATCTTTATAAGCACGGGTTATGCTTTGTGGTCAGATACACTTTATATAAACGGAACTGCAAATACAAAGTATAAGGAACCAAAATTAGATTCTATTACAGTAAATAAAGTGGATAACCAATATTTCGTTTTTTATAATGCTGATGATCATGACAATCTTCATGCATTAACAATAAAAAGTTCTTCTGTCAATAATGGGGATGAGAAAATAGAAGCAATTGCAAATTGTAATAGAAGAAGCTGGAATGTAACTAAAAGAACTGTAAAATTAAGTATGACATTTATAAATAATTATCCAGTTACAATAACAAATGGAACGGCAACACTTTTACAGAATACTACAAAACATTCTATAAGAACTGAACAAACACCAACTGTTTTAACAAATGAAACAGGAGTATTTAATATTTTATTTGATTTAGAAGCAAATAGTAATCTTTCAAATGGTACTGTAAAATATAAATTTTCTTATAATGTTGATGGAGTGGTAAAATATTTTTATGTAACAATCAATATAAAACTATAAATATTTGACCATATAATAAAAAAATAGTATAATATAAATGTAGTTTTATTGCTATTTAGTAGGGACCCATAAAAATTTATTAGGAGGAAAACAGAATGGGAAACAGCAGAGAAAATATTTTTTTTGGGGATGACTTGCACCGGAACTTGCAAGATCCAGTACAAGAGTATTGGAGAAATTTTAGTGAAGTCAATATTTTGGACATGTATGATGGTGTAAAAATCATCAGAATTCCAAAAAATGTAGGAGCAATAAAAATCTCTCATTTTAAGGCATACATGAGGGATAATGGTTACAAAATTCTCGGAACGAGAGAATCAAGTGACCAAATTTTTATTTCCTATAGAAAAGCTTCACAGTAAGACCTACAGCCCTGTCATTAGTTTGACAGGGCATTCTTTTTGCAAAAGCAATAACATTTCAAAAACATTACAAAAATATTACAAAAACAATTGCATTTTAAAAAAGCATGATATATAATGATACAGAACTTTGAAAAAAATATAAAAGAAAGAGGGTTTTAATTTATGAGCAAAAAGTACGTATACCTTTTTAAAGAAGGAAATGCAGACATGCGTGAATTATTAGGTGGTAAAGGTGCTAACCTAGCAGAAATGACAAACTTAGGTTTACCAATACCACAAGGATTTACAGTTACAACAGAAGCATGTAATAAGTATTATGATGATCAAGAAACAATAAATGACGAAATAATTTCACAAATTTTTGAAAAACTTGCAAAATTAGAAGAGATTAGTGATAAGAAAATAGGTGATCCTACAAACCCACTACTAGTATCTGTTAGAAGTGGGGCTCGTGCTTCAATGCCAGGAATGATGGATACAGTTCTTAATTTAGGACTTAATGATGAAGTTGTAGAAGGACTTTCTAAATTGACAGATAATAAAAGATTTGCATATGATTCATATCGTCGTTTTATCATGATGTTTGCCGATGTTGTTAAGGGATATGATAAAGCAAAATTCGAAAGATTGTTAGATAAAATAAAAGAAGAAAAAAATGCTCATTATGATACAGACTTAACAGCAGATGATATGGTTGAAGTAACTAATGAATTTAAAAAAGTTTATAAAGAAGTATCAAATGAGGATTTCCCACAAGATCCTAAAGAACAATTAATGGGAGCTATTAAGGCTGTATTTAGATCTTGGGATAATCCTAGAGCTAATGTTTATCGAAGAGATAATGATATTCCATATTCTTGGGGAACTGCTGTTAATGTTCAATCAATGGCATTTGGTAATATGGGAGATGATTGTGGTACAGGTGTTGCTTTTACAAGAGATCCTGCTACTGGTGAAAAAGGTTTATTTGGTGAATTCTTAACTAATGCACAAGGTGAAGATGTTGTTGCGGGTGTTAGAACTCCAATGAAGATTACTGAGATGGCTGATAAGTTCCCAGAGGCATTTGAGGAATTTAAGAGAGTATGTGCTACTTTGGAAGAACATTACCGTGATATGCAAGATATGGAGTTTACTGTAGAACATGGTAAATTATATATGTTACAAACAAGAAATGGTAAGAGAACGGCGCAGGCTGCTTTAAAGATTGCTTGTGATTTAGTTGATGAGGGAATGAGAACTGAAGAAGAAGCTGTATTAATGATTGATCCTAGAAACTTAGATACATTATTACATCCACAGTTTGATAGTAAGGCAATAAAAGCTGCTACTCCAGTTGGAAAAGGACTTGGTGCTTCTCCTGGTGCTGCTTGTGGTAAGATTGTATTTACTGCTGAAGATGCTGCTACTTATGGTATCGGTGGTAAGGGAGAAAAAGTTGTACTTGTTAGACTAGAGACTTCTCCAGAAGATATTACTGGTATGAAGGCTGCTCAAGGTATTTTAACAGTACGTGGTGGTATGACAAGTCATGCTGCAGTTGTTGCTCGTGGTATGGGTACTTGCTGTGTATCTGGATGTGGTGATATTATCATGAATGAAGCTAAGAAAGAATTTACTTTAGCTAGTAAAGTATACCATGAAGGGGATATTATCTCTATTGATGGTACTACGGGTAATATTTATGATGGAGCTATTCCAACAGTTGATGCTACTATTGCAGGTGAATTTGGCCGTGTTATGGCATGGGCTGATAAGTATCGTAAGCTTGGTGTTAGAACTAATGCTGATACTCCTAAAGATACTAGAAAAGCAATTGAACTTGGTGCTGAAGGTATTGGACTATGTCGTACTGAGCATATGTTCTTTGATGAAGAGAGAATATTTAACTTAAGAAGAATGATTTTATCTGAAACAGTTGAAGATAGAGAAAAATATTTAAGTTTATTAATTCCTTATCAAAAAGGTGACTTTAAAGAAATGTATAAGGAATTAAAGGGTCTACCTATGACTGTTCGTTATATTGATCCACCTCTTCATGAGTTTATTCCTAAGACAGAGGCTGAAATGAAGGAACTTGCTAATGCTATGGGAATGACTGTAGAGCATATTATTGATGTATGTAATGAATTACATGAATTTAATCCAATGATGGGTCATAGAGGATGTCGTCTAGCAGTTACTTATCCAGAAATTGCTAGAATGCAAACTCGTGCTTTAATGGAAGCCGCTATTGAAGTTCATGAAGAAGAAGGATATGATATTGTTCCTGAGATTATGATTCCACTTGTTGGTGAAGTTAAAGAATTAAAGTATGTTAAAGATATAGTAGTAGAAACTGCTGAACTTGTTAAGAAAGAAAAAGGTTCTGATATGGAATATCATATTGGTACTATGATTGAAATACCAAGAGCTGCTCTTACTGCTGATGCAATTGCTACTGAAGCTGAATTCTTCTCATTTGGTACTAATGATTTAACACAAATGACATTTGGTTTCTCTAGAGATGATGCTGGTAAGTTCTTAGGAGCCTACTATGAAAAGAAGATTTATGAACAAGATCCATTTGCTAGATTAGATCAAGTAGGTGTTGGACAACTAGTTAAAATGGCTGCTGAAAAAGGTAAGGCTACAAGACCTAATATTAAACTTGGTATTTGTGGTGAACATGGTGGGGATCCATCTAGTGTTGAATTCTGTCATAATATTGGATTAACATATGTTTCTTGCTCACCATATAGAGTACCTATAGCTAGACTTGCTGCTGCTCAAGCTGCTATTAAAGCTAGTAAATAATTATATTAAAAGAACTTAGATATAATAGTTATCTTAGTTCTTTTTCTTTATGCACTTTGAGCTTGTAATCTCAAAGTGTTAGTTTAAGCCTTATGCAAGATAAGTCTTAAACTAATGTATTTATGTTTATCTATATGGTAATTAGATGAATAAAAAAATACTATTATTTTAATAGAATTTTCTTTGTGTTATGATATAATTGATATGTAAGAAAGTGAGGGTTAATATAATGAATATGAAAGAAATACAAAAAGAAATATGGGATAATAAAGTTAATAAAGGATTTAATATAGCAGATGTTAATAAAGAGTTTTGCTTATTATATGGTGAAGTAGCTGAAGCATATGATGCTTATAGAAAGAAAAAAGATGATTTAGGAGAAGAACTTGCAGATGTTGCTATATATTTAATGGGGCTTTCTGAAATGTTAGGCTTTGACTTAGAGGAACAAATATTAAATAAAGTATCTAAAAATAAAAAGAGAGTTTATAAAGATATAAATGGGGTAAATGTAAGAATAAAAGATTAGTTATTTGGAGGTAAGATGAAGAAATATAATGTGATTGTTGTTTTTGATAAGGACCTAAATAAAACATTAATGTGTAAAAGAACTAAAGAACCATATAAGGGTATGTTTAATTTAGTTGGTGGAAAAATTGAAAGAGAAAATGATGGTCTTAATGAAGCGTATAGAGAATTAAATGAAGAGACTAATATAACTAGTGAAGATATTTCTTTGATACATTTTATGAATATTGAATATGTTGTGTTTGATAAGTTGATTGAAGTTTATTATGGTATATTAAATAAAGAAGTTAATTTAATAGAGGAGGTTAATAAACTTGAATGGGTTAGTATAAATGATAACTTTTTTGATATGAATAAATATGCTGGTGAAGGAAATATTGGTCATATAATTGAAGAAATTAAAATAAGTATGAATATGCATTAATTTACATATTCTTTTTAATAGTATTATTGATTATGTCACCAACTTTTTCTAGAGTATCTTTTGTAACGGAGGTATTTCCATTATTTATATGGGACTTCCATTCCCTGTTAAAGGTGTAGCTTCCATTGGTACATAGAGTTTGGGCTATTAGCATTATCCAGTTACCAACAGCGTTCTGCTCGGTACTTGTTAAATTATCTATTAGAGCTAATCCTATGATAAAGGCTAGGGCAGTTAATGATTTATCTTCGATCTTTTGGTTATTCATAGTAAATTTTATTCTTTTTTGCATAAATTAGTATTGAAAGTATAAAAAAATATTGTTTTAATGGTTGACACTAATCTTTAAAAATGGTATACTTATTTTGTTATTCAGAGAGCGGATGCTCTAACAACTGAATATGTACTATTTATGCTGATGGACCCTTAGCTCAGTTGGTTAGAGCATCCGGCTCATAACCGGGCGGTCGCAG
>OLPF01002296.1_pt1 | contig 12912 bp, 15 predicted proteins | sample 1673121 | NCBI WGS metagenome assembly OLPF01 (sample SAMEA3136756, study PRJEB25190) | human gut metagenome | reverse complement strand
ACAGGAAAAGCTGTTCCATGAAGTGATTTTCCAGATTGGAAACCGAGAAGATATGTCTGTTGGAACAGATGAGGGAGATTTGGCTGTAAAGGTACTGAATGAGTATGTGAAAGATTTCCAGAAACGAAATCCGACACTTCGGGTATTTAGTTGCTATCTGCATCAGGATGAAGCTACTCCACATTTGCATATCGATTTCATTTCTTATGTAACTGGCTGGAAAGGAAAAGGAATGGACACCAGGGTTTCACTAAAACAGGCATTAAAAAGTCTGGGATTTCAAGGTGGAAATAAGCACGATACGGAGATGAATCAGTGGATAAATCATGAAAAAGAAGTTCTGGCTGAGCTTGCAAAGCAACATGGAATTGAATGGGAACAGAAAGGTACTCATGAGGAACATTTGGACGTTTACAATTTCAAAAAGAAAGAACGGAAAAAGGAAGTACAGGCGCTAGAACAGGAAAAAGAATACTTGACAGCAGAGAACGAAGGATTGGCTTTACAAATCGTAGAATCCAGAGAAGACATACAGCTTTTGAAGGAAAGTAAAGAACAGGCGCTTAGAGATAAAAAAGCAGCAGAAAAGCGTGCAGAAACAGCAGAAAAACAATTAAAAAGCCTGGAAGAACGCAGGGAACAGTTACAGCCGATTATGGATAATGTGAGTAAGGAAATAAAAGAATATGGAACAGTTAAAATGTTGTTACCGGAAGCTGGCACGTTGGAACGGGCAGCGACCTACCGGGACAAAAAAATCAAACCGCTGTTTCTTCAGATAAAAAATAAGGTTGGGGCAATGGCTGCACAGGTTAAAGAACTTACAAAAGAGGTGGAAAATTGGAAGAGTAAATATCAAAAGCTGAAACAAAAATATAACGGTATTCAGAAGGAGTTGGATGATATGCGTAAAGAAAATCATAAATTATCAGAAGAAAAGAATATAATGCAAGGCGTTTCTGATAGGTATGATCGTGTTGTGCGTGTTCTGGGAATAGAGACGGTAGATGCGGCAGTACAGCAGGATATTCGCAACGAGAAAGCTCTGGAAGAAAAGCAGCGGATGGAACAAATGCCGAAGGGAAGTATTCATGAAAGATTAGCCTGGGGAATAAAAAAGAGTGAGATGGAAAATCAGCAGCGTAAGAAAAATAAATCAAAAAATAGAGAAATGGAGAGATAAAATCATGGAAAAACACATTTATGATGAAAAGAACGGATTAAGCTATACTCTGTGTGGAGATTATTATTTGCCGGATCTGGTATTGAATGAAGAAGAACCGACATATGGAAAATATGGAATGTTACGGAAACAGTTTTTGAAAGAGCATAGACCAATACGGTATCAAAACTTGTTATTATCTGGCAAGCTGACAGCACATCTGAATCAGATTGACCAGGAAGTAACAGAGCAGGTAGAAGTGTTAATGAAACAGATGGCAGAAAAACAGAGCGTGAATGAAAACTTGAAGAGGCAGGATCAGATGAGGTGGGTTAGACTGATGAACAATATTAAGGTTTGCGCAGAAGAAATTGTGCTTACAGAGATAATATATGTATAAAAAGTTTGTGGCTGTATTGGCGAAAAAAATACGGCCACAAATTTTTTATTATTCGTCTGTAAGTTCAATAGTGTCATTGGAAAAGGTAGTATCCCATATAGCCTCTTCAATGGCCTGGATACACTCATCAGTATGCTTTTTGATGTCTTGTCCCCAGAAATGTATAACTGTATAGCCGAGAAATAAAAGTTTTTTGTCGGTTTCAAAATCCCGGGAACGATTATGTTCTATTTTTTTGATCCAGTAATCTGGATTTTTACCTTTTTCAAGGCGTAGTTTCAAAATCTCCCAGTCCTTTCCATGAAAAAATTCGCTGTCACAAAAAATAGCAATTTTGTATTTAGTAAGAACAATATCAGGAGAGCCGGGTAAAGCTTTATAGTTTTTACGGTATCGGTATCCTTTGTGCCACAGAGCTTTCCTTAGTTGGATTTCGATAGAGGTATCTTTGCTGTGGATTTTTCGCATATTTTTAGACACGATTTCGGGGTCACGAGACATAGCTATTTTCACCGCCTTTTGTATAAAGTATTTTAACAATTTAAGTAAAAAGATACAAGAACCAATGACCGTATAGTATGAATTATTTGATTGACGATATAAACGTTATGCTTTATACTAGTAAAGTAAGAGTTGATTAAATGACGAGGTACCCGAAATGACGATTTCTGAACAAATCAAGGTGTTATGTGTGAGGTCGGATATCAGTGTAGCTGAGCTTGCACGACGAATAGGGACAACACCACAGAATTTTAATGGGAAAATGAAAAGAGAGAGTTTTACCATAGCTGAGCTAGAAGATATAGCAGATGCGGTAAACAGTTCTTTTGAAAGACAGTTCGTATTAAAAAACGGAGAGAAAGTTTAATGCATAAAAATATAAAACAGAATGATTATAGTAGATATGCTGCTAATAGAGATGTTATTTCGCTGTTTTCCGGGGCAATGGGATTAGATATTGGACTTGGAAAAGCAGGTTTAAATGTAGTGATTGGACAAGATTTTGATGCAGCATGCGTGAAAACTATGAAAGCTAATGGACATAAGGTTTTGGGTGGAGATATTAGAGAAATACAGCCACAACAACTGTTAGATATGACAGGCTTAGCAGTGGGAGAACCATTTTTGATTTGTGGGGGACCGCCATGCCAGCCTTTTTCAACTGCAGGAAAAAGATTAGGGATAAATGATCCAAGAGGAAGTTTATTTATGGATTTTATCCGTATGATAGATTACATACGTCCTCGATTTTTTGTAATGGAAAATGTAAAAGGGATTATGTCATCACCATTAAAATATGTACCTTTATCTGAAAGAGATGAAAATGACCCTGAACAAAAGTTGGGTACAGTGCTTGATGTAATTTTATCTGAATTTGACAAATTAGGATATAAAACAGTATATGGTGTGCTTGATGCCGTAAATTATGGTGTTCCGCAGTTTAGAGAGAGATTTGTATTGATTGGAAGCCGTGATGATGAAGATGTATTTTTACCAATCCCAACACATTTTCAGATGCACCAGGATAAGAAATATCAATGGCAAACTGTTAGAAGCGTGATAAAAGATTTGGAATTTGATCATGGAGAATGTGCAACATTAAGTGAAGAAAGATTGAAATTCTTGACAATGGTTCCGGAAGGTGGAAACTGGAGAGATTTGCCAGAGGATATTATTCCAATTGCAATGGGTGGCGCATATAAATCAGGGGGAGGAAAAGTCGGATTTTATAGAAGATTATCGTATGATCAGCCTTCGCCAACAGTAGTTACTTCTCCGGTTCAGAAGGCGACTATGATGTGTCATCCGACACAGAATAGACCGTTAAGTGTAAAAGAATATGCAAGGATTCAGCAATTTCCAGATGATTGGGTATTTACTGGAACAACAGCTGCAAAATACCGCCAAATTGGGAATGCAGTTCCGGTAGGATTAGCTGAGGCCATTGGGAAAACTGTACTTTCTGTAGCTAATAATACTGCTGTTGTTCAAACAAAACGTTTTAGAGGCACAAATGTACATAATAAGATTAGAAATGCAATAGAATTGGGAGGAAGTTTATATGCCGTTAAATAATTCATATGATGAACAGGCGGTGGTTCAGGCAATCGCATCTGCATTGGAAACATTTTACGGAACGTTAATTGAAAAGATTGATGGATTAAATATTCAAAAGGTAATGAAACGCAAAAATCCGTATTTATATCGTGCAAAAGCCATGCAGAGTGCAACTGAAATTGTGGATTCAGTACTTACAGCCTTTGTAAGTTCCAGTGAAGAAACCATTTTTGGCAATTGCTTTTTTGAGCCGATTGCAATTGCTGCAAGTGGCGGAAATAAGGCTCTGGCAGAAGGTATTGATATTATGATTCAGAATAATGAGACAAATACAATCTCTGCGATAGCTGTTAAAAGTGGGCCATCTGTATTCAATGCGGATAGTAAAAAAAGGCAGGAGCAGAATTTTACAGCTGCTTCTAAATTGGCACAGCAAGCAAAAGCAAGGTACGAAGCGTATATTGGATATTGTTATGGGAAAAAGAAGGAATCTGGAAGAGGAAAGCCAAAAATGTATCAGGAATTGGCAGGAAAACGATTCTGGGCAGAATTAACGGGAGACGAGGACTTTTACATAAAGATTATCGGATACATGGGAACTATGCCTGAGAAATATGTGGCTGATTATAAAGAAAGTTATAACAGAGCAGCCAATAGACTGGTTAGAGAATTTTCCAATAGCTTCTGCAGAGAAGATGGAAGTATTGACTGGGAAAAGCTGGTAGAATTTAATTCAGGAGATTGAAATGGCGATTGAGGTTTTTTCTTTCTTCTCTGGACTTGGATTTATGGATTTGGGATTCGAGGAAGCTGGGTTTGATATAGCGTTTGTTAATGAATATAACCATAGTTTTATACAAGCATATCAGTATGCTAGAAGAAATAGACCACACCGTCCCCAATATGGATATTATGAAGGCAGTATAGAAGAATTCTTGGATGATAGGGTTTGGAATCAACGTTTTCCAGATTATGATGTAAGAAATAAAGATAGGATTATAGGGTTTATTGGTGGCCCTCCATGTCCAGATTTTTCAACTGCGGGTAAAAATGCGGGAAGTACAGGGGAAAATGGTAAATTAACAGAAAAGTATGTGAAACTAATTGTTAAACGTCAACCGGATTTTTTTGTGCTAGAAAACGTAAAAGGTTTATATCAGACAAAAAAGCATAAAATATTTTATGAACAGATGAAAAAGAGGCTGTATCGAGCTGGATATTCATTATTTGATTCAATAGAAAATGCTTTGGAATACGGGGTACCACAGTTCAGAGACAGATTAATATTAGTGGGATTTAACCGGAGAAGATTCGGAAAGAATCTCAGATACACAATTGGAACTAACAAAACATATGAGATGGATCGGATAAAGATGTGCAATTGGCCAACCGTTGAGCCATTTCAAATTGGAATCGTGAGAAATGAGCCACAAGATATAATTCCAGAATTGACAGTAGAATATTGGTTTAGGCAGAATAATGTAGAAAACCATGCGAATTCAAGGGATTATTTTAACACGGTTGCAAATAATAAATTTGTTAGTATAGCCGAGGGAGATACTTCTAAAAAATCATTTAAGCGATTACATAGATGGAGATATTCTCCAACTGCAGCATATGGCAATAATGAAGTACATTTACACCCATATCAACCAAGAAGGATAAGCATAGCAGAAGCATTGTCAATACAATCATTGCCAGTTTGGTTTGAAGTATTACCAACGCTGTCTTTATCAGCAAAGTTTAAAATGGTTGGAAATGGAGTCCCATATTTATTGGCAAATGGAATTGCCATGGAATTGCAGGGATGGATTGAAGAACATATGGATTAAGGTGGGAATAAAAATGATAGATGCGGAAATGATAAAAGCGGATTTGTTATCATTAGATACACGTGATTTCTATATTAAATATATTGTGAAATCAAAATATTGGTACTTCTCGGATTACTTAGAGGTGCCTGGCGATGAAGTGATAGATGTATTAGATAGATTTAAGGAAATCGTTTCCGAGCATTTTCACATTAGCTTTCATAGTTTGCAACTTGTAGGAAGTGCTAAAACAGGTTTTAGTCTATCACCCAATAAAATTTTAACACCATTCCATGATGGAGATGATACACAAAAGTCTTCAGATATAGACATTGCCATTATTTCAGAAAGTTTATACCAATATTATTGGAACAAAATGAGACAAACGGAAAAGATACAATACAAAAGATTTTACCAATAATTAACAGCTTCCATATTCCGTGGATATATTAATGATAAAGTTCTAATGGAAATACCACCAATTAGAACAGAATGGCTTTCTGTTGTAGCTCCTATTAACAAATTGTTACAAGATGAACTAATGATTGTGCATCCAATTACATATAGGATTTATAGATCGTGGGAGGATTTGGAAGAGTATCAAATTATAGGAATTGAAAAGACGAAAAAAAATTTGGAGGGTTAAAATGTTTTCTTTTTCTGACAATCATAAAAGTATAAAAGAAATTAATACAATGTTCTCAAGCGGAAGTTTAATTGTAGATGAATCATATCAGAGAAGATCGGTATGGGGAGAGAAAGACAAGATAAGACTAATAGAAACTATTCTGCTTAAGTTGGTAATTCCAGAAGTATTTTTTTGGAAAGCAGAGACAGATCCAGAAACAGGAGAGTCGGTGACACATATTGTAGATGGACAACAAAGAATTAAGGCTATTTCTTCTTTTATAGATAATGACTACAAATTAAAATCACAGTATTTATTAGATGAAGAAATTAAGGAAAAATATGGTAATAAATTTTTTAAAGATTTAGATCCAGAGGTTAAAACAGCATTTTGGAATTATAGGTTAATGATTATTGAAATAAGTCAGGAATCAACTAAAGAGGAAATTGTACAGGTGTTTAGAAGGCTAAATTTAACAGACTTCAATTTAAATGATCAAGAAAAGCGTAATAGTATTTCCGGTGACTTTGCTGCACTGGCGAGAGATTTATCGGAAAATGAAATTTGGGAAGAAAAGCATTTGTTTAATAATACTGATATAAAAAGAATGAAAGATGTAGAATTTTGTGGAACATTAATTCTGTTATATCGTCAGGGCATTATTGATCAAACGGATCAAAAACCCTTAAATCAGGCATACGAAGACTTACAAACCGGTTATACAGATGCTGAAAATGATAAACAGCATATTTGCGATGCAATTATTGAATTGAGAAAATTCATTGAGGATGATGAAATTCTAAAATTTGTAAAAAGAAAAGCACAGCTTTATACAGTTTTTTCTGTTATTTTTTATTTACAAAGAGAAGATGAGAATGTTACAGATGTGCATGTAGAAAAATTAAAAAATTTCGTAAAATTATATTCGGTTTTTGACAATGATATGGATATGGATGGAAAACTATCAGATGAAGAGAAGAATATCTATGATATGTTAAAAAAATATAAGTTGGCTTCATCAGAGGGATTGAATAAGCACACAAATAGAATGATTAGATATAATGTATTAAAAGATTTTTTGTGCGATAAAAAAAATACAGATGATATACAGGCAGGCTTGTATGATAAAATTGTAAATTATGTAGAAGAACGATGATTTATTATTTGGCTATATAAAAAAATATTGACAAATTATTATTTTGATATTATATTTATATTAAAATAATAATTTGGAGGTGCAATATGTCTTTGAATTTGATGACAGTTTTTAAAACTTCTGATTTACAGAAATTTGGTCAGACAGCTTCGAATGTTGTTTCTTTAGCTTTTAAAACAAATAAAAAGAATGGATCTAAAATTGCAAGAGCTGTGCTTGATAATGGAACTACGTTAATAAAGACAGTAACTGCTACTGGAGTGGAGATTGGGCAGGTCTTAAAAATACCAGAAATAAATTCGATTGCACAACGAAATGCAGTTATTAAAGATTTAACGAAAAATAAAATTACTCAAGAACAGATTGCTGCAATGTTAGATGTATCGCAAGCAACTGTTTCAAACGTTTTAAGGAAAAAATGATTGATAACACAATCATGATAACAATTTGATAACACCGTTCAGTACAGCCTATAGATTTAGGACAGTTGAACACATATAAAACCAAATAGAACCATAATACCAATACTAAAAAGTATAGTAATAAGATTTTATTTGCGAGTTTGAGTAGTTGGAGCTAAGCTGTAAAGCCTTTGTTTACAAGGGTTTTACAGCTTTTCCTTTATAGGATTGCATTTTCATTGCATTATTTTTCTTCAATTGTTCTGTGATAGATTGCTGTATGTTGATTGCTGGTATAATTAGCAATGCTTTCAGTAGCAGATTGTACTTGTAATATTCCAGTCAGTTTTTTAGCAACTTCAAGATTCGTATTTGGATACAGATGACCATAAGTGCCGAGTGTTGTCTGTATTTTTTCATGTCCTAAACGTTCCTTGATGGTTTTAGGTGGATCCTTCAGTTCTTTGATCGGATATTTTGCAACAATGGACAATCCTTGCATTAACATTTGAAACTGCTCTGGTGTAATTTCCATAGCTTCTTCTTTTGTACGCGGCCAGCTAAAGCCACCGATGTTCAATCTTTTATAAAGAAGCAAGAATCCATCGCCTTCCCAAACGAGCCCTTTGATTCGATCGGTGCGTTTTCCGCAGAACAAGAATAAGATATGCTTTTGAAAAGGATCCAAGTCAAACTGAAATTTAATAGTAGATGCCAAACCATCAATCCCACGCCGTAAGTCTGTATACCCTGTAGCAATAAAAATTTTTTCAAATCCAACAGCATCATTAAGCATGGAGAAGACCTCCAACCTTGTTTAGAAGTTCTTCCGTAGCTGTATTTGATATTTCAATTGAAACAGCGCCTCTTCGGATAACAACATCCGGTTTAAAAGGACTGGTAGATGAACTTGCTTGATCAGTCATTTTGATTTCAATAAAATGTAGTATTGTGCAATTCGTAGAAAAAATATTTTATTTAAAAAAATAGTTATTCACAACCAGAATCTTATGGAAACGATTCTTGTTATTAAAGATACATTTGATGCAAAAAAAATGAATAGGAACATAGGTAAACTCAATTGCAAGAGGTTCCTTGTTTCCAAGACGAATTCGATGAATACCATATATTTCATCTTCTTCAGAAAGTCCAAGTTTATCTGCAAAGTATTTTTTGTTTTTGATTATACCTGTGCCTAAGCATTTATTGGAAATTTCAATACCAAAGTTACGAACTAAAGAGGTAAAGCTGGCATTTTTTGATTCATTTAGTACTCCTAAAGCAACTCGATTTTGTTCGGGTTTGCGGACAAAAGTTCCCTTTCCTTGAACGCGAATTAAGTAATGTTGGCTAATTAATTCGTCAAAGATGTCATGAATCAAATACCGACTTACACTATACATTGTTGCAAAATCCCGTTCGCTAGGAAGCAACTCCCCAGGAAGATATTCCTGTGTTTTAATTTTTGTAATGATACTAGATTTTATTTGTGCGGCTAATACATCATCATTGCTCATAAAACTACCTCCCTGATAAAACCAAAACGATCAATTAGCATATTATTTTCAAAAAAGACTGCAAGATGTCCTTGTTTATCATACATGAGCCCTTTGTATTTCATTAAAGGGCTATCAACAGGAATATTTAAAATTTGAGCAGTCTTTGTGTCTGCGTAAAGTAAGGTGACTTTTTGATTCGATTTTGCCAAGGTTATTTGACAATTGTTTGTAATCAAATCAATTGCAGGAGCAGAAGCAGCAATTTGTTGGGTGAGATCTGGATAGATATATTCAGGAATATAAGTTGTATTGATACAAATTAGTTGAGTATCATCTGAATAAAGCCAAACAATTTTGTATATTTTCGATTTTTCAGGAAGTAACATTTCGCTTGCAAGATAGTTATCTGCTTCTATTTTTTTGAAATCATATAATTCGTAAGTTAATTGTCCGCTATCTTCCTCTGAATGTAAGGAAAAATTACGAATGGATTGTAAAATGCGTTTAGGTGCTACGTAATAACCACTTCGTGGTTTTGAGATAATTGTTTTATCTTGAAGTAACAGATCCAAGGCTCCACGAACAGTTAAGCGTTGTACATGAAACAGCTCTGCCAGCTTGTGATAGATGTCCCGCTTTCTCGGGTAACATTCGCCGGATTCATAGTTAGTAATCGTTCTGAGGGAAACTCCAAGAGCCTTCGCCAGTTCCTCCTGCTTCAAGCCCGCCTTTGTGCGGGCTTCTTTTAATTTCTCGCAAAACCTCATTGTACCATCCTCCGTAGTGTTCAAAATATGTTAGAAATTAAATTGCTGTTATCTGTTGACAAGCGCAGATAAATTGCGTATAATATAAACACGCAATTAGGCTGCGTATTTATATTACTCGAACTTGCGTGCCTTGTCAAGGGGTTTCGGAAAGATACTGCAATTTTTTAGGTGTTGAATATACATAATCGTGATTAGTATGCCCGTTCATACGGAAAAGGAGCAGCAATGGGGAGAAACAATACAAAAGCAGTAAAGAACATCGCAAAAATGTACGAGCAGTTGGGCTTGGCGCAGGACGACATATTCCATAAAACGAAGCTGCTTTTAAGCATTTACCGTGATGTGGTGTGGGCGACGCTTGCGGACTGCTACTGCGTAAATGAGGAAATCTATTACTACGGCGATGATTTGACGGATGCGTTGGTTTATTTGGAGGAGTTTGCACCCGATGTAGAGCGCAGCGAGTTTGAACGCCGTGTGTGCAACCTGTTTGAGAATATCCCAAACACCCAGCCTGCTATCATTGACGAGGATACTTGGAAAAGGGTGCAGGAACTTCGAGAGCATCGTATCCGCCCGACAGCAACGGGCAGGACAAGTCTGTTCTCCGGCAAAGTGTTCTGCGCTGATTGCGGCTCAAAGCTCCACTTCTGCGCTGCCAAGAGTTTGAACGCCAATCAGGAGCACTATCGTTGCTCCAACTACAAAAGCGGCAGAGGAAGTTGTCAGATACATTTTATCCGTAATGTTGTGCTTGAAAAAATCGTACTTGAAGCAATCAACAGCTTAGCGGACTTCGTAAGGTGCTATGAGCCGGTGTTCCTGTATCTAATATCTAATGGCGCAAAAGGACATTGTATCTAAACGGACAGAAACCTCTAAACTTAGAACTGCCATTGAAAACGAAAAACGGCGTATTCAAGACCTTGACAAACTGATAGAGCGTATCTATGAAGATCAAGTCCTCGGTAATATCTCTGCCGAACGCTATGCAAGAATGTCGGTCAATTACGAGAACGAACAACGCACCCTTATCAATAAGGTGGCAGAGGACGAAAAGAAACTCGCCTGCATTGAACAGACGAGCCTTGACTTGAAAACCTTATTGAAGTCTACAAGGTTAACATTCAATCCATCAAAGTAAGTCTTGATAGTGGCTTTCTTTCTATCCTTGTATTGCTGTTCGTTTTGCTTGACTACCGTGTCAATCTTGGCAGAGCACTCGCCGATAAGTTTCACGGTTTCGGTTACAACGTCCTTGAACTCCCTGAAAGGTTTCATGAATTCTTTCTCAATTTCAAGACGTTTGGCATTGAGGGCTTTCGCCGCCTTGTTTAAAGCTGCCTTGTCTTTCTTTGCCTGATCGATATTCTCATCGTTATAATTGGAGATATCATACATTGGCAAAGCGGCTTTTACCATATCTCTGATTTGCTTTGCGTTGGTAGTAAGACTACCTAACGTCTTTTCACTGACGATCAGTTCAAGATCGCTTTCCTGGATTGCTATCTGTGTATTCATTGTTCCATATTTTTATTAGTCCCATCCACCATTATTGTACATAGACAAATCGGCAGAATCTAAATTCGTTTTCTGAATAGCTTCTAAAAGTTTTTTCTTGGTTTCCCGGCACATGTTGTAACCATATCCCTTATACCGATATGTTCGCTCCCATGTGCTAATTGGGAAAGGAATATTTTCATCAATAACCAGCCTTTTCATGTGAAGATGCTCGAAAAAGTTTTCATGATGGAGTAGCCGGTATTCATAGCCAACTATTTTTTCTGATGAAAAAGGAATATCATCATCGCTATTGTCGTATTTAGGTTGCTTGAAATAAGCCATTTTCGCAACGGTAAAATCAAAGCTCCTAAGTATTTCCTCCGGCGTACCAAATTCAGATTCGATAAATTCAATCCATATTTTTTCACCGTCTTTCTGAAAGGCACATACCTTTTCATTACGATATTTAAATTTCCAGCCATCTTTCACATAGCCGTCGCTATTGAATAAATCTACTGCATCTTGGAAGTCATCGTTGCTTTCAAAGAATATATCTATATCTTTTACACATTCACCGGAAAGGATGTTTTTAAAACACCCGCCTGCAATGAACCCGTTGTGACCTTCCATATACCTGTCAAGCCATCTGATTTGCCAAAAGTTGTCAGGGGTGTTTTCTTTATAGCTTGTATTCATCGCTCTATTGTTTTTAGTTTCTACTAAATTTATCAGCTACACGTTCAATAACTTCTGCATTTTCTTCGGAAAGCCATTCTTTAGCGACATTCCAAGATATACTTTTAGAGGCCTTGAAATTATCAAGGCGTGTGGAATGATGTGACAAACGTCCTTCGGTAGGCTTCAATCCCTTGTCATGAAGTTCACATAGTCCGTTATGGTAAAATATGCAGTATTCGTCACCCGCAACAGCTTGAATCATGGGGATGGGAATATCAATCACGCCCATGATTATCCCGGCTCCCCACAAAGTGGGAGCCAGCCTGTCGGCATATCCGGCATCTATGAGCCTCTCTATATCCTGAGGAGTACCCAGACATGGTGTGTGACATTGCATCCTGCATAACGAGCATTTGCATTCGCATGGTTTTCTTCCAGTTTTACGTATGATACGTTGCAACTGGGTTTCTTTTATCAATAGTTGTCCCGTCATTCCGCTTCAATCAGTTCTTTGACAATATCATCAGCCACACGAATGCGCTTCTCCATTTCGGCAAACACCGCTTCATCCGGCAATATCCTTACTATATGAATAGGATTGCTCTGGAAAGGGTTGTAAATAACAAAATCAGTCCATTGCGCACCTGTGCACATCATATGGGCCATGCACTGGTAGAAATACTCGAACTTGACATCAAGCAGCGACGCATTGTTGTGTATTTCACTTTTATACTTCATGAAAGTGCTTTGAATAGGGCATTTGATTTCCAGACAGCCTTTTTCACCGGTTTCTTCATCGTAATAATAACCGTCAGGACTGCTTGCGAAATGTTCTATGGCAGGGTG
>OLPF01002293.1_pt1 | contig 12923 bp, 16 predicted proteins | sample 1673121 | NCBI WGS metagenome assembly OLPF01 (sample SAMEA3136756, study PRJEB25190) | human gut metagenome | reverse complement strand
ATTCCTTTTGATAAATATTCTATTGCCTGTGGCTGGTCGCCTGTTGGCTTGTATTCTGATACTAATTTGAACATATTTTGCCCCCTATTTAACAATATATCATTTATACCATATTTTAGGTAAAATTACAAGAAATTCTATAATACACAATAACGAAGAAATTGATATTACACAACATGATATAATAGAATGCTATATGACTATTTCTAAGGTTATTTTTTATAGAATTACGGAGGAAATAAATGAATTTATATAATTATATAATTGAAATCATTAATAAATATAAAAAAGAATCTGTATTTTTAAAAGATTATTATGAAATAAAGAATGAAATTAATGAATTAAAACAAGATTTTACATATAGTTTATTCTTTCAATTAGCTGATGGCCATGCCTATAATTATTTTTATGCTCCAAACGTTGCCTTACAACTATATAGTCAAATGGAACAAAAAAAAGAAGAAGATGAATTTATCTCAAGAGAAAGTTGTAGAAAAATTTTATCAAATAAAGCAATAAAAAAATATGTAGATTTATCAACAAAAGTTAATACAGAAATATTTGAAAAAATACAAAATATGTTGTCTCCTTTTGATAAACCTAAAAATAGTAAAGATAATTATCTTTATAATAAATTTTATAATGAACTTGGATATCTTGGCTTTGGAAGAATACTAAATAATTGTGCAAACTTTAAAGATAATATAGAAGAATATATTATGGAAAGAAATAAATATATAAAAGAAGGCGAATTCATTTTTCCATACAACATAATTTCGAAAGATTATTTTATAGATAAATTAGAAGAAAACAATAGAAATAACATTTTTAATTCTTTTGAAAATTTTAATATACTTTTTGCTATAATAAACATCTTATTCTATGCAATTTTGGATGATAAAGTATTGTATTTAGAAAAGAGCAATATAAAAATATTAAAATCAAAAAATAAGAACAATGTTAAAATACTGAAGTTTTCTACTAGTAATATTAAATTTCTATTTGGATTTCCACTAATTATTAAAATAGATGAGGATATTTTCTTTACTCAAAATACCAGTACACAGTTAGGAGAAAAAAATGAAACTACATGCGAATGTGTAAAGTTAAATTTTAGTGAAAAAATGTCATTATCAAGTTTTTCAATTCTAGATTTATCTTAAAGTATATCAATATTATTAATAGTTAGATATAATGAACACCAAAAGAAAAAAAACATATACTTTTGAAACACACCACGCACCATTTGAAATTATACTAAGTAGTAATTACTTAAATTTCTCTATATAAAATAGTGGAAATATCTAGATATTTATGTTACAATTTATTTAGATGATTTATATATCATCCTTGATAGAGAAATAGTTGTGTAACCACTCGACTATCGCTCCATTTGAATACAACTTACGGACTACAAAAGTTCGTGAGTTTTTATTTTATAAAAAATCCTATATCAACAGTGATATAGGATTTTCTCATATATGAAAGAATAATGCTTTCACACATATTAATTTTTTACAATTTACAAGTGTAATAGTTACAAATATTTTAATAATTCTGGAAACTCTGTATACCCGCTTTCAGAATTTAGATGGCCACCACCTGAAATCATAATCTGATTTTCAGTTATGGTATCAGAAAATTCTTTTTCCGCTTCATATTTTACATAAGGATCATTATCAGAATAAAAACATACCACATCATCGCAATAATTCTTAACATCTGTAAGATTATCAAAATACATACTTTCGTTAACTGTATCATAAGCTTTATCGATACCAAAATAATGATTAAAGCCACAGACAAAAACTAGTCTTTTAACTTTAATCTTATTTTCAACTAGAAATTTGCAAACAAAGACAGGTGCTATCGAATGAGCAAATATGATTGTATTTTCGTTTATGATATTGGATTTAACGTAAGCTTTCATAAGGTTAGACCAGTTTTCATAATTTTGATAGCCAACTCCTATTGGAAAATCGGGAGTATAAACTTCCAAATTTCTGTTTTCTATTTCTTTTCTTAAATATGGAATCCAATTAGAAAACGGACTTCCAAAACTCCCATGTATTAATAAGTAATTATTTTTCACCCTTCAATTCCTCCTTTAATACCTCGATAATTTTATTACTGTATAGTTTTACTATTTCTAATTTTTTTTAAAATATTTTGTCAATTTTTTTATAAGGTATTGATCCCATACATATCATACAAGATTCAAAAGACACATATATAGTTATACCTTTATAAATCACCCTATAAGTTTTACTTATTGAAACATTTTCTGTTACCTAGAACACCATTTTCCAACGTTTTTTCTATTTAAGGTATTTAATATCCGATTCATTAAGAATTTTTATTTGATAGATAGCTATTTTATTTAGTCTTTCTAACCTCTCAGATTGTTTTAAACCATCATTAATAAATACGGCGTTTAAATTTTCTAAATTTGCTAAACAAATTAATTCATTGATAGTAGCATAATCTCTAATATTGCCATTCAACTTAGGATTCTTATTTCGCCATTCTTTAGCCGTCATACCAAATAATGCCATATTTAAAACATCAGCTTCTTCTGCATATATGTAATTGATTTGTTCTTCAGTTAATTCTGTGGGCACTAAATTGTGTTTTATAGCATCAGTATGGATTCGATAATTAATTTTAGATAATTCTCTTTTTGCATTCCAACCAAGTTGTCTTTGCTCTTCTGCTTTTAATCTTTCAAATTCTTTAATTAAAAGTAATTTAAATTTGGGACTAATCCACATTCCAAACTCAAAAGCAATATCTTTATGAGCATAAGTCCCACCATATCTTCCCGCTTTTGACATTATACCAATAGCATTTGTCTTTTCTACCCATTCTTTAACACTAATTTTATAACTATTTAATCCTGCCTGACTTTTAATTATGGCGAATTCGCCATAATTAAAATTGGGATTAAGTATTTCTTCCCAAATTCCTAAAAATTCAATAGTATTTCTATTTCGCAACCAATCGGATACAAAAAAATCACCATCTTTAGATTTTAACATATCAGTAATTGATATATAATCTTCATCGTCTATTTTAAAATATGAAATTTTTTGTTTTAAAACCGTTAATTCAGCCATTATACCTCCCTCATTAATCTATTTGCCATTTTATATATCATTAAAAACAAATATATTTATTTATGACTCTATAACACATTCGTAAAATTTTTGACCAATAGTAGTCAAATTTACATATTTATCAGATTTGGAACTAGTATTACTAGAAATCATTATAGTTTTCATAACAGTATTGACAATGCCTAAAGAAGTTAATCTGTCTATAGGATATATTTCTATTCCGCTAGTATCAGTTATCTGATGCTTATATATTAAATCAATTATATTAAAGTCGTTTAAAAAAAGCATTTTTATTATTTCTGCAAATTCGCAAAACTGATTCCAATTAATTTTCTCATTTATATAACTCTTATATAAATTTGCTAACATTTGGGATTTTTCCATATCAATTGTTGAATTCAAAATAATAAGAACTCTACCTAATTCTTTTTCAGCTTTTTTTGAATCTGTATTCAACATATCTCGATATTTATTCAATTTTTCTTGATTGATACTTCCAGAATTAAACTGTTTAATAAATGTAAGTGTTTGTTTCAAGAGATTTCTATCATGAATATTTTGATATGTATTTTTAACTCCTACCAACATACTGACAATAGGTAAATCCTTAAATACACCATCGCCCAAAAGACTATCTATACCTAATTCAGTAATATCTCCAATGGGATCTTTACTTCCATCAAATAGAGACGATGCAAAACTCGGAATTATTTTATCCATTAAAAATACTCCCTTCAAAAAGTTTAACTACCATTATTATACAATAAAATAATCAAATTCTACATATTCTCATCGATATTTACTAACAAATCATATATAAAGAGAACGATGCATTTTAATAGAGAAAACGACACATCCGTTTTTCTCAGATTCTTCTTTTGTATAATATCCACCATCGTACGTATCTTGTACGACTGCTTCTACACTATCGTATTGGCCCTTAAAATCTTCATCATAATACTTTGCATAACAATCATACCAATTGGAAAACGTTTCGATATCTGTAACATCTACGACGATTTCTTCATCCAAATCAGGCAATTTCACAAAACGAATCGTATCACCAACCTTCACCATTTTTCTCTTTTCATCATTTAACCGATATTCTCTTTTTTTCTTTCCCTCTTTTAATTCTTCAAACGATGAAGAATACAATTTCATATTGTGTTCCATACATACCTCCAATAACCAATATTATAAATAGAGCAAGAAAAAAAAGCAATAATGGAAGAAAAACATATATTGCCAATTTTCATAAAATTGTGGCATTCGGCTTTCCATGATATAATAACTCTAAAGAGGCCACGATGACAAACGAACAAATAGATGATATTCATAAAAGATTGACACTGAAAGTAGCAAAATATATTAAGGCTATTACACAAGAATACGGCAAATTTATTCCCAAAGAGCGACTTTCTTATTTAGGCAATATAAATTATGACGAAATTATTCAAATATACGATTATGGTAATATCAATGGACTCGCAAATCCAAAACATATTTTATTGCCGTTAAATGCGGAAAAGGCTTTAGAAAAAATAAAGACACTACCTGGTTATGGAAGCAATCCAAACCATCAAACTTACAATCAAGCAACTGCTATTATAAACGACAATACGTTTGAAACATACGTAAATCATGCCATCGTAACAGGTATGACACTAGAACAGTACTTTGAGGATTTATTGTTACATGAAACGATGCACTTTTGTGGAAGTGACGGTGGCAATGCCTTAAAAGAAGGAATCAACGAATATTTAACTAGAAAACTAGCTCTCAAAAAAGGATTCCACACCAATGGCTGTGCTTATCCCAAAGAAGTGAAAATAGCACACACGCTAGAATCAATATTGGGAGAAGAAGTCATCACTCAAATTGCATTTATCAAGCCGTATGACAAAGTACTATCCTACTTAGAAACCACATTAGGAAAAGATGCTAGTGAATTATACCAAAACGTAACACATGCAATGGATGAAGAATTTTACAATCGATATTATCGTCATATGAACCATTTTGATGGTCTAGAAGGAATCCAAGAAAAAGTTACCAATTACAAACAAATCGATTACTCTAAAGTAGAACAAATCATAGAACAATACCAAAAAAACAAAATCAAGTCAAAATAAAAATTCTAGTGCAAAAGTTAAGTTAACTTCACAACACTAGAATTTTTTATTTTAAACATTAAATGATTGCAAAAAAGCCTAGACACCTATTTTTTAGAATTATCGACAACTAAACTCAATTTATCATATTTTTTCAATGCTTTTAATAATTCATCCTTTGAATGAACTTCCATAAAAATGATAATAGAAGAAAAATTATATGGAAGAACAGAAATAGAATTTTGATTGATAATAATATGTTCAATCGAGTCCCAATAAAGTTTAGCGGATACTTTTCCTGGATATCTGCTCTCAATGCCATCTTCATCTACAACAATTTCAGAATTATCATTCTTTAAATATTCATTCAAACGATATCTCGTTTCAAAGAATAAATAAACGTACATAGCAAACAAAACCAAAGCCATCGAAGCAAACAGAATAAACGGTGGAAAAATCAAGCAAATCACAAATAACACTATAAATAAAATCATATAAATAATAAACAAATTGAGTAAAGAATGAACTCTTGTCTTAGGCCTTTTCTTAAAAATGTAATAATTACTTGCAATGTACATAATCTCATTATAATATTTTTTATTTCCCTTTTCGTTACTCTGAATTGCCATATATCTCACCATCCTACTTTTTATTATAACATAACCAATTTTTCTAAAAACAGAAAACTGTTTCTAGAATTCTAAAAATATAGTCAAATGATGAAAAATCAGGTATAATAAACTCCACGGAGTTGAGAACATGAAAAAATACGAAACGTTAATTTTTGATTTAGACAACACATTGATAGACAATAACCAAGCAATGAAGTATGCTCTTACCACTCTCGTAACACGATTAGGGTTAGAACACAAAGAAAAAGAGTTTGAAGAATGGATGGCATTTGATACAGACTATTGGCATCGATGGGAAAGTGGCCAAGTCATTCTACCAAAATCCGTTCAGACATTAGAAGAAAAAAAAGTTTACTTAAGGACCAATTTATTTATTCAATTTTTTAAGACACAAGGTGTCGAAATCGACTTTCCTACTGCCTTATTTGCATGTAAATTTTACTACGACATGCTAGGAGTAGATATCGTGGAAATCGAAAATGCGAGCGAACTCCTGCGAGAATTGAGTCCTAATTATGAAATCTTAATTGCAACAAATGGCAATACCCAAACAGCAGATAAAAAATTGGAAAAAGCCAATCTTCTTCCTTATGTAGAAGATGTCATCAGTTCTGATCAAATTGGTTTTTCAAAACCGACACCGCAATTTTTTGAAGCCTTATTTGAAAGAGCCAAAAATAAAAAGAAAGAGACGATGTTATTAATCGGTGACTCTCTCTCAACTGATATCTTAGGTGGCAATCAAAACGGAATCGACACTTGCTGGTTCAATCCAAATTACGAACAAGCAAAAGAAGAGATACAACCGACGATGACGATTCATAAACTACTTCAACTAAAACGTCACCTATAAAAAAACAATTCAATCACTTCGGTTGAATTGTTTTTATTAGTCGCTTTCCTCTTTGTTTTTCTTTACTACGATTCTCCAAATACTTACGATTGACGTAAGAAACTAAATCAGTACTTTCTTGCGATGGATGTTCACTTGCATAATACTCTGCAAAAGAATCAGCAAACAACTCACGTCCTACATAGTAAATTTCTTCCGAATCATGGCCAATTTGTCGTAAAATACGAAAAATTTCGGAATCTCTACTAATATCAAACGTAGCATCTAACATATGAGCAAATTCATGATAGATAATAGAAGATACGGTATCCGTTTCTAAAACAAGATTATGCTTGCGAATTTGAGCAATCAGAGAAACCAATTCTTCTTTCGTACAAGAAAAAAGACATGCGCCAAGACAAAAACAGTGCTTAACTTTCTTTCCTTCCCGCCAATGATAAATCGTCATTGGATTTTTCATGTCCGTACGAGATGATTGAATAGATTCTTGAATTTCTTTTATCTTTCGCCAAGTAGACTTCTTCCCTTCTTGCATCCGACTAAAATAACGAAGTAAAAAATCCGAATTGCCAATTGCCACAATCGATGCTTCCATATCGGGATACAACTCTAACATCGTCTGCAAACTAAGTGCAAGTTCAGAAGCAACCGGAAAATCAATACCAGAAAAATCAACATGAATAGAATGAAAGTTCATAGAAACCCTACCAATCATTTTCCAGAATATGGATTCTTTGGAACCTTACGATAACTCTGCCTAGTTTCTTGACTTTGTTCCTTCTCACTAGAAAATCCAAGTTTCTCTAACGTCGGATTCACTTGTAGTAAAAAAGCGTGTTTGATAATCTCAGACCTTGCTTCTTGATAATCTCTGTTTGTTGCAAATCGAGACTCACCAATCATCAAATAAACAAAATCGTTATAGGTATTTGGATTTAATCCATCCACAGAATAATTATTATCACTGAGAAATTTAGGATCTACTTTGAAACCGTTACAGGCGAAATCTTGGAATGACGTTATAAATTCAGTGGCTCCTAACGTTTTCATTTGCTTCACGAATTCTACAAAGTGACATGCATACGTAACATCGTATTTTAGAAGTTTTTTGAAAATGGAAACCAATTTCTTATCATTCAAATCATTCGTATTGACGCCACGACCAGAATAAAAACTAGGCATGGCAACAAATCCAGACGTAGATAAAATATGATTCGCAAAATCGTAAGCAGGGACACAGTTCTTTAAGTAAGAGGATGCTCCTTCTCCCTTTAGATGATACAAATAGTTAAAAAACGTATTACGTAATTCATGAATTTTAGAAAACTTAGGCTTTTGTTCCAATCTATCCATCGCAGAAACAATGGCCGCAATCTCTTCTTCACTCATCTGATTAAATGATCTTTTACCAATCAAAAGTCCTAATACATCAACAGAGAAATTTGTATCGGAATAGACGGTATCTTTATCTCTCATGAAGAAACATGAAATTTTATTTTTGAAATAGTCGGATAAAAACTTAGATTGTAAAAAAGCCATACCACCTTTCGTATATTGATAGACGAAAGTTCCATTCGAATCGCGTCTTAAAAAAATATCGATAAATTCATCTCCACAATCATCAATGAAAGAATAAGAGGTATTTTTCTTTCCTGCTAAACTTTGGTACATCTCAATAATTTCATGTTCCGTTTTCATCAAATCGATTTCTCTAGCACATTGTTCAAAAAATCCATCCCAATCATTAAAACTAGCTTGTCTTGATTCTGTCATAATACCGCTTCCTTTTTGTAATCGCTATGATAACATAAACCGATTTCAAAGTCAAAAAAAATCCACTAGGAGTTCTTGTGTAAATTCATCTAGATATAAAAATTCGTTTTCTTTATTTGCAAATAATAACTGATAAAACAATTGAAAAATTATCCATGCCGTTTACTTAAAATGTTCTGAAGTTCAAATTTATTTTCTTGTGTGACATCCGGATATTTTTCATGATTCACTTTTCCTAAAAAATCTTCTACTGGGCGAATCCATTGTTCTCCTTCTCCATACAAAGCGCGATAGACGACATACAGCCGTAAGTCGTCCGCATTTTTTGCAATTCCTTCAACCAGATAATAATCTCCTTTAAAATGACGATAGATACCGTGAACTTTAATTTCTTCCATATTTATGACTTCCTTTCTGAAGGCAAAACTTGAATATTAGAGTTTTTCTTTAATAAATAAGAATCCAGATAAAAAAATTGATTACCAACAATCCCAGTGGAATATGTAAGAAGTGAAAAATCCCCTTTTGTTGTAGAAATACAACAATATTCATTTTGGATTCCTCTGCCATAATACTGATTTTGTATCGTTAATGACTGAATATCTTGATAAGAAAAAACATAAACTTGACCATCCATCAAAACAATCATAAAATTTTCTGTCAAGAAATAATCTTTTTCATTCCAAAAATCGATTGTTCCTAATTTTGATAATAGTTTTTCTTTTTTTAAATATTGATAAATCTTCTTTAAAGAAAAATAAACCTCAATACGTCCCAAAACTCCCAAGAAAAATAGAAGATCACATAAAACTGCTAAATACCACGGAATCTCATGAAAATAGCAAATTGCCAATAAAACACATAAAATTATGATTGCTACTGCCACATAAACCCAAATGTCAGCTTTTGCAATAGCAATATATTCCTCTATAGTCCGTTCTTTTTGTTTCGTCACAAAATCACCAACTCTATTAAGAGTATATCACAAAACAAAGTTATCTTATCACTTCAAAATAAGTTTCTTCCCCTCTTCTGCTGCTTCCGTATTAGAAAACACTCCTCTTGCTTCCATGACGTACTGTTCTTTAGAAATCAAAGGCCAAAAATGAGTAAGCAGTAATTGATGGACGTTAGCATCTCTTGCAATCATGCCTGCTTCAAACGCAAACAAGTGCGTATCACTACTTTTCACTTGCCCTTTTAAAAAGGTGGATTCACAGATGAGTAAATTGGCATCTTTTGCAAATGTTGCAAGTGTATTTTTAAAATACCCGGTATCGCTAGAATACACGACTTTGCAACTAGAGTCTTGTAACCGAATACTGTATGTCGTTAAGGGATGAGGATTCTTAGAAAATGACACTTCTAAATCATCAAATTTAATCTTTTGATTTTGTTTATAAGGAACGACTTTTAAGAATCCGATCGATTCTAAATTCATCACGAAATCGTAATCGATGAGTTTTTTCGTAACTGTCCTACTAGCACCCCAACCCTCTTCATCGATGTAACTTTCATCCGTATGAATCACATCTCCTGCCGGAACGTAAACTTGAATCTGATGATTCAGATATCCCAAACGATGAAACACATACGATAACTGGGCAATCGAAAGCAAATCACCATAGTGATCCGGATGAAAATGACTAATGATAATAGTCATATTTTGATAGTCTTCAGGCTGTAGATAGTTAGTAATACCGTTTCCACAATCCAGTAAAATATTTTGGTCGTGATATTTGACTAAAAAACCAGGACACATATGTCCATCATAGCAAAAAGGAGATACCGTCCCTAGTGGAATAATAGAAAATGAACTCATAAACTTCCTCTTTTCTTTAAAATCATTTGTTTTTGAACATAAGGATCTACATACTTAGAAATATCCTTATCTAAGGAAAAGACTTGCTTCACAGCAGAAGAGGAAACAAATTGATACTCTTGATCAGCAAACAAGCAAATAGTATTCACTCTTCCATTCGAAATATCTTTATTAATTTGGGAAAGAGATACCTCATAATCATAATCACTAAAGCTGCGTAATCCACGAATAATTGCCTTACAATCGTATAACAATGCCAAATCAGCAGTAGCACCACTTCCTGTAACCACTTTCACTTTTTGATACTTTTCATACAAATATTGAATCATAGCAACTCGTTCTTCTATTGAAAACATACCATTTATCTTAAGAGGATTTTGCAAAACGGCCACAATCACCTCATCAAAGAACTCACTTGCTTGAGAAATAATGTTCATATGTCCCTTTGTAATTGGATCAAAACTACCTGGATAAAGAACACTTGTCATAGCTTTTCACCTGCTCTTTGCAACGTTTCAATCAACATAAAACCACTTCCTTTACTTGCATTATACAAAGAACTTTAATATAATAAAAATACTTTATTCTCATGTCTATCATAACGTCTTGTTATGATAAGGAGGTCTCATGAATATCGATTTAGAACTTTACCGAATCTTTGAAGCAGTAGCAAGAAACCAAAATATTACGAAAGCCGCTCAAGAACTTCATATTTCCCAACCCGCTATCAGTAAACGAATCCATTCGCTAGAATCTCAATTAGGTGGAACTCTATTCATTCGAACCAAACGGGCAACGATACTGACAGAAGAAGGAAAAATATTCTATGAATGCATTAAACAAGCCATGCAATATATCGCCAGTGCTGAAAACAAATTTACAGAACTCGTCCACTTAGAAACAGGCCATATCAAAATTGGAACCAGTACGACTTTAACCAAAGAATTCTTAATTCCCTATTTAAAAAAATTTCACGAATCCTATCCTAAAATTCAAATCGATTTGGTTACAGAATTACCGGATGAGATGCTAAAAATGTTACGAAACGGTCTACTAGACATCGTTTTACTGAACTTAAATGGTAGAAAACAGGAAGAAGATATCGAAATCATAAAATGGAAAAAGATAAACGACTGCTTTATAGCAAGCAACAAATATGCTAGTCTAAAAGAAAAAGAAATTTCCATTACTGAACTAAATAACTATCCAATCATCTTACAAAGAAAAAATTCCAATACGAGAACATTTCTAGATCACCACTTAGAGAAAAACCATCTTACCATTACTCCTAGTATGGAAGTAGCCACAATATCGATGGCCATCGCACTAGCCAAAGCAGATTTTGGCATCGCGTATATTACCAAAGAGTACGTAAAAAAAGAATTACACAATCAGGAATTATTTGAAATTCATACAAAGGAAAAAATCCCAAGCCGTTGGATTGGAATTGCTATTTCCAAAACACATCATCCGAGTTTTAGTACAAATCAGTTAATTATAGAAATGAAAGAAGGAAAAGGACATGACCAGAGAAAATAAATGGAAACAAAATTATATTGAAAATTTAAATTTACAAAATATCACTTGGCTCACCTTAGAAAAAGATGATTTTCTAGAATTTATCAATCAAAACTACTTCGATGAAGAATTAGGCGAATATGTAATAGGAGAAGATCCAGAAATTCCATTCGGAATGCATTACGTAGCAGACATTCAAAATCAAAGTACAAAATATTTATTAGGAATTGTCCCAAATTCGATTCAGAAATTCACCATCGTAGCCGCTTGTATGTATCAAGAAAATTACCATTTCTTTACCAATCAAACGATGCCAACAACTTACATCATAACTGCCGAAACCAATCAGTATTTTCGCAAGATGGGATTATATCACCAACTTTGCGATGCTATCAGTCAAACGATCAATCCTCAAATACCTGTCGTATGTAGTAACGAATCGGAAGAAGGAAAAATCTGTCATACCTTCCAAACATTAAAAGAAACTTTAGAAAAAAACGGTTTTAAAAATTTAATCATTGCCGAAAAAGAAATCGATCAAAAACCGAAACAGTACCAAAAGAACTTAGTAAATACTAAGTTCTTTCATAATATTTATAATAATTCATAACAACATTCTAATTCAAACAAAAATAGCTAAAATAAATTTTTTTTACTTTTATTAAGAAAAATTCTTCCCTTAAAAATTTACTATAATCTAAAAAAATATTTTCTATTTTTTACTTATTTTACGAAAATAAGTTTGACCATAACTTTCTCCCTGCACCAATTCATAATTAGAATATACCTTTTGCAATATTGGATTAATTTCAAATAAGAAAGCTTGCTTGATAAGTTTGGATTTTTCTTTTTGTAATTTTAAATTTTGTGTAAAAGAAGAACATTCTACCATAAGATAAGTATATGGATAGCAATAATTAGGATCAATCCCTTCAAAGGAATAACTATCAGCAGAAATGTGATTTGATTTTACGCAAAAGCCATCTTGTGCAAAATTTTTAAAACAAGTAATAAATTGAGTTGCATCTAAAATATTCATTTTTTGAATAAGTTCAACAAAATTATAAGCATAAGTAACATCATATTTTAATAGTTTTT
>OLPF01002279.1_pt1 | contig 12999 bp, 9 predicted proteins | sample 1673121 | NCBI WGS metagenome assembly OLPF01 (sample SAMEA3136756, study PRJEB25190) | human gut metagenome | reverse complement strand
AGCAAGAAGGGGCTTGTGGCCATAGCACCCGCGGCCGATGACCGTCGCAGCAAGGTGGTCTCGCTCACGGCGGAAGGCAAGCGCGTCTCCCAATCGTGGAGTGCTGCGTGCCGCGAGGAAGCGTCGGCCATGTTGGAGGGCTTCACGCCCGAGGAGCGCGCCGCATTCGCGGATTACCTGGTTCGCGCACATGCGAACCTGCGTGCCTACGGGCGGCAACTGGCAGGGGAGGAGCCCCGTCCCGCCACGGAGCGGATAGATCCCATACCCGCGGGAGAGGAACCCCGGCCCGCTTCTGCTCTTAGCCGGCCCTCTGCTTCTGAGGAGGCATCCCATGCATGAGCTCCGCCGCATCGTCGGCTTCCTTGGTCCCTATCGCCGCGACGCGATCCTCGGCATGCTCCTGGTGGTCATCGAGAGCGCGTTCGAGATGGTCATTCCCATTCTCATGGCCGATATCATCGATGTGGGCGTGGCTACTCGCGACCTCGACTTCATATTCCGCCAGGGCGTGCTCATGCTCGCGTGCGCCGCTCTCTCGCTCATCACGGGCCAGCTCTACGCACGTCACGCCGCCCGCGCTACGTATGGCCTCGGCGCACGGCTTCGCGCCGCGGAGTACGAGCACGTGCAGGAGATGAGCTTCGCGAACCTCGATCACTTCGAGACCTCGTCGCTCATCACGCGCATGACCACCGACGTCACCGTGATTCAGAACGCGCTCAACGCGGGATTCCGGCCGATGGTGCGTGGGCCGGTGATGCTTGTTATCGGCTTTGGCCTGGCGTTTTATCTCAACATGCAGCTTGCACTCGTGTTCGTGGGGGTCTCGCCGTTCATGATCGTGGCGCTTGCACTCATCGTGCGTCATGTGGGGCCCCTTTACGGCGTGTTGCAAACCACGGTGGATAAGCTCAACGACGTAGTTCAGGAGATGCTTACCGCCGTGCGCGCCGTGAAGGCATACGTGCGCGAGGACTACGAGTGCGCGCAATTTCGCGCGGTCAACGAGGGTCTGGCACGCACGAGCGAGCAGACGTTCAAGTTCGCGGTGCTGAATATGCCCGTGCTGTACGTCTCGCTTTACACAGCGACAACGCTCATCATGTGGTTCGGCGGCCAGATGATCTTGGGCGGGGAGCTTCAAGTGGGTGAGCTGACCGGGTTCCTTTCATACGTCATGCAGATTTTGAACTCGTTCATCATGATCTCGAACGTGTTCCTGCTGCTCACGCGTTCGTTGGCGAGCATCCATCGCATTTGCGAGGTGCTGGATGAGCCGGTCGACCTCGTTTCGCCGGAGGCCCCCATCACCGAGGTGGCCGATGGGTCCGTGGAGTTTCGCGACGTGTCGTTCAGGTACCGTGCGGATGCTGCCGAGAACGCGCTTGAGCATGTGAACTTGAGCATACCTGCCGGTTCGACCGTCGGTGTGCTCGGTGGCACCGGTTCCGGCAAGACGACGCTCGTGCAGCTCATGCCGCGGTTATACGATGCGAGCGAGGGTTCGGTGCTCGTAGGCGGGCGGGATGTGCGCAGCTATGACCTTGAGGCGCTCCGCAACGCGGTTTCGATCGTGCTACAGAAGAACGTGCTGTTCAGCGGTACGGTTCGCGAGAACCTTTGCTGGGGGAATCCCAAGGCAACGACCGAAGATCTACTCGAGGCATGCCGCCGCGCCCGCGTGGACGAGTTCCTCGATCGGCTGCCCGGTGGGCTCGAGTACGATCTGGGTCAGGGTGGCGTGAACGTTTCGGGTGGGCAGAAGCAGCGCCTCTGCATTGCTCGCGCCCTGCTCAAGCGGCCTCGCGTGCTCATCTTTGACGATTCGACCTCGGCTGTGGACACGGCGACCGATGCCGATATTCGCGCGAGCCTCGCTGCGCTTACCGGCGTGACGAAGATCATCATCGCGCAGCGCGTGAGCTCCGTTGCGGATGCGGACCAGATCGTCGTGCTCGACGATGGCCGCGTGCATGCCGTGGGCACCCATGCCGAGCTCCTGGCGAGCGATAGCATCTACCAGGAAATCTACGCATCTCAAACGCATGGTCCAAAGGGGGACGGGGTCGAAAGAGGCCATCAGGCCGCGCCCGAGAACGCGGGATGGGTCAAAACAACCCCGTCCCAAAAGGGACAGGCCGCGCCCGACAACGTGGAATGGGTCAAAACAAACCCGTCCCATAATGGATCAGAAGGGGGTGAGCGGTAATGGCTGCGCCTGGGAACAAGCCGCAGAACCTCATCGCAACGCTGCGTGAGCTCCTCGCGTATATGGGACGCCATAAGCTGCTCTTTCTGGCGGTGGCGCTGCTGGTGAGCGTGTCGGCTATCGCCAACCTGCTCGGCACGTACATGATCCGGCCCGTGGTCGATAGCCTCGCGGGCGGCGCGTATGCGGACTTCGTGGCAGGCATCATCGCTACGGCCCTCATCTACGCTGCCGGTGTGGTGGCAGCGTTCGCGTATACGCAGGTCGTGGTGCACGCTGCGCAAAAAGTGCTCGTGGACATCCGCCGCGATCTCTTTGCGCACCTGCAAAAGCTGCCGCTGAGCTACTTCGACACGCACAATCGCGGCGATATCATGAGCTACTTCACCAACGACGTGGACACCGTGGCCGAGGCTATGAACAACAGCTTCGCCATGGTCATCCAGAGCGCCATACAGATCGTGGGCACGCTTGCCATGATCTTCATATTGAATTGGCAGCTCTCGCTCGTCGTGGTGGTGGGCTATGTCTGCATGTTCGCCTATATTCGCTATTCGACCAACAAGAGCCGCGGTTTCTATCAGCGGCAGCAGTCGGTGCTCGGCGAGCTCGACGGTTACATCGAGGAGATGGTCACGGGGCAGAAGGTCGTGAAGGTCTTCAACCATGAGGAGGCGAACCTCGCGGGGTTTCGCGATAAGAACGAGCGCCTGCGCGTGGCGGGCACAAGCGCCCAATCGTATGCCGCGTCGATGGTGCCGGCGGTCGTGTCCATCAGCTACGTGAATTATGCGATTGTCGCCGTGCTCGGTGGATGGATGGCGCTCACCGGCCAGACCGATGTGGGCGTGCTCGCGAGCTATCTCGTGTTCGTGCGCCAGACGGCGCTGCCCATCAACCAGTTCACGCAGCAGTCGAACTTCTTGCTTTCGGCGCTTGCCGGCGCGGAGCGCGTGTTTGCCGCCATGCGCGTGGAGCCCGAGGCCGACGAGGGTAAGGTGACGCTCGTTAAGACGGGTGAGGACGCATGGGCTTGGAAGGTGCCTGACGGCTATGGCATCGGCGTCTGGGGTGCGCTCGTTCCGGTGGCGGAGCGCAATATGGCTGCGGACGGCACGGTGCTCACGACGGGCCTCATCCCGCTCCGCGGCGATGTGCGCTTCCATGCCGTGAACTTCGGCTATACCCCAGAGCACGAGGTGCTCCACGACATCAACCTTTTTGCCAAGCCCGGCCAGAAGATCGCGTTCGTGGGGTCCACGGGTGCCGGCAAGACCACCATCACCAACCTTATCAACCGCTTCTACGACGTGCAGCACGGCGAGATCACCTACGACGGGATCAACGTCAAGAACATCGCGAAGAGCGCGCTGCGCTCCTCGCTCGGCATCGTGCTGCAAGATACGCACCTGTTCACCGGCACGATTGCCGACAACATTCGCTTTGGCAAGCTCGATGCGACGGACGAAGAGGTGCGCGCTGCCGCGAAGATCGCCAACGCCGATAGCTTCATCCGGCGTTTGCCAGATGGATATAACACGATGGTGACCTCGGATGGGGCGAACCTGAGCCAGGGGCAGCGGCAGCTCCTCGCCATTGCGCGCGCGGCCGTGGCCGACCCGCCGGTTCTCATTTTGGACGAAGCGACGAGTTCCATCGACACGCGTACCGAAATGCTCATTGGGCGCGGTATGGATCAGCTCATGCGCGGGCGCACGACGTTCGTGATCGCCCACCGGCTCTCCACGGTGCGCGATGCCGACGCGATCATGGTGCTCGAGCAGGGCCGCGTTGTAGAGCGCGGCAGCCACGACGAGCTTATTGCCCAGCATGGACGCTACTACCAGTTGTATACCGGCATGCTCGAGCTGAGCTAGCCCCTCGCTTGCGCGGGGCTCGCTCCTGCCACCCAGGGTGCGCATCCGTTGTGATAGAGTGGTGCCCATACTGGGGCCTCGGATGATGGGGGACGTGGCATGACACAAGGATTCGTCTACGAACCGTAGCGGGCGCACCGCGTTCGTTCTCTGCCCGCACCATCGCTCGAATCCAAGGAGCCCCTATGCTCGACCGTATTCTTGCCGAGGCACGCGCGCTCGCACCGGCAGCGCGTCGTCTCGTGCTCATGCGCTTTCTCATATACGTAGGTATTCAGTCCTGCTATTTCATCGGCGTGCTCGGCACGCTCACCTACAGCATGGACGGCGAGGTAGCCTCGACCGCCGTCGTGGTGGCGCTGCTCAACCTCTTCCAAATCGTAGGGTCGTTTGCCGGCGGCGCGTATCTCGACGCGCGAGGCCCCCGGCTGCACTTCGCATTTCTCGTCATCGTCATGCTCGCTGTTGACGCGTTTTGCATCGTGTTTGGCGGCGACATGTCCGCACTCACCTTTGGCGCGGCATGCTTGGGGTTTAGCCTGGGCTTTTTCGAGCCGGTGTCTCGCTCGTACCCGGCCTACCTTACGGCAGACGCCATCGAGCTCAAGCGCATCAACTCGGCGCTCTCCATCGTGTCGAATACCGGCGTGGTGGTGGGGCCGCTTATCGGTGGGGCGATCGCCTCGGTGGCGCCAACGCGGGCGGTCTTCGCTTTCATGGGCGCGTGCGTGGTGCTCGCTGTGATTCCGGCAGCGGGATTCCGCCCGGTAATCGGTGTTCGCGCTGAGGAGGGCGGGCAAGGTATAGAGCCGGCTGCGGAGTTGGCAGATGCTCCGGCCGGCGCTGGGGCAGGTCGCGACGCAGGCGGTCCGAGCGGGCGCCCTGCCGACTCGAGCTCATCGCTTGGTCCGAGCGGGCACCCCGCCGACTCGCGCTCGTCGCTTATCGAGGGCATCCGCGCCGTTTTCTCCAACGCGGCGCTCTCCTTCCTCTTCTGGGCGGGCTTTCTCTCGTATCTGGGCTATGGCGCGCTCGACCCGCTCGAATCGCTCTACTACCGCGACGTCCTTCAGGTAGGCGTTGCGTGGATGGGCTGGCTCTCTGCCGCGTCTGGCGTGGGCGCGGTGGCGGGCGCGCTGCTCGTGCTGCGCATTCCGGTGCGCCGCGTGACCGTGCGGACGCTTCTTGTCCTGCTTTGTGGCATGGGGATCGCTTGCTTGGTGTATGTAGGCACGCCGTACGTACTGGTCGCTCTCGTGGGGCAGGTGCTTTTGGGGCTTGCCTTCGGCATGATCGTTCCGTTGCAGAACACGCTGGTACAGATGCACGCCGAGGTTGAGGTGATTGGCCGCGCGAATTCCATGATGACGTTCGGCGCCAGTGCGGGTGGCGTTATTCCGCTGCTTATGTCGCCTTGGCTTGCCGCGATGCTCGGGGTCCAGGGGACGCTTTTGCTGGCGAGCGTGCTCGTCGCGTCGTTCCCGGTCCTTGTGCTTGTATTCAGCCACCAGCGTATCGCGCGAATCGATGCCGAGGCGCATCCGGCATCGTAAAGGCTGCCTGCGCGCTTTCCGGCGATGCCAGGCGCCTAGCGTGGCCAAGCGCCCGGCCGGCTTCCAAACGCTCGGCTGACAAGCCTCCGTCGCGGCCAAACGCGCGGGCGGTTGACGAGCGCCCAGTGTGGGCAAGCCCCTGCCGGCTGACAAGACATCGTGGTGGCTAAGCGTCCGGCCGGCTGCAAAGCGCCCGGCTGGCCATCAAGCTCCCGTCGCGGCCAAGCGCCCGGCGAGCCGTCAGGTGCCCCATGCGCTCCGGGCCCCGCCGCGCGCCCCGTCAGGCTGCCAAGTGACCCGAACCCCGGCGAGTGTCCCAGTGAGCTGGTGAGATTCCCGTTGATTGGGTACACTGGGAGGAACGGGGCGCTGAGGCCCCAGTTGATCGGAGGAATCATGAACGAAGTCGAGCGCTACGGGCAGCAGCCTTTCGATGGCCCCATCTATCGGGAGGGGCCGGCGCCCAAGCTCATCTCTCGCCGCCTATATAATGTCCTGCTCACCGGATTCGTGCTCTTGTCGTTCGTCATCATGGCGGCGTGCTCATACATCACGGGCACGTATGAGTTCATGCTGTTCATGCTGAGGAACCCGTTTGCCCTCACCATCGGTATGCTCGTGGGCAGCATCGCGGGCTGCATCGTGATGAGCATCGGGCGTAGCAAGGAAAGCCTCCCCATGGGCCTTATCGGCTATGCCCTCTTCACGCTGACGTTTGGATTCTCCACCTCGCTGATTCTGGGCATGTACGACATGCAGACCATCTCGCTCGCGTTTTCGGCGACGGCGGGCATCATGATCGTGTTCGGTGCTGCGGGCATTATGTTCCCGCAGTTCTTCCAGCGTATTCAGGGCGTGCTCATCACAGCGCTGATCGCATTGTTCGTTGTCCAGCTTATCTTGATGTTCCTGGGCGTGGGCCAGACGTTCATCGACCTTGCTGTCATCGTGATATTCTGCGGGTTCATCGGCTACGACGTGTTCCGCGCATCGACGGCGGTCCCCACGGTTTCGAATGCTCTATGGTACGCCATCGACCTCTACCTGGACATTCTTAACGTGTTCATTCGCCTGCTCTCGCTCTTTGGCCGCAGGGATTAGACTTCTCGCCCCTCACGTGCCTTCGTAGTCTTTGCGAGAGAGCGCCATTTCAACTTTTGGGCACTTCGCGCCGCGCACCCGGAGTATACAGGTGTGCGGCGCTTCTTCTAGCTGGGGTTTTTCTAAGCGACGACTGCCCTATACATGGCAGGTCTTCCTTCAAGTGCCCAAAAGTTGAAACCCTAGTTTGCCCTTGCCTTAGAGCTGACTCCAAGTCTTAGGATAAAGGCGGCAGATGGCTTGAGCGCCGTCTAACGCGGCGCCGAAAGGAGCTGATAGCAATGGCAAAGACGCTGGTAGCCTACTTTTCGTGTAGCGGCGTGACGCGCCGCGTGGCGCAGCAGATCGCGTCCGTGACGGGCGGCGACCTGTTCGAGATAGCGCCCGAGGTGCCTTATACACGGGCGGACCTCGATTGGACGAACAAGCAGAGCCGCAGCACTATCGAGATGAACGACCCTGCGCGCCGCCCGGCCATCGCGGGCACCGTCGATGATATGGGCTCATATTCCACGGTATTCGTTGGCTTTCCCATCTGGTGGTACCGTGAGCCTTCGATCATCGATACCTTTCTCGAGGCTTACGATTTCTCGAACGCGACCGTCGTGCCGTTTTGTACGTCGGGCGGCAGTGGTACAGGGTCGATCGACGAGCGCTTCCGCGGCGTGTGCGCGACGGCCGCGGGCTTTCGCCCGGCGCGTCTGTTCAACGGCGCTCGTGAGGTAGAGGTAAAGCGCTGGGTCGAGGGGCTATAGATTTGGCGCAAGTCCATCCGCGTGCGCCGGCAGTTAGGTGCGAAATTAGGACAGAGGTATTTTTGCATCACAAGCCTGCCAGCGTGACAATGGTGCCGGGTGCATCTTTCGCATCTCAATAATTGTCGTAAGAATTGTTGATTTCACGCTTCGGCTTTCTATAAATAGTGCGATGATTTTTGCCAACAAGAGCCAGGGGCTCGGGAGGGACCCGGTTCGCAGCGAGAATCGTGACAGTTGTACCCGGTACATCTGTCATTTCTAGGGTGATGAACGATGGCGATCACGGTGAATTTGTATTACACGGGCAAAGCGGGCGCGGCGCGCGCATTTGCCGAGGAGATGGAGTCGTCGGGCACGGCCGATTGCATCCGCGCAGAGGAAGGCAACGTTGGCTACCGGTACTTTCAGCCGCTCGATGATCCCGAGACCATCATGCTCGTCGACAGCTGGCGCGACCAGGCTGCACTCGATGCCCACCATGCTTCGCCCATGATGGCGACCATTGCTGAGCTGCGCGAGAAGTACGACCTGCATATGCGCGTCGAGCGTTTCGTGACTGATGCCGCCGGCGTGCCCTCGCAGGATGCAGCGTTCATTCGCGCGTAATGCGAGGCTCGCCGGCTCCGCTCTGAAAAATCGGCGGCAGGCAGCCAGCTTCTCTCTGCAGAGAAACTTACATGCCGATTTACGCAATAAGAGGACGAGAAATGGCTCATATTGCGTAATTCGGCATGCAAGTTGAAATTTGAGGGCGCGGGCGAGCCGACGGCTTGCGCATGCGACGTTGTGCTTATGCGACGTTGCGCATAAGCGATATCGAGGACTGAGCGAGCATCCAGACTGCCCATGCAGGCTTTTCCATCTGCTGGACGAATATGCCGCAAATGAATCGCAGACACCCGGTGTCTGCGATTCACCCTGGCGCCTGCGATTCACCCTGCGGCCCAGGAACCCGGTTCCAGTGGGCCATGGGGCCATCGTTATTCAGCTAGGAAATCCACCGCGTACTGGGCGGCGAGCATGGCTCCCTTCACGAGCACGCTCTCGTCCACCCGGTAAAAGCAGGAGTGCTGGGCAAAGGTGGCGCCCAGGGCGGGGTTGCGCGTGCCCACGAAGGCGAGCACGCCAGGCACGCGGCGCAGGACTTCAGAAAAATCCTCGCCGGAAAGCGTGCCCCGGTAGCGCCCTACGGCCTCGGGGCCCAGCACGCGCTCAATCGCGCGCCGACACCGTGCGGACGCCGCCTCGTCGTTCACCACCGCCCCATGCGCAACGGTGTAGTCGGTAAGCTCCGCTTCCGCTCCCAGCGCCGCAGCGGTATGCTGCGCGATGCGCGCGATGAGCTTCGGCATCGCCTCGTGCGCCGTGTCGCTGTAGGTGCGCACGGTCCCGGTGAGGTAGGCGGTTCCCGCGATGACGTTGCGCGCCGTTCCACCATGGAGCTCGCCTACCGTCACCACGGCGGGTTCATAGGGGCTGAGGTCGCGGCTCACGATGGTTTGCAGGTTGTTCACGATCTCGGCGGCGGCCACGATGGCATCGGCTCCGCGCTGCGGCATGGCGCCGTGGCACGACGTCCCGTGCACATCGACGCGGAACCAATCGGTGTTTGCCATGCGCGGCCCCGCTTCGCACGAGATGGTCCCCGCGTCCACCTCGCTCCAAATGTGCGCTGCGTAGGCGCCGTCTACCCCATCGAGCACGCCGGCGTCGATCATCATGCGCGCTCCTTGGCCGTTTTCCTCGGAGGGTTGGAATACCGCGCGCACCTCGCCGTGGAGCTCGTCGGTCATCTGCGCGAGTACGCGGAGCGCTCCGAGCTGCATGGCGATGTGGCAGTCGTGCCCGCAGGCGTGCATGACCCCCGCGCGCTCGCTGGCGAAGGGAACGCCGGTGCGTTCGGTGACAGCGAGGGCGTCGATATCGGCCCGAATGAGAAGGCGCCGCCGCGGCGAGCCGTCCTCCCGGTAGGCGTCGGGCGCAGTGCCGGCAAGCGTGGCGACGAGGCCTGTGTCAAGCGGGCGTTCGTAGGGGATGCGCATGGCGTCGAGCTCGCGGGCGATCGCCTCGGTGGTGCCCACCTCCTGCAGGCTCAGCTCAGGATGCTGGTGGAAATAGCGGCGCTGCGCGATGACGTACGGCTCTGCCGCGCGCCCGAGCTCCTGGATGCGCGCGGTCGCATCGGCCGTTCCCTGCGCCTGCGATTCTGATGCCGTTCGTGCTTGTTCGCCTGCCATGCGCCCTCCTGCTCCCGGTGACGTTCGCGCCATCGGCTATACTCGTAGCTGTGAACAATCTTACGCTTTATCGGCAGGTGCTGGGCCATATGAATGGGGGCTTCTATGGCTGGGGAAGAAACGGGAGCCAAAAAGAGCGAGGTTCGTTCCCTCGTGCTGTCCGCGGGCGGCGTCGATGTTGCGGCGGTGCGCGCGCTCATGGCGCGGGATGTGCCGTCGGGGTATAGCGCACAGACAGCCGATGAGATTTTTGATGACTACTGGCGTTGGTTCAGACGGTTCCGACTCATGGAGATCGTCGGCGTGCTGGGGCTTGCCGCCGTCGCCCTCATCGCAGGGATGCTCGGCTATATGGTGTGGTATTTCGTATTGCTCGGCCTGGCCATTCTTTCCGCGGTCCTCTTCCGGAGCGTGGTGGGCCAGCGCGAGCGCAGCATCACGGAAATCATCACGCAAGATTGCGACAGTGCTAAGTGGCGCCGGTTCATGGAGCTTTACGACGAGCGCAACCGCCGGGGGTTCGTGCGGCGGAGGATCGCGTGCAATATCGCAGCGGCAGATTACGCCGACGGCAGGTATGCCGATGCGATCCGGCGTCTGGCGTCCATTTCGGTTGGCGAGAGAAGCGCCTTGCGGGCGACGATCTTAAACACGCGCGCGCTCAGCTTGTACTGGCTGGGAGACCAGGAGGCCGCCGAACAGGCGCTCCGGTCTGCGCAGGAGTTCCGCGACCGCTTTGCACGGAGCCGGGCGGCAAAGGCGGTTGCCGCTTCGGTCTGCGAGAGCGTGGAGCAGAGGCTGCGTCCGGTCGAGACATGGGACGCATCCGATCTTGCGCTCATCGTTCGTCGCCTTGAAGGGGCCCAAGCCCACAACGAGCGCGCGAGCTGGTGCCTGCGCCTGGCCGAGTATGAGCTGGCGCACGGTGACACCGAGGTTGCGCGCCAGCTTCTCGACGAAAAGGTGCTTTCGCCCATGACGCCCGCCATGCAGCGATCCCGAGACGAGCTGCTGCATGGTGTTGAAGCGCGCATGCAGGGGCGGTAGGGGCCTGATGCAGATGCACGGGGCGCTGATGGTGTGCGGATAGCGCGCAGCCCGTAGCCCGTAGCCGGTGCTGGGTAGGCGCTCAAGAAATCTAAGTGTCAATTGATAAGATTTTTTGACTTCGAGTTGTATAAGTTCTCAGAGCTGGGTACTATTCTCTGCGTACGTAAAGGACATGGTGCTGCGGAGGCTAGGTGCTCCGCGCAACCGCTGAAGGAGGAACCTTCTATGAGTCTTAAGCCGCTTGGTGATCGCGTCCTGATTAAGCCCGAGGCTGCTGAGCAGAAGACCGCGTCCGGTCTCTACATCGCCAGCAACGCGCAGGAGAAGCCGCAGCGCGGCGAGGTCGTCGCGGTGGGCGAGGGCAAGCTCAACGACAACGGCGAGCGTCTCCCCATGGATGTCAAGCCCGGTGACAAGGTCATCTATGGCAAGTTCGGTGGCAACGAGGTCAAGATCGACGGCGAGGATTACCTCCTCATGCGCGTTGACGATATCTACGCGATCGTCGAGTAGCCCTGCCGGCATGGCTTAGCCATTCATTAGGTACTACATCTTAGGTAACGGAGGATACACAAGATGGCAAAGGATATTACGTTCGATACCGCGGCGCGCACCAAGCTCGCCAAGGGCGTTAACAAGCTCGCTGACGCCGTGACCGTCACCATGGGCCCCAAGGGCCGCTATGTGGCGCTCCAGCGCTCCTTCGGTGCGCCGACCATCACCAACGACGGCGTTTCCGTCGCCAAGGAGATCGAGCTCGAGGACCCCATCGAGAACATGGGCGCTCAGCTGGTGAAGGAGGTCGCCACCAAGACCAACGACACTGTGGGCGACGGCACCACCACCGCGACCCTGCTCGCTCAGGCCATCGTGAACGACGGCCTGCGCAACGTGGCCGCCGGCGCCAACCCGCTGGCCATTCGCCGCGGCATCGAGAAGGCCGTGAACGCCGCGGTCGACGAGATGAAGAAGCAGGCGCAGCCGGTCGAGACCAAGGAGCAGATTGCCTCCGTGGGCACCATCTCCGCTGGCGACCCCAACGTTGGTGCGAAGATCTCCGACGCCATGGACGTCGTGGGCAAGGACGGCGTCATCACCGTCGAGGATTCCCAGACGTTCGATATCACCATCGACACCGTCGAGGGCATGCAGTTCGACAAGGGCTACGTCTCCGCCTACTTCGTCACCGATAACGATCGTATGGAGGCCACGCTCAAGGATCCTTACATCCTCATGACCGACCAGAAGATCTCTAACGTGCAGGACATCATGCCCGTGCTCGAGGCTGTGAGCCGCGCCGGCAAGAGCCTGCTCATCATCGCCGAGGACATCGAGGGCGAGGCCCTGCCGACCCTCGTGCTCAACAAGGTCCGCGGCGCGCTCTCCGTCGTTGCCGTGAAGGCTCCGGGCTACGGTGACCGTCGTAAGCGCATGCTCGAGGACATCGCCGCGCTCACCGGCGGCCAGGTTGCGCTCGACGAGCTCGGCATCAAGGTTGCCGACATCACCGCCGATATGCTCGGTACCGCGAAGTCCGTCACGGTGACCAAGGACAACACCACCATCGTTGATGGCGGCGGCTCCAAGGAGGCCATCGAGGCCCGCGTTGCCCAGATCAAGGGCGAGCTCGAGCACACCGATTCCGACTTCGACCGCGAGAAGCTCCAGGAGCGTCTGGCCAAGCTCTCCGGCGGCGTGGCCGTCATCAAGGTGGGCGCTGCCACCGAGGTGGAGATGAAGGAGAAGAAGCTGCGCATCGAGGACGCCCTGGCTGCCACCAAGGCTGCCGTAGAGGAAGGCATTGTAGCGGGCGGCGGCGTAGCGCTGCTGGGCGCTGTTGGCATCGAGCCAGAGGGTTTCAATGGTCTTGTACAGCGTTTTTTGGTCGTCCAGCAGGTCCAGTTCGCTGGTCTGCTTCTGAATCTTGGCTTTCTCTATGGCACTTTTGGTCTGCCGGTTGTTGAAGATGGGCACGCTTACGGTGAATCCCAGCGAGTTGTTCCAGTTCTGCTTGATTTGCTCGCTGAAGGTGAAGTCATTGCCGTTGGCATGGCTGGTTCCGATGCCGGCGCTGAGGCTCAGCGTAGGCAGATAGCCAGCGCGGGCAATTTTGATGTCGAGGTCGGATGTCTGTATATTCAGTTTGCCGGCTTCTATTTCCGGACGGAGCACGAGGGCAGAACGGTAAACGTCCGTTTTGGTGGGCAGGGG
>OLPF01002276.1_pt1 | contig 13019 bp, 15 predicted proteins | sample 1673121 | NCBI WGS metagenome assembly OLPF01 (sample SAMEA3136756, study PRJEB25190) | human gut metagenome | reverse complement strand
GAGACCTGCGCCGGGACCCCGACCCAGGGCCTCATCTACGCCATTTTATCCTATGGCATCTTCATCACCTATAAGATCCTGGATTTCCCCGACCTGACGGTGGACTCCTCCTTCCCGCTGGGGGCGGCGGTTTCCGCCATCCTCACGGTCAACGGCGTAAACCCGGGCCTCACCCTGCTGGCGGCCATTGTCGCGGGGGCTGGCGCGGGACTGATTACCGGGCTGATCCATGTGAAGTGCAAGGTGCGGGACCTGCTCAGCGGCATTATCACCATGACCGCCCTGTATTCGGTGAACCTGCGCATTGCGGGCAAGGCCAACGTGCCGCTTTTCGCTTACGATACCTTGTTCAAGAATGATTTTACCAAGGCGCTGCCGGAATGGATCGCGCCCTATGCCACGCTGATCCTGATTCTGCTTATCGCCCTGGTGTCCAAGCTGCTGCTGGATCTGTTCCTGAAAACCAAGGCCGGGTATTTGCTGCGGGCGGCGGGGGACAACGCGGCAGTGGTGACCACCCTGGCCCGGGATCAAGGCGGCGTGAAAATCATTGGACTGATGATTGCCAACGCGTTGGTGAGCCTGGCAGGTGCGGTGCTGTGCCAACAGCAGCGGTTTTTCGACATCTCCATGGGCACGGGCACCATGGTCATCGGCCTGGCGTCGGTGATTATCGGCACCAACCTGTTCAAGCGGGCTTCCTTTATCAAGTCCACCACGGCGGTGCTCATCGGCTCCATACTGTACAAGGCCTGCGTTTCCATTGCCCTGTCCCTGGGCCTGGATTCCCAGGATATGAAATTGGTGACGGCGGCGCTTTTCCTGCTGATTCTGGTGGCGGGCTCCGTCCGGCGGAAGAAGGTGCGCATCCATGCTTGAGGTTCAGCATATCACGAAGATTTACAATCCCGGCACCGTGCATGAAACCTGCCTGTTCCGGGACTTTACCCTGCAAATTGCCCAGGGTTCCTTTGTTTCGGTGGTGGGCAGCAATGGCTCGGGCAAAACCAGCCTGCTGAATATCCTCTGCGGCTCCATTCCCGTGGAGAGCGGCAGCATCCTGATGGATGGGGTGGACATCACCAAGGTAAAGGAGTTCCGCCGTTACCGCCGCATGGGACGGGTGTATCAGAATCCCGCCATGGGCACCTGCCCTACCATGACCATATTGGAAAACCTGTCCATGGCGGATAACAAGGGCCGCCCCTACAACCTGGGCTTTGGTACCAACAAGCGGCGTATCCAGGCGTATAAGGATATGCTGGCGCCCTTGGGCCTGGGCCTGGAGGATAAGCTGGGTATTCCGGTGGGTTCGCTTTCCGGGGGACAGCGGCAGGCGCTGGCGCTGCTCATGGCTACCATGACGCCCATTGATTTCCTGATTCTGGATGAACACACCGCTGCCCTGGACCCCAAGACCGCGGAGATCATTATGGAGCTTACCGCAAAGATTGTGAAGGAAAAGCACCTGACCACCCTGATGGTTACCCATAACCTGCGCCATGCCCTTACCTACGGGGACCGGCTGCTCATGCTCCACGAGGGGCAAGTGGTACTGGACCGCCAGGGAGAGGAGAAGCGTGCCACCCAGCTGGACGATATCCTGGGCCTGTTCAACGCCATTAGCATTGAATGCGGCAACTGACTTTCGCAGCAATGTCCCCAAGGTATACACAACCCTACACCCCGCAGCGCAGGACATGCGGATTCCAAACAGGAGGCGAATGCAGCCGTGATACTGGTTACCGGGCCCAGAGGCTTTGTGGGCCGCCGCATCATGGAACGATTCCCGGATGCGGCAGCGCTGCCCAGCGAGCTGAGCAGATCGGCGGACGCGGAAGGGATAGCCGCCCATGTGGAACAGGTGCATCCTTCGGCTATCTTTCACACCGCCGCCATTTCGGACATCGGTACATGCGAAAAAGATCCTCAGGCATCCTATCAGGCCAATGTGCTGCTGCCCGTGGCGCTGGCCAAGGCGGCCAAGGCTACCGGCGCCAAGCTGGTGGCTTTCAGCTCGGACCAGGTTTACACAGGCCGCGCGGATGGCGGTCCCTTTGGGGAGGATCTTTCCCTGCCTGAACCGGCAAATGTTTATGCCCGCCATAAGCTGGAGGCGGAAAAGCGCGTGCTGGACATTCTGCCCCAGGCCGTAATGCTTCGGGTCACATGGATGTACGACATGCCCCAATATGGCCAACCCAACCGCGGCAATTTTCTGGTCAATGTGCTGCGGTCAGCGTTGCGGGGGGAGAGGCAGACGTACTCCCGCAGGGAGTTTCGGGGCATTACCTATGTGCGTCAGGTGGCGGCGTTTATGCAGCTGGCGGCGCGCTTGCCCGGCGGGGTGTACAACTATGGCAGTGAAAACAGCCTGTCCATGTACGATACCGCGCTGGCACTGCTGCGGGCGCTGGGACTGGAGGACAGGGCGGAAGCGCTGCTGTCCGGAACAGATCAGCAGCGCCGCAACCTATGGATGGATTGTGCCCGCATACGGCAGCATGGCATATGCTTTGACACCACGGCGGAAGGATTCGCGCGCTGCGTGGCGGACTATGGCCTGCGCCTTTAAGCTGGACACTGGGTATCACAAGACCGGCATAGAAAAAGTTCCTGGATGCTGTGCATCCAGGAACTTTTTTGTGTGGCATCAATCCACCGTGAAGGGCAGCAGCGCGATGGCACGGGCGCGCTTGATGGCCTCGCTCAGCTGACGCTGATGCTTGGCGCAGTTGCCGCTCATCCGGCGGGGCAGGATCTTGCCGCGCTCGTTGGTGAAGCGGCGCAGACGGTTGATGTCCTTGTAGTCGATGTACTCGATCTTATCCACACAGAAGCTGCACACCTTCCGGCGGGGGCGACGGCCTCCCCGGGGACGCGGCTTCCTTTCGCCACGATCTTCAGACATGGGATTACCTCCTTACGTTCAAGCGTTAAAACGGCAGTTCGTCGGTTTCCACAGCGGTGAAACCGCTGCTCGTGGCCGTAACGCCCGCAGTATTGGCAGGAGCGGAACCCATCGCCTCAGCATCGGCACGGCTAGATAGAAACTCAACATCATCGGCGGTTACTTCCAGGGAAACCCGGGTGGAACCGTCCTGAGACTGGTAGGTACGGGCGCTCAGCGGCCCCGTTACGAATACCTTGCGTCCCTTGGACAGATACTTGGCGCAGTTTTCGCCCAGCTGACGCCATGCGGTAATGCGGAAGAAATCCGCGTCACCCTGCTGTCCGGCCTGCTGCTGGCCGGAGCGGCGGCGGTTCACCGCGATGGTGAAGTCGCACACGGTGTAGCCATTGGGCGTGGTGCGCAGCTCAGGGTCCCGGGTCAGGTTGCCGATCAGAATGATCTTATTCATGCATCCACCTCACGGCTTTACTCAGCCTGAGCGGGAGCAGCCTCGGCAGCCTCCACAGCGGGAGCGGCCTCAACGGCGGGAGCAGCCTCCACGGGTGCCTCCACAGCGGGGGCCACGCGCACGGGGCGGGGCTTCACATTGCTGCGCTTTTCCTCCAGACGGACGAACAGATAGCGCAGGATGGCCTCCATGTTGCCCAGGTTACGCTCGATCTCGCGGGGCAGCGCGGCGGGAGCCTTCAGGGTTACCAGCACGTACCAGCCCTCTGTCTTGTAGTTGATGGCGTAGGCCAGGCGGCGCTTGCCCCAGGTCTCGTCGATCTTCTCCACCTCACCGCCATTGGCGGCAATCAGCTGGGAAATCTTTTCGATCAGCTCCTTGCGAGCAGTCTCCTCCAGCCCGGTGTCGATGATGTAGGTCAGTTCATACCTATTCATTACCTTTCACCTCCTCATGGACATATGGCGCCGCAGCTTGTGCGGCGCAAGGATGTGCCAATTACGAATTATAGCATAAGCCTGTGGAAAAAGCAAGGCTTCCCCCTGGCCATTTTGCAATTTTTTGCAGCGGCAGCGCTTACTCGTACACGGGGCGTTCGTCGCTGAAATCCAGCTCCACCCTTGTACCTTGGCCAGGGGTCGAGGAAATGCGGATAGGGTGGCCCAGCTTGTCCAGTATGCGGCGGCACAGGTACAATCCCAACCCGGTGGAATGCTGCTCTTCCCGGCCGTTGCAGCCGGTAAACCCCTTTTCAAAAATTCGGGGCAGGTCCTCGGCGCGGATGCCAATGCCGCTATCCTGAAGAAGGAGCGTGCGCCCCTCCAGGCGCAGGGCAATGCGCCCACGCTCCGGCGTATATTTGATGGCGTTGGTCAGCAACTGCTCCAGCACAAAGGCCAGCCACTTGCTGTCCGTCAGCACGGTCAGCTCCAGGGGCGGAAGGTCCAGGGAGATGTTTTTCAGCACAAACAGCCGCGCCAGTTTCCGCACCACACCTCGCACAATGGGTTCCAGAGGCTGGCGGGCAAAAACGAAATCACTGCTTTCACTGTCCAGGCGCAGGTAGGAGAGCACCATGCTCACATAGCGCTCCACCTGGATCAGCTCGCCTTCCATCTCCGGTCCGGTGGCTCCGGCAGGGGAACGCAGCATCAGGCGCATGGCGGACAGGGGGGTCTTGATTTGATGCGCCCACAGGGTGTAGTAATCCATCATCTCCCGGCGGGCGCGATCCGCATGGGCGGCCTGCCGGGTGCGCTCGTTACACAGGGACTGTATCAGCGCCTGATAGTCATGCTCCAGGCGGTCGTGGGGGGCGGGCAAGGGGGGCGCGTTCTCCGGCGGATGCGCCAGCAGCAGCTCAATCTCCATCAGCTTGGCCCGGTAGCGGAAATACCCCGCGCATTCCGCCAAAAACATCAGGCACAGGGCCAAAAGCACGCAATAGCTTACGGCTTCCCAGGGAAGACCATACAGCAGGCAAACCATGGCAAAGAGGAGGCATAGCCCACCCACCAGGCTCAGCGTGCGTATCTCCCGCCGCAGCCAGGCGCGGATCATTCCCCGCTTATCCAATACCCTTCCCCCTTTTTGGTGCGGATCAGTGCGTGCACGCCCGCGTCCTCCAGCTTTTTGCGCAACCGGGCGATATTCACCGTGAGGGTGTTTTCGTCCACGAAGCTGTCGGACTCCCACAGCCGGGTCATCAGTTCGCCCCGGGAGACCACTTGCCCCCGCCGTTCCAGCAGCTGCTGGAGAATCCGCAGCTCGTTGCGGGTGAGCTCCACGGTGGCGCCGGCATAGGTAAGCTGTCCGCTTTCCAGGTTCAGGGAGCCGTCCCCGCAGGCGATCAGATGCGCCGGGGCGCTGAAATCATAGGTGCGCCGAAGCAGCGCCTGTACCTTGGCAACCAGTACCTGGAGGTCGAAGGGCTTGGGAATGAAGTCGTCCCCGCCCATGTTCATGGCCATGACGATATTCAGATTGTCCGCCGCAGAGGAAAGAAACATCACCGGCACCTTGGATAGGCGGCGGATCTCCCCGCACCAGTGATAGCCGTTAAAAAAGGGCAGCGATACGTCCAGCAGCACCAGCTGGGGATCAAAGGCGGCGAACTCCTGGGTCACGCGGCTGAAATCCTCCGCGCAGCGCACATCGTATCCCCACTGGAGCAGCCCCTGCCGGACTGTCCGGGCGATGATGGGATCGTCCTCCACAATGAAAATGCGATACATGTTTCTCCTCCCTTCCGGTATTATAACAACCTCCGCGGGGATTTGCAAAGTCCCTGCGTACAGGTTTCATCAGCTTCTAATCTTTACGGTGCATTGCCATCGATTGCGGGATATGGTATGATACTTCCAAGTATTGCAAGGAGGAGACGCCATGGAGAAGGGAAAGCATCCCGTTTACCAATACTGGCCCTGGATGCTGGCGGCGGCCACGGTGCTGCTGGCTGCCTGGGCTGTGCGCGAGACCCTGGCTATTTTCGCTACCGGCGGTTATACCCGGGAGCTGGCCGGCCGTGCCCTGGGGCGGCTGGGCTGGGGAGCAGCCCTGTGGGTGGTGCTGGCGATGGTCGGGCGCCGCTTTCGCCCGGCGCAGCTGCGGATACCGCCACGGCGGCCCGACGTACAGCGGCCAGTGCGGCACCTGGGGCTTTTGCGGGCGGCGCTGTACGCCCTGGCCCTGCTTCTGCTGATCCTGGGGGTGGGAAACCAGGGCATGCGGGATGTACTGGTGAAGGCCATCCAAATTTGCACGGAGTGTATCGGCCTTGGGTAAGGTCATGAACTGGCTGCGCTGCCATGCTCCCACCCGGCGGCGCTGGATCCAGCTATACGCGGCGCTTTTGTACAACGCGCATTTGAAGGGCTTTATCCAGGGGGAGATCTATACCGGCCCCCTGAAGAACCTTTGTGTGCCGGGGCTGAACTGCTACTCCTGCCCCGGGGCCGTGGGCGCGTGCCCCTTGGGTAGCCTGCAAAACGCCCTGGCGGCTTCCACGGTGCGCGGTCCCTGGTATGTGTTGGGCATTTTGATGCTCCTGGGGCTGACCCTGGGACGGACGGTTTGCGGTTTCCTGTGCCCCATGGGGCTGCTGCAGGAGCTGATTCACCGTGTGCCCACTCCCAAAATCCCCAAAGGAAAAGCAACCCGGGTGCTGTCCTATGGCAAATATGTGACCCTGGGACTGCTGGCGGTGGCCCTTCCCATCTATTTTGGGGCGCAGCAGCTGCCGCTGCCTGCCTTTTGCAAGTATATCTGTCCGGCGGGAACGCTGGAGGGTGCGGTGGCGCTGCTGACGCACCCGGAAAACGACTCGCTCTTTTCCATGCTGCACGGGCTGTTCACGCAAAAAATGGTTATCCTGATTTTGCTGGCGGCGCTGTGCGTGTTTTGCTACCGGGCTTTCTGCCGTTTCCTGTGCCCGTTGGGGGCGATTTACGGATTTTTTGCCCGGGTCAGTCTGCTGGGCATCCGGGTGGAGGAGGACAAGTGCACCCACTGCGGCTTGTGCCTGAGCCGTTGCCCGGTGGACATCCGCCGGGTGGGCGACCATGAATGCGTCCACTGCGGCGCCTGCAAGGCCGTGTGTCCCACCGGCGCTATTTCCTGGAAGGGTTCTCAAGTGTTCCTGCGGCAGGACGCGCCCAAGCGGCGTGCGCCCTGGCAGGGACTGGCGGTTGCCGGCATGCTGGCGCTGTTGGGGGTTACGCTGTGGGTTGCCAACCAACCCGGACAAGAAGCCGCCGCTCCGGTGGAAGCGGTGGAAACGGGCTACCAAGTGGGCATGACGGCTCCGGATTTCACGGTGCCCCTGTATGGCGGCGGCGAATTCCACCTGTGGGAAAACCGTGGGAAGGTCACCGTGCTGAATTTCTGGGCTACCTGGTGTACCCCTTGCGTGGCGGAGCTACCGTATTTCGACCGCCTGGCGGAGGAAATGGGGGATCAGGTGAACGTGCTGGCCATCCATTCCAATTTGGTTACTGAGGATGTGGAGGCCTGGCTGGAAAAGGCCGGATACGCGCATTTGCCCATGGCGCTGGACGAGAGCGGGGAGATCCTGGCCTCTCTGGGGGTCTCCACCATGCTGCCCGTAACCGTGATCCTGGACGCGGAGGGTAAGGTGTGCTACAATGCGGTGGGCTCGGTGACCTATGAGTTCCTGCTGGAGCAGGTGCAAGCAATTCAATAAAAAAACACGCCGCGCGCTATTCTACCATTCAAGGGAATGCGCACGGCGTATTTTTACGCTTTCATCAAGCAGGTCAGGGATGCACAAAGGTACCCGCGTCGCTGCCCTGGAGGACCTCCAGCAGCCGTTCGGGCTTGTCCAGGCCGAACACCCGCACCATGGGCACGCGGTTTTCCGCGCACAGGGCAAAGGCGGCGGCGTCCATGACCTTCAACCCCTGGGCCAGGGCCTGGGCATAGGTCAGGTCGCGGATGAGAGTAGCGGAGCTGTCCGTGCGGGGATCGGCGGTATAGACCCCGTCGATGTTCTTGCCCATGAGGATGGCGTCCGCCTGCATCTCAATGGCACGCAGCGCCACGGCGGTGTCCGTGGAGAAGAAGGGATTTCCCGAGCCGCAGCCAAAGAGCACCACACGGCCTTGGGCCAGGTATTCCCGGGCGGTCATGGCGTTGAAGGGCTGGGCGAAGCGGTCCATATCCACCGCGGACATGACCACCGCGTCCACGCCTTCCTTGCGCAGGGCGTCGGCCACGCACAGGCAGTTGATCATGGTGCCCAGCATGCCCATCTGGTCGGCGGTTACCGCGTCCATGTGGGCGCTGGGACCCTGCCGTCCCCGCCAAATGTTCCCCGCGCCAATGACAATGCCGATTTCTGTGCCCAGCTCGTGCATCTGCCGGATCACCTGGGCCACATGCTGCACCATGGGAAAGTCAAAAAGCTCGCTCCCGGACTTCAGCGCTTCACCGCTGAGCTTGAGCAAAACCCGCTTGTAGGTAGTAGCCATAGGGTGCATTCCTCCTTATTCCTGAAAAAAGGGAGGAACGGCTTTTTGCGCGTTCCTCCCTGTGACGGTATGCTTACGCCTTCTTCATCTGCGCGGCAATCTCTTCCGCGAAGTTGTCCTGGCGCTTTTCAATGCCCTCGCCACGCTCGAAGCGGGCGAAACGCACCACGTCCAGGTTCGCGCCGGTGGCCTTGGCAACCTCGGCCATCAGGCCCTTGATGGACTTGTCGCCATCCTTGACGAAGGGCTGCTCCAGCAGGCAGACTTCCTTGTAGTACTTCTCGATGCGGCCTTCCACCATGCGGTCCACGATCTTCTCGGGCTTGCCTTCGTTGATGGCCTGGGCACGGAGAATTTCCTTTTCCTTCTCCAGCTTGGCAGCGTCCACTTCTTCGCGGCGCACAGCCTCGGGCTTGGCGGCGGCAATCTGCAGGGCCAGGTCGTGGGCGAAAACCTTGATCTCGTCGTCCTGCTTGTCGGTGGAAACCTCCACCAGCACGCCTACCTTACCGCCCATGTGGATGTAGGTGGACACCACGCCGGTGGTTTCATAGCGGGCGAAGCGGCGGATGCTGATCTTTTCGCCGATGGCCACGGTGGCCTCGCTCACCAGGTCGGCTACGGTCTTGGAAGCGTCGTCCACAAAGGCCTGGGTGAGCAGGGTGTCCACGTCGGCGGGGTTGGCCTTGGCAATGTGCTTGGCCACGTTGTTGCAGAAGTTCACGAAGTTGTCGGTCTTGGCCACGAAGTCGGTTTCGCAGTTAACCTCGACGATGACACCCACGGTGCCATCCTCGGAGATGTACTGGGCCACCACGCCTTCGGCGGCAATGCGGCTGGCCTTCTTGGCGGCCTGGCTCAGGCCCTTCTCGCGCAGCCACTCAATGGCCTTTTCCATATCCCCGTCGCTCTCGACCAGGGCCTTTTTGCAGTCCATCATGCCAGCGCTGGTGCGCTCGCGCAGTTCCTTTACCATTGCAGAGGTAACAGCTGCCATTGGAAAAACCTCCCTCAAAATCTATTGTTTGGATGAAAGAAGGGGGAGCTTTTTCAGGAAAAGCTCCCCCTCCACATGAACTTGTTTCAGGGGATCGGGGCTCAGGCCTCCACGGTCTCCTCAACCTTTTCGGCCTCTTCAGCTGCTGCGGCGCCCTCGTCCATCTGCTCGCCCTGCTTGCCTTCCAGCACAGCGTCGGCCATCTTGCCGGCAATCAGCTTCACGGCGCGGATGGCGTCGTCGTTGCCGGGGATCACGTAGTCGATTTCATCGGGGTCGCAGTTGGTGTCCACGATACCCACAATCGGGATGCCCAGGATGCGGGCTTCGGTCACGGCGATGTGCTCCTTGCGGGGGTCCACAACGAACAGCGCGCCGGGCAGCTTCTTCATTTCGCGGATGCCGCCCAGGTTAGCCTCCAGCTTTTCACGCTCGTGGCACAGGTTGACGACTTCCTTCTTGGGCAGCACGTCGAACTGACCACTCTGCTCCATCTTGTCGATCTGGTTCAGGCGCTCCACCCGGCTGCGGATGGTGCGGAAGTTGGTGAGCATGCCGCCCAGCCAACGGTTGTTCACATAGAACATGTTGCAACGCTTGGCCTCGGACTCAATGGACTCCTGGGCCTGCTTCTTGGTGCCCACGAACAGGATGCTCTTGCCCTCCATGGCGATGTCGCGCACAAAGGCGTAGGCTTCGTCGATCTTGCGGACGGTCTTCTGCAGGTCGATGATGTAGATGCCGTTGCGCTCGGTGAAGATGTACTGGGCCATTTTGGGGTTCCAGCGGCGGGTCTGGTGGCCGAAGTGAACGCCGGCCTCCAGCAGCTGCTTCATGGAGATGACTGCCATTTTGTGTTTCCTCCCTTGTTGTTTCCACCCTTTGCTTCCGGGCGACAGCCACCGGGAAAATCCCCGGCACAAGCATTCGCGAAGCAAAGGTGCGTAATCGGGCAAATTATAGCACGTTGCGCGGCGTTTGGCAAGGCACGCGGCAATTTTTTCTGCAACTTTTTTTCTTTGCCCGGGCGCAGGCGAAAATTCATGGTCATATTGGAGGGAAAGATTGGATACATTGACAAAAACAGAGAAATTTCTCTTTCGTTTCTGCCTGCGGCATGGTACAATATCAAGTAAAGAACAAGAATCGCATGTGTGCGGTTTTGAGGGAGGGAATAGGTTTGGTAAGCGACATCATCATCGTGGGTGCCGGTGTCGTGGGTTGTGCCTTGGCGCGTGTGCTGAGCCGCTATCACGGTAGCATTACGGTGCTGGAAAAGGCAGGGGACGTGGCCGAGGGCGCCAGCAAGGCAAACAGCGGCATCGTCCACGCGGGCTTTGACGCGCATCCGGGAACGTTAAAGGCCCGGTTGAACGTGGAAGGCGCAAAAATGTACCCGGAGCTTTGCCGGGAGCTGGGTGTTCCCTACAGTCAGCCTGGCGCGCTTGTACTGGGCTTTAGCGAAGAGGACCGCGCTACCCTGGAAAATCTGGTGCGTCAGGGCGAGGCCAATGGTGTGCCCGGCGTGCGGCTGGTGGAGCGGGACGAAATATTGCAAATGGAGCCTCAGACCAATCCCGCGGTGCTCTGCGCCTTGTATGCGCCCACCAGCGGCTTGACCAGCCCCTACGAAATGACCTTTGCCCTGGCGGATCACGCGGCGCTCAACGGCGTACGCTTTGAGCGGGATACGCAGGTGCAGGCGGTCAGCGCCACGGAAACAGGCTGGAAGGTGGAGACCAACCGCGGTGAGTTTACCGCTAAGGTGCTGGTGAACTGCGCGGGCGTGTTCTCTGCCAGGCTCCATAATATGATCTCCGACACACGGCTGAATATTATCTACCGCCGGGGCCAGTATTATCTGCTGGACCGGATGACGCCCCTGCCCTTTACCATGACCATGTTCCAGTGCCCCACCAAGATGGGCAAGGGCGTGCTGGTTTCGCCCACGGTGCATGGCAACACCCTGCTGGGGCCCAGCGCCGAGGATATCCCCGATGATACCGACGTGTCCACCACCGCGGAGGGCTTGAAGTTTGTGCTGGACAAGGCGCGGCTCACCTGGCCCACGCTCAGCGTGCGGGGCTCCATCACCAATTTCTCCGGTATCCGTGCCCATGAGGAAAAGGGCGACTTCGTGATCGGAGCCGTTTCCGGGGCCAAGAACGCCTATGAAACCGTGGGCATCGAAAGCCCCGGCCTGTCCGCTGCGCCCGCCATTGCCGAAATGCTGGGCAAGCAGATCGCGGAGGAAATGGGCCTTACCCTCAAGACCGACTACCAGCCGGCGCAACCGCTGCCCAAGCCCTTCTATGCCATGACGACCCCTGAGCGTAAAGCGGCCGTGGAGCAGGATAGCCTGTATGGACGCATGGTTTGCCGCTGCGAAACGGTTACCGAGGCGGAGATCCGCGCGGCGATTCGCCGCCCCGTGGGCGCCCGGAGCATTGACGGCGTCAAGCGCCGCACCCGGGAGTATACCGCCTATCAGCGCGCTGAAATGCGCAACAACGAGGTCGTGGATTTCCCGATGACGCGCGGGGAGTTAAAGGTTGTTTGCGACGGCCTGCGAAAACTGCAGGAGGACGCCACGCGGAATATTCACCCGTCGGCCCAGAAAGACTGGAGAGACCGGCTTCCCTACTCAGCGTTGGTCGTCAAACAGCTTTTGGAGCGTGCCGAGAAAGAAATTTATGGATTTTCCTTTCCGACTGTCATCGATTGAATAAAAGGATTACAAGGAGTTTTCGTATGTGCGAGCGTTTGGCATTGAAGGAATCGATCCAACTTTTATATGAGCAGATCACAGGCCAGCGTGCCCACAGCGGCGAAGCTGCGTTGCGCGAGGCATCAGAGGCGTGCCGCAGTGTCATGGATGCGTTGGACCGTGCAAGGAATACGATCAGCACGCTTCTGCGCTTTGTCGGGCAGGAAGATGCATTGGACGCTCTTGCAGAAAGCTGCGAACAACTGTCCGAGGTCATGTTTGAGCAGGGATACCTGCTCGGTTACGAACGATACATGCCAGTCAGCGACGGTGATCGCCCGCATCTGATGGTGATCGCAGGTCCCGACTATGGGAATGCGCCTGACGGTCTCGTTCGAAAACACAAGGCAGTCGCTCAGTGCATGAGCGCGCTGTTCGAGATCGATCCGCAGGCGCTGGAACTCTTTACCTTGTCCGCCATCGCTTCTTCACTGGAACAGCAGATACAACAGTTCTATTCCAAAGATACATAGCTGCCGCACCGCACAATTTCTCCATGCATAAGAGTCACCGGGGCACCGCAAGTGAAGCGAGCCCCGGGGACTTTATTTTCTCAGGTTCCGATGTCCTATGCCTTGTCAAGTTGCCAAACAATGAAAGGAGCGTGTATAAATGCCGCGGCACGCCTACTACCACACCTGCCCCATCTGCGGGGCAAATCTTGACCCGGGAGAGCGGTGCGATTGCGAAGTCCCCGTTTCTGCTCCTGTTGCAAAGCAGGTTTCCATATCGTCCCTGCAAGCGGCCGCCGCGCGCGGCCGCGTTTCTTTTGCGCTCACGCGAGCGAAGAGCCGTGAATTTGCGGCAGCAACGAGAGGAGGATCCGTTTGAAATCGCCCATCGAGTTTTTTGAGGCGCACCTCGCCGCAGAAGAGATGCGGCCGGCGACCGTCGTACAGTATGGC
>OLPF01002272.1_pt1 | contig 13051 bp, 11 predicted proteins | sample 1673121 | NCBI WGS metagenome assembly OLPF01 (sample SAMEA3136756, study PRJEB25190) | human gut metagenome | reverse complement strand
GGAAAGGGCTATTCTCCCCCCTTCGGGGGAGAATAGCTTTTTGTCTACAGTCTGAGTCCATCGCGGTCGATGGGCTTTGGAGGAAAGCCGGGGGATGCAGGGGGCATCCGCCGGTTTAATTGTCGATTTCAAGCACCTTGTCGCGCAGTTCCTTTTCCAGACGGCCAAGCTCGATGGCGGCGGCGGCGCGCTTCTGAGCGCCCTCGCGCTGAATCTTCTGCACTTCGGTCAGGGTGTCGATGAGCGCGGTGTTCGCGGCGCGGATGGTTTCGATATCCACAACGCCGCGCTCGGCTTCCTTCGCCGTCTCGATGGTGCCCATCTTGAGGCGCTCCGCGTTGGCGCGCAGCAGCTCGTTGGTCATGTCGGTGACGGCCTTCTGCGCGTTGAGCGCGCTTTCGGCGTGCTGCATGCCCATGGCAATGACCATCTGGCTCTTCCAGAGCGGAATCGTGTTGGCGACGGTGGATTGGATGCGCTCGGCGAGCACATTGTCGTTGTTCTGCATCAGGCGGATCTGCGGACCCATCTGCACGGAAACCATGCGCGTGAGCTTGAGGTCGTGGATGCGCTTTTCAAACCGCGAAATGAGCTGGCTGAAATCGTTGGCGATCTGCGCGTCGGCCGGGTCGGCGGTCTGCTGCGCCTTGGCCAGAAGCGGCGGAAGCTCCTCCTCGCGCAGCCTCTGGAGCTTCAGTTCGCCCGCGATGATGTAGAGCGTCAATTCGTGGTAGTATTGCTCGTTTTGTGCGTACAGCTCGTCGAGCATCTTGCAATCGGAAATCAACTGCTTCTGGTGCCCCTGCAGGGTGGCGATGATCTGCGCGACGTTCTCCTCCACCTTGTCGTATTTCGCGCGAAGCTGGGCGATGTTGCTGCCGGCTTTCTTGAACAGGCCGAACAGGCCGCCCTTCTTGCCCTCGTCCACGTCGAAGCCCTTCAGCTCGGCGACAAGCTGGGTCAGCATGTCGGAAATCGCGCCGGTGTCCTTGGTCTTGACGTCCTCGAGAATCTTGTCGGAGAACTGGGAAATCTTCGTCTGCGCGGCGTTGCCGTATTTGAGCACCGTTTCGCTGTTGTGGATGTCGATGCGATCCACGAACGCCAGCACGGCGGCCTGCTCCTCGGGCGACAGGTTATCAAAATTCAGAGAATCGTCCTTCGCGTCCACAGGGGTCTGCGCATCCTGCTGGGCGGGCGCGGCAGGCGCATCCTGCTGGGCAGGCGCTTCCTGCGCGGCGGGCGCTTCCTGAACGGCTGCGGCGGCCTGCTGAGGGGCTTCCTCACCGGGGAGAACCAGAGACGGAATGGTTTTATCGTCCATAACAAAATCTCCTTTTTATGTCTTCCTGTTTGATGTCTTCCTTATATTCAGATGCGGTTGAATAACGATATTCGCTTATCAAACATGATACACCAAAACAAAGAAGGTGTAAAGAGCTTTTCTTCCGCGCGGGTTTATGCTAAAATAGAGCCTGCCTGCATGCTTATGCAAAAATCGGGAATAATACTAATTCTTGTTAAAATGGCTTAATCCGCGCACCATCTTTTTCGCTCTGACTTTGCCTCGTTCCGTTCAACGTACCTCCAGTACGCCTCACTTCACTTGGCTTCGTCAGAACAAAAAATCTGATGCGCTCTGTTAAGCATTTTAACTGCGAATTAGTATAAGGGTGTATGAACGGATGACAAAACGCGAGATTCTGGCCGATGGCCTGCTTTTATTGACAGCGCTGATTTGGGGCTGCGCGTTTTCTGTGGTGAAAAACGCGCTGGACAGCTTTCCGCCGGGGGCGATTATCGCCATGCGCTATCTGATTGCGGCGGCGATCACGGGCGCGCTGTTTCGTAAGCGTCTGAGGGGACTGACGCGCGGGGACGTGGCGCGCGGCGCGCTGGTCGGGCTGGCGCTCTTCGGGGCGTATATCGTGCAGACCATCGGCCTGCAATATACGACGGCGGGCAAGAATGCGTTTCTGACGACGATCTACGTGCTGCTCGTGCCGTTTGGCTGCGCCCTGCTGTTTCACCAGAAGCTGCAAAAGGGCAACCTGATCGCGGCGGCGCTGATGCTCGTCGGCATCGGGCTTTTGTCGCTGGATGGGCAGGCCGGGGGACTGAATGTCGGCGATCTGCTGACGATGGCCTGCGGTTTCCTGTTCGCGGCGCACATCATCGCGGTGGAGCAGTGCCAGAAGAAGACGAACACCTATGCGCTGATCGTGCTGCAATTCGCGTTCTGCGGGCTGTATGCGGCGGTATACAGCCTGATCTTTGAGCGCGGCATGCCGATGACGTTCAGCCTCGGCTCTGTCGGTGGGCTGCTGTATATCGCGGTGTTTTCCACCACCATCGGCATGAGCCTGCAAAACATCGGCCAGAGCATGGCGCCCGCCTCGCATGCGGTGATTCTGCTGTCGCTGGAATCGGTGTTCGGCGTGCTGTTTTCCTGCCTGCTGCTGGGGGAAAAGGTTACGCCGCAAATGGGCGTGGGCTTTGCGGTGATCTTCGCGGCGCTGCTTTTCAGCGAGCTTGCGCCGAAGAAGGACGCATGATAAAAAGCGGAAAAGCAAAAAAACGGGGCTGTCAAGCGAAACTGGACGGTCCCGTTTTTATATGCCGGAAGAATGAGCGGCAAAAACGTTCAAATTCGGCGCTCATTCGCTGAGCAGCCAATCAATGAGGTTTTCGGATTTGATGCCCTCATAGGAAGCGTCAAGCCCCGGCTCAAGGGACAACACGATTTTTTCGTAATTATCACGGATGCCTTGCAGCGGCGCAAGCTCCCGTTTCCGGACGTCCTCGCTCATCATAGATTCCGTTACCTGAATATACTTTTTTTCGTCGGCGTTCGTTGCGATGAAGTCCACTTCGGCATTGCCGATCTTGCCGATTGCCACATCGTAACCGCGGCGAAGCAGCTCGAAGTAAGCGACGTTCTCGATGGCGTGCCCGCTGTCCCGATGGCGGAAACCCAGCAGATAATTGCGAAGGCCGATGTCAACGATATAATATTTTCCGAGTGTACGGAGATAGGCTTTGCCCTTGATGTCAAAGCGTTTGATTTCGTAGAAGAAGTAGCTCTCCAGAAGCGCGTTCACATACGCCTGCACGGTATGCGCGCTGGGTGCGCCCCTGCGCCTGCCGTCCTCCAGAAGCCCTTCGTTTACCAGCGTATTGCCGATGGAAGCGATGGAAACGCTGGAGCCGATATTATCGGCGAGAAACAGGATGATCTTCCGCAGCAGCGCGGGGTCTGTGATCTGCTTTTGCCCCCGGCGTTTTTCCCGCTCCAAAATATCGCGGATCACGACAGTGGAGTAAATGCCATCCAGAAGCGACAACGCCTTTTCCTGCTCCAAACCGACGTCGGCGATGCCCGGCATTCCGCCGAAGCGCATATAGGCGTCGAAGACCTCGCGCAGTGCATAGCGTTCGCCGTTCCGGTCGTACGCCTGCTTGCGAAGCCCGCCGAGGGCGCTTTGTGTTTCACGAACCTCAAAACCGTGAAAATCGAGGAACTCGCGAAAGGAGAGCGGCAGCATTTTGATTTCTATGCATCGCCCGGAGAGATACGTGGAATACTCCGAGGAAAGAAGGAAAGCGTTTGACCCGGTGACATAGATATCGCAATCAAGATCCACGCGGAAGGCGTTTACCGCATCCTCCCAAGCCTTGATCCGCTGCAACTCGTCAAAGAAAAGGTACATCCGCTTTCCGGGAACGGCGCGTTGTTTCACATAGCGATAAATATCGTCTGCATTCATCCCCCGGAAATCAAAGGATTCAAAATTCATCTCGACGATTTGCTCCGGCGAAATGCCGGTATCCTTTAGGTGCCGAACCATCAGCTTTAACAGGCTGGATTTGCCGCAGCGGCGAATACCGGTGACCACCTTGACCGGCTCGGTATCCTGAAAACCGATCAGCTTATTCAGATAACCGTCGCGCCGTCTGAGCTTATGGGAATTGATCATCTCCTCACACCCCCTTCGTGATTAGTATGGCATAAACTTGAGAAATAATCAAGTTTTTGCATTGTGGTGCAAAAAATATTTTCGCGTCTCATCCCGGTTTCAAAAAAAATGAGCTCCCTCTTCGAGGGAGCTGGCACGGCGCAGCCGTGACTGAGGGAGTCAGGTGGGCGCGCAATGCACGCCCGTTATCGGAATTTGTGCAGAATTTCGGATGTGTCCATTTACTGTTTCATGTATAGAAAATTGCGTAAAACCGCCCGCGTGAGCGAGCCTTTGACGTTTTTCAGACTTCGGCGGCCGTTAATTGCTTCCGCTCGGGAAGAACGGGCTCAAGCAGCTCGCCACGGCGGAAATCGGCATTGACTGCAAAATGATGTGCCCCGGCCCGTGCACGACGGTGTTGAACAGCCCTTCGCCGCCGAACAGCTTGTTCTTGACGCCCGGCACGCTGACGATCTCCATCGTGCAGGTATCGTCCATCGCGGCGAGGTAGCCCGTGTCCACGATCATCGACTGGCCGCGCTCCAGATCGTATTCCACCGTCGAGCCGTCGATCTCCAGAAACGCTGTGCCGCTGCCGGAGAGCTTCTGCATGATGAAGCCCTCGCCGCCGAAAAAGCCCGTGCCGAATTTCTTCTGGAAGAACACGGACAGCTCCACGCCCTCCGTACAGGCGAGGAAGCCGCGCTTTTGCACGACGATGCTGCGGCCGGGCGCGATATCCACCGCGCGAATCTCGCCGGGGAAGCTGGAGGCGAAGGCGATCAGCCCCTCGTCCTTCTGCGCCGTGTAGCGGTTCTGGAAGATGGATTCGCCGGAGAACATGCGCCCGAAAGCGCCGCCGAGACCGCCCTTCGCGCCGGTCTCCATCTTCATGTTCGGGCTCATCCAGCTCATCGCGCCGCTTTCGGTCACCATGGTTTCGCCGGGTTGCAGCGTGCAGATCACCACGGGCAGGTTTCCGCCTTTGATCTCGTACTTCATACTCAAAACCTCCTTTTTGATTTCCGTTTGAGTTGCGGCTTACAGGGGGAGCGACGGCAGGCATGCTTCCAGCGCCGCGCGCGTTCCCTTGACCATCATTTCAAGCTCCATGCCCGCAATCGGCGCGGCCAGCAGCTTTTCTTTGGCTTCCTCGTCCGCGGCGGCGGCCAGCATCCGCTCGCGGTGGCGGCAGGCGTAGGCCGTCTGGGTCGGCACGTGCATAAAGCCCGCGCGCAGGCCGGTTTCGCGGCTCAGCTTGGCGAGGCGATAGGTCATGTAGTTGCAAAGGTACATCCCCGTCGTGCTCTGCACGGTCAGCGGCGCGTCCGCCGGGGCGGGGGTCAGCGCGCCGAGCCGGGCGGGCACGCCTGTGGCGAGCATGGCGCGCACCATCTGCGCATAGGGGAGCGTGCCGCGCAGCCATTCCGCTTCTCCTGAGAAGATCGGGGAATTTTCCTCCGGGGTGTCGCCCGCGTCGCGCCCCCTGCGCCAGTTGACGCCGAAAGGCTCGGGGCGCAGCGCGCCGGCGCGCGCATCCGTGCCGAGTGCCAGCACGAGGTCGAGCTTCTGCGCGTCGATGGCCGCCTGAACCGGCTCGAACGCGCCGCGCCAGAGCACGGGCATGGTCATGCCGCGCACCGTCGCCCGCACATCACCGCAGACGAGCGTTTCGCCGTCCAGCGCGCGGGCAATCAGCTCGGCGTTATTGGTTTCGCCCTCCGGAATACCGGCAAACCAGCCGTAGCCGCAGAGCAGAACGGAAAGAGAACGCATAAAGCCGCCTCCTTGGAATGAGATAACTCCCTCGGTCAGCGCTATCAAGGCGGGCGCCCTTTAGTATAAGCTGCGACTGCGTAAGCATAAAGCCTCCCTCCTTGAGGGAGGTGGCACGCCGCAGGCGTGACGGAAGGAGTTAAACTGTGTATTTCTCTGTTTTTGTGTCTACGAATAGCATAAAAGAAACGCGCCCGTCTGTCAATATCCGGCGGGGAAAAGCGGCACGTAAAGTTTAGGAAAAGCAAGATTTCAGATTCACTTAACAGGAACACGAGAATCAAGGAATAACTGAAAAAACAGCGAAAACCGCGCGGGGAAAATCGCAAAAAACCGAACAAAACGAAGAATCGGGCGGAAAGTTTTTTCAAAACGCTTGACACAGGGAACGAAATATGTTTTAATCTGCATCGCGATATTAACCTGAAAGTCACGCATGACTAAACTGGGGGCGTTTTTGTGGGCATCAACATCGGCGGTAAGCTGCGAAGCCTCCGCCAGAAAAACAACCTGACGCAAAAGGAGCTGGCCGATCGCTGCGAGCTGTCCAAGGGCTTTATCTCTCAACTGGAAAGCAACCAGACCTCGCCGTCGCTCTCCACGCTGGAGGATATTTTGACCACGCTGGGCAGCTCGTTTCACGAGTTCTTCTCCGACGAGCAGGGGGATGATCCCGTCTGCCGCAAGGAGGATGTGTTCGTCAAGGAAGACGACGGCGTGACCATCCACTGGCTGATTCCCAACGCGCAGAAGAAGGATATCGAGCCGATTCTGGTGACGATTCAGCCCGGCGCAGAGACCGAAACCGATTTGCCGCACATGGGCGAGGAATTTGGCTACGTGCTCTCCGGCGCGGTGACGCTGGAATTGGGCGGCAAGAGCTACCGGGTGCGCAAGGGCGACAGCTTTTCCTTTAAGCCGTCCCAGCAGCATCATTTGAAAAACACGGGCAAGACCCCGGCGACGGTGATTTGGGTCTGCACCCCGCCGAATTTTTGAGGAGGATATCATGGATAATCAGACGATTCTTTCCATTCGGGATCTTCGTGTGGTCTTTGAAGACGGCTTCACCGCGCTGGGCGGCGTGAGCATCGACATCGGCGAAAATGAGTTTGTGACGCTGCTCGGCCCCTCCGGCTGCGGCAAGACGACGCTGCTGCGCTGCATCGGCGGCTTTGAAAAGCCGACCGGCGGCGAAATCCTCTATAAGGGGCAGAACATCATCGGCCTGCCGCCGTATAAGCGCGCGATTAACACCGTGTTCCAGCGCTATGCGCTCTTCCCGCATCTGAACGTCGCGCAGAACGTCGCCTTCGGTCCGGATCTGCGTAAGGAGGATAAGAAAAAGACCGCCGAGGAGGTCAGCCGCATGCTGGCGCTGGTCGGTCTGGCGGGCTTTGAAAAGCGCCGCATTTCCAGCCTCTCCGGCGGCCAGCAGCAGCGCGTGGCGATTGCGCGCGCGCTGATTAACAAGCCGGATGTGCTGCTGCTGGATGAGCCGCTGGGCGCGCTGGATCTCAAGCTCCGCCGCGAGATGCAGCTGGAGCTCAAGCGCATCCAGCGCGAGAGCGGCATCACCTTCATCTTCGTCACCCACGATCAGGAGGAAGCGCTGACCATGAGCGACCGCGTGGCCGTGATGAGCGCGGGGCACATCCTGCAGCTCGGCACGCCGGAGGATATCTACAACGAGCCGCAATCCGCCTTCGTCGCGGATTTCATCGGCGACAGCGACATCATGGCCGGCACAATGGTGCGCGATAAGCTGGTGCGCTTCCTCGGGTGCGATTTCCCGTGCGTGGATACGGGCTTCGGCGAAAACGCGGACGTGGATGTCGTGCTGCGCCCGGAGGACGTGAAGCTCAAGCCTGCCGACGATCCGGTGCAGGGCGTGCCGCAGGGCGTTGTGGAATCCCTGCTGTTCAAGGGCGTGCATTACGAGATGAAGGTGCGTGTGGGCGACAGCGTGCTGCTGGTGCATTCCACCCACGCCCGTCCGGTCGGCACGCAGGTGAAGCTCACCGTCGCGCCGGAGGATATTCAGGTCATGCGCAAGAGCGATTATTCGCCGGACATTCTCAAGCGGCATGCCGCGCGCGTGTGAGGTGAGCGGCCATGAAGAAAAATAAGGCGCTTGCCGTGCCGTTTGTGCTCTGGGCGGTTCTCTTTATCGCCGTTCCGCTGGCGATGGTGGTCTGGTACGGCGTGACCGTGGAGGAAACCCCGGCGTATGTCGAGGTCGCGGGCGACAACGGCCAGACGCTCTTTCAGCTGGAGGACGGCACGGTGACGGCCGAACGCCCGCAGAAGCGGACGGCCGTTTCCTTCGCCAATTTCAGGCGCATGCTCGAACCGACTTACCTCAAGCTGCTGCTGCGTTCGCTCAAGATCGCGCTGTTCACCACGATCATCTGCCTGCTGCTGGGCTATCCCGTCGCGCTGATCCTCAGCAGCAGGGATTTTAAGCGCCCCGGCCTGTGGCTGATGCTCATTATTTTGCCGATGTGGATGAACTTCCTGCTGCGCACCTATTCCTGGATGTCCATTTTGGAAAATTCGGGTATTCTCAACAGCTGGATCGCGTCGCTGCGCGATGCAATTCCGGCGTTTGACCGCTGGCTGACGAGCATGGGCGTGGGCAAGAAGATCATCTTCCTCTACAACGAGAAGGCGGTCGTGCTCGGCATGGTCTACAACTATCTCTCCTTTATGATTATGCCGATCTACACCGTCATCGAAAAAACGGATCACAGCCTGCTGGAGGCCGCCGCCGACCTCGGCGCAAGCCCGGTGCAGAGCTTCCTGCGCGTGACGCTGCCGTATTCCCTGCCCGGCGTGCTGGAGGGAATCACGATGGTGTTCGTTCCGGCGGTCACGACGTTCGTCATCAGCCAGCTCATGGGTGGCGGCAAGGTGCCGCTCATCGGCGACATCATCCAGAACCAGTTTGGCAAATCGAGCGACTGGCACTTCGGCTCGACGCTCTCGCTTCTGGTGATGGTGGTCGTTCTGGCGTTCATGGGCGGCCTTCAGCGCATTGACAAGGAAGAAGAGCCGCGGAAGGAGGTGCGCATCCTCTGATGAAAAAGCTCAGAAAAGCGTATATCGCGCTGATTATGGCGTTTCTGTATGCGCCGATCGTTCTGCTGATTCTCTATTCCTTCAACGACAGCAAATCCCGCGCGAACTGGGGCGGCTTTACGCTCAGGTGGTATAAGGAGCTGTTTTCCGACGCGGCGATCATGTCCGCGCTGAGCACGACGCTCTCCGTCGGCCTACTGGCGGCCGTCTTTTCGACCCTCCTCGGTACGGTCGGCGCGATTGCGCTCTACCAGATGAAGCGCCTCCCGCGCAAGACGCTGCTGAGCATCGTCAATCTGCCGATGCTCAACTCCGAGGTCGTCACCGGCGTTTCGCTGATGCTGCTCTACGCGATGGCCAACATTCAGCTCGGCTATCTAACCCTGCTGCTGTCGCATATCGCGTTCTGCGTGCCCTACGTGGTGCTGAGCGTGATGCCCAAGCTGCGCCAAATCGACCCGAATCTGGCCGAGGCGGCGCAGGATCTGGGCGCGACGCCGATGCAGGGCTTCTTCAAGGTGATTCTGCCGGACATCATGCCGGGCGTGTTTTCCGGCTTTGTGATGGCGCTGACCATGTCCATCGACGACTTCGTGGTGAGCTTCTTCACCACGGGCTCGGGCGTGAGCAACCTGTCCATCACCATCTACACGATGGCCAAGCGCGGCATTTCGCCGAAGATCAACGCGCTGTCCACGATCATCTTTGCCTGTGTGTTTGTTCTGCTCATCGGGCTGAATCTGCATGACTTCCGCAAGGACGGACGCAGCCGGAAGAAGCTCGACGGAGTGAAGATACCGTACTAAGGGACGACAGGGGACGCTGCCCCCCTAAGCCCTCGGCCGGGAACCCGAGGTTCTTGGATTTCCCGCACATCGCTTCGCGTCCACAGCTCAATCTGAGCAAGCTAATACTAATTCTTGTTAAAATGGCTTAATCCGCGCACCATCTTTTTCGCTCTGACTTTGCCTCGTTCCGTTCAACGTACCTCCAGTACGCCTCACTTCACTTGGCTTCGTCAGAACAAAAAATCTGATGCGCTCTGTTAAGCATTTTAACTGCGAATTAGTATAAAAAACGAAAAGGAGAAATCAAACATGAAGAAACTCACCATGCTGCTGCTTGCCGCCGCGCTGACGCTCTGCCCGCTCTTTGCGCTGGCGGCGCAGGAAACCATCAGCGTCTACAACTGGGGCGACTACATCGAGCCGGAAGTGCTCGACCTGTTCGAGCAGGAGACCGGCATCAAGGTCATCTATGAGACGTTTGAAACGAACGAGGACATGTACGCCAAAATCGCGATGGGCGGTTCGAGCTACGACGTGATTATCCCCAGCGACTACATGATCGAGCGCATGATTCAGGAGAATCTGCTCCAGAAGATCAACTGGGAAAACATTCCCAACGTCGCCAACATCGATCCGCGCTTTATGAACGAGGACTACGACCCGCAGAGCGAATACGCCGTGCCGTACACCTGGGGTACGATGGGCATTCTCTACAACACGGAGATGGTGGATGAAGCGCCGACCAGCTGGAATACGCTGATGGATCCGACCTACACGATGGACATGCTGATGCTCAACTCCCCGCGCGACACGCTGGCGATTGCGCTGGTGATGGCGGGGCACGACCTCAACTCCACCGACCCGGCCGATCTGGAGGACGCGAAGAACCTGCTCATCGAGCAGAAGCCGATGGTGCTGGCCTACGTCGTGGACGAGGTCAAGGACAAGATGATCGCGGGCGAGGCGGCTGTCGCGATGGTTTGGAGCGGCGACGCGACCTTCTGCATGAGCGAGAACGACGAGCTGGATTACGTCGTGCCGGAAGAAGGCAGCAACATTTTCTATGATTCCATCTGCATCCCGGCGAACGCGCGCAACGTCTCCGGCGCGGAAAAGTTCATCGACTTCCTCTGCCGCGGGGATATCGCCGCGATGAACTACGAATACGTCGGCTATGCGATTCCGAACACCGCCGCGATTGACATCATCGGCGCGGACGAATACAACGCCTCCCCGGTCAATAACCCGTCGCAGGAAGCGCTGGATCACTGCGAGGTGTTCAAGTATCTGGGCGACGACACGAAGCTCTACGATCAGGTCTGGACGGAGATCATCTCCGAGTTCTAAGACACATTCACGAGGCTGTCAGGCTAACAAAACCGATATTTCAAGAGTACAACTAAGTATTTGTGCCCGAAGGTTTCCAAAGGGCGATCGGAAAGCCCTTTGGTGGGGCGATGGGGCAAAGCCCCATATCCCAAAATGCTTAGATATTGTTTCTTGAAATGTTCGGTTTAAGCTTGACAGCCCCTTGCATTTTTGCTTCGTTCCGAGGGAAAGCGGAAAGATGCGCAAGTCAGTGCGGAAAATGGCTCGAACGCTTGTACGGAAACTGCGATGGTGGTAAAATAAATCACACAAAAGGCTCGAATTTTTCAGCGGGAGGTTTTATTGACCATGAAAAGACGCATTGGTATCCTCACCAGCGGCGGCGACTGCCCCGGCCTGAACGCCTGTATCCGCGGCGTGGCGCGCGCCAGCTATTCCATGTTTGACACGGAGATCGTCGGCATTCAGGATGGCTACGCGGGTCTGATCGCGGGCGATTACAAGGAGATGAAGCAGTCGGATTTCTCCGGCATCCTCACCCTCGGCGGCACCATTCTCGGCACCCGCCGCACGCCGTTCCGCAACATGCGCGTCGTCAGCGAAGACGGCGTGGACAAGGTGAAGGCGATGAAGGCGAATTACAAGAAGATGAAGCTGGACTGCCTCGTGACCCTCGGCGGAAACGGCACGCACAAGACCGCGAATCTGCTGGCTGAGGAGGGCATGAACGTCATCGGCCTGCCCAAGACCATCGACAACGATATTTGGGGAACGGACGTCACCTTCGGCTTCCATACCGCTGTGGATATCGCGACCGAGGTGATCGACCGCATCCATACGACCGCCGCGAGCCATGGCCGCTGCATGGTCATCGAGCTCATGGGCAACAAGGCGGGCTGGCTGACGCTGTATTCCGGCATCGCCGGCGGCGCGGACGTCATCCTCCTGCCGGAAATTCCGTATGATATCAACGTTGTGGCTGACGCTGTGCGCCGCCGCGCCGAAAACGGCAAGGCCTTCTCCATCGTCGCCGTGGCCGAGGGCGCGATGAGCGTAGAGGAAGCCGCCATGAAGAAGAAGGAGCGCGCCGTGTTCCGCGAGGAGACCGGCTTTACCGGCATCGCCAACCGCATTGCCAAGCAGCTGGAGGAGATGGTCGGCGTTGAGGCGCGCGCCGTTGTGCCGGGTCATGTGCAGCGCGGCGGTTCCCCGAGCGCCTACGACCGCATGCTTTCCACCGTCTTCGGCGTGCACGCCGCGCAGTTGATTGCGGCGGAAAATTACGGTCAGGCCGTTGCGATGGTCGGCAATACCGTTTCCCACAATCCGCTTTCCGAGGTTGCGGGCAAGACGAAATTCGTCCCCGCCGACGCGCAGGCCGTCCGCGCCGCCAGAAGCATGGGCATTTCGCTGGGCGACTGATTTTGGCAAAATAAATTGACTTTTTCCCCGATTTCCACTATAATCAAAGATGAACGATTTTCCGTGGAAACGGGGAAAAGTCCTTTGCATCCATAGCTCAGTAGGATAGAGCGTTCGCCTCCTAAGAAGAAGCTCGCCTATCACCTTTTCGAGAAGTCGAAAGCGAGCACGGAGTTCGACTTCCATCGGAAACGTACCCCCATTGTCTTTCGCCAAGCTGCTGACACTTGGCGGAGCGGACACGAATCCCCGATGTCAGCGCAAAATAATCCCGTTAACGCGGCAGTCAAAAACTGACTGATGTGTTAATAAAAATGCTCATGAAATCATAATGAACAGAGAGCCGAAAAGCCTTGATATATATAAGTTTTTCGGCACATGGTCCCGTACCTCAGTAGGATAGAGGGTCCGCCTCCTAAGGTTGCGTTACAACGGCCACCTTGGAAAAACTTCATATAGGATTCAAGTTCGAGTTTCTTCGGGCTTAGTCATAAAACCAGCCATGTCTCAGTAGCTCAGTTGGATAGAGCACACGCCTCCTAAGCGTGGGGCCGGAGGTTCAAATCCTCTCTGGGACGCCAGCTAACAACGCCGAAAGCCTTTGTTTTCAAGGGTTTTCGGCTTTTCTTATATGAAAAGGCACGAAAAAGCTCTTTCACTGTATGAGATAAAATTCTACTCCAAAATTTGATTTTT
>OLPF01002271.1_pt1 | contig 13063 bp, 14 predicted proteins | sample 1673121 | NCBI WGS metagenome assembly OLPF01 (sample SAMEA3136756, study PRJEB25190) | human gut metagenome | reverse complement strand
GCCTGATTGACCGCATCAACTCGACACGCGAAAATCACATCATCACCCTGGAGGATCCTCTGGAATTCCTGCACCACCATAAAAAAAGTATTGTCAGTCAGCGCGAAATCGCAACCGATACGGATAATTATCTGACGGCACTGCGTGCAGCGCTGCGCCATGCGCGCGTGGCAGGAGCAGAAGCCTTTCCGCCAGATGCTCGAACAGGATGAGACGGTCACGAGCCACCTCAGCCCCGCAGAGCTGGACGAGTGCTTCGAGCTTTCCTACCACTACAAGCATGTGGACGAGGTTTTTAAGCGCCTCGGCCTCGAAAAATAACGGAATATCGCAGAAATCATAAACAGAACCACCCAAGAAACGACGCTTTTCTTGGGTGATTCTTCTGTTTTTTGAGGAAAAAGAAACGGCAGCCTTGTCACATTTCATTTTTTAATCTATAATAATATGAACGTTGTGCCCAAATTGAGAACGATTTTTGGCTTTGCCTTTGGAGGCGTCATGTACAAATTGCTGCTGGTTTCCGATAAAGAGGAAATCCGTTCGCTGTATCGCCGTTATGCCGAGTGGAATACCCTCGGCTTTGAGCAGCCCGACGTCGCGGAAAACGCGCAGCAGGGCATTGATTTGCTCAGCCATCGCCGCTATGATGCGATTTCCTCCCTGCTCAGTGTGAGCGAGGGCAAGAAATTCTTTGCGTATCTCTCTCGTCGCCCGGAAATGCTCGGCATGGAAACCGCGCGGGACGAGGCGCATCTGCGCCGGGAGATCAGCACCGCCCGCCGCGCGCTCTCCACGCGGGACGCGAGCCGGCAGAGCAAGCAGGTGGACGATTACACGAAGGCGCTGCAAGGGGAGTTCTTCTGCGATCTGCTGCGCGGCGCGGCCTTTGACTGCACGAAGATCGACGAGCGCATGCAGTCGCTCAAGCTCGACGCGCTGGATGCGGCGCGCCCGGTGGTCACCTCTTCCTTCCGGCTGCCGCAGGGCGATTATTTCCTCTCCGAGGTCTGGCGGTACGGCCGCGACCGGCTGGAAAACGCGCTCAAAAACATCTTCGAAAACGGCGACCCGAAGATGGCGTTCGTGCTGCTGATTATCAACCCGCATCACATGCGCCTGCTCGCCGCGCCGCGCGAGGAGATGAGCAAAGAGGAAGCATACGACAGGATGATGGCGCATCTGGCGAGCTGTCAGGCCAATCTCGAACAGTATTTCGAGCTGACGCTGACCATCAAGCGCGTCGTGCCGTATGACAACCTGTACGCCCTCAGCCGGGAAAACGCGGCGAGGACGGCGCACTGAATCCTGCTTTTTAGACGAGGCTGTCAAGCGTGGCAGCCCCGTCTTTTTTGCGTGAAAATAACATACCTTTCCCCAGCGGGAGGGGATGGCATGCGGAAAAGAGGCTTTGCGCTTTCGCTCGGACTGCCGGAGGACGCGACGAGCGACTGCGCGCGCGTGACGCTCAGCGGGCAGAGCGCGGCGCTCGTGGAGGGGCAGCACGGCGTGATCGAGCTGACGGAGAGCCGCGTGCGCCTGCGGACGGGGCGCGGGGTGCTGACCGTGCAGGGCGAAGGGCTTCGGCTGCGGGCGCTCTCCGTCGATGCGGCGCTCATCGAGGGGCACGTGCTGACGGCGACCTATGCCGGGGGAGGGCGAGCGCCATGAACCTGACCTTGGAGCTTTCCGGGCTGAATCTGGAGCGCCTGCTCCGCGCGGCGGGAGCCTGCGGCGTTCGGATGAAAAACGTCCGCCGGATGAACGAGCGAACCATGCGCGTCGTCGTGCCGGCCGCGCAGAAAAAGAGGATGGCTGCGCTCTGCGAAAAATACGGCTGGCAGATGGCGGAAATTCGGGCGGGCGGGCTGCTGAGGCTCGCAAGGGGCGTAAAAAGGCGATGGATGCTCGGGCTCTCCGTGCTGCTCAGCATCTTTTGGGTCTATCTGTCCTCCGAAATGATCTGGCGGGTGGAGATCGACGGCGCGGGGGAAAACGCCGCGGAGGTGCGCCGCTGTCTGGAAGCGGAAAACGCGCGCATCGGGCGGCTGAAACGGCGGGTTTCGACGGATCATCTGGCCGATGCGCTGGCTTTGGCCGTGCCGGGGCTGGCGCATGCCGCCGCGCGATACGAGGGCAGCACGCTGGTTGTGGATTGTCAGCGGGCGCGCGAGGGCGAACGGGCGGGCGTGGCCGGACAGGGGACGGAGATCGTCGCGGCGCGGGAGGGCGTTATCGTGCGCATCAGCGCGGAGAGCGGCACGCCGAGGGTGAAGCCCGGTCAGGCCGTCCGCAAAGGGCAGACGCTCATCAGCGGGCAGGAGCGGACGGGCGGCGGTGAAACGCGCGCGTGCAGGGCGCAGGGGGAGATCATCGCGCGGTGCTTTGCGCGCGGAGAGGCGCGCGTTCGGCTGAACGTGACGGGCACGGTGGAAACCGGGGAAATCCGCCGCCGCGTGCGCATCGAAAGCCCGAAGGGCAGCCGCCTTGTGCGGGATGCGCCGGATTTTGACCGGCAGGACGTCAGCGTGGAGCTTCAGCCGATTGTCGGGCTGTATCTGCCCGTCTGGCGGCGCGTGGAGACGCTTGCGCGCACGGTCAGCGTGCCGCGCAGCCGAACCGTCAGCGACGCGCGCAGTCAGGCGCAGGGCGCGGCGGAAAAAATTGCCAAATTAAACTGCCCGAGCGGGGTCGAAATCCTTGACAAATGGGTAGATTATAGTATGATAGATGATGAGTTCGTGTATGCGACTGTGGTGCTCGTTTTCGAAGCACCCATCGGCGCGCGGCACGGCGCAGATTAGCCCTTCGGGGCGTGGGAGGACTGCTTCTTTGGCAGAGGAACAGAAATTGGCCTCGGGATCCGGGGCTTTGCAGAATGTGTTCGGCACGGGGGACGAAAACATCCGCCTGCTGGAAAAACTGATGCGGGTGCGCGTGGCCCTGCGCGGCGGCGATATCGTGGTGGAGGGCGAGGAAGAGCGGGATGTGGACAACACCCGCGAAATTCTGAAAAAGCTCTGCGCGCTGGCCGAAAAGGGCGAGCGCGTGGACACGGCGGTGGTGCAGTACGCTGTGAGCCTGCTGGAAAAGGGCGAGCTGGATCAACTGGATAACCTGTACGGCGAAATCGTGGCGACGACCTTCCGCGGCCGCCCCATCCGCTGCAAGACGCTCGGCCAGCGGGAATACGTGCGCGCGATTCGCCGCAATACGCTGACCTTCGGCGTCGGCCCGGCGGGAACGGGCAAGACCTATCTGGCGATGGCGATGGCCGTCGCCGCGCTCAAGAGCAAGGAGGTCGAGCGCATCGTGCTGACCCGTCCGGCGGTGGAGGCGGGCGAAAAGCTGGGCTTCCTGCCCGGCGACCTCAACCAAAAGGTCGATCCCTACCTGAGGCCGCTGTACGACGCGATGTTTGACATGCTCGGCGCGGAGACCTGCCAGCGCATGCAGGAGCGCGGCGTGATCGAGGTTGCGCCGCTGGCCTACATGCGCGGCCGCACGCTCTCCGATGCGTTTATCATCCTCGACGAGGCGCAGAACACCACCACCGAGCAGATGAAAATGTTTTTGACGCGCATGGGCTTCCGCTCGCGCATCGTCGTGACGGGCGATCCCTCGCAGATCGACCTGCCGCGCGGCAAGCGCAGCGGCCTGATCGAGGCGGTCGAGGTGCTTGAAGGCGTGGAGGACATCAGTGTGCAGCGGCTGACGCATCACGACGTGGTTCGCCACGAGCTGGTGCAGGCCATCGTGCGCGCGTATGACGAGCACGCCGCCCGCGCAAAGGAGGAATGGAGCGATGGACGTTACGCGCAAGAGCGCCCGCAAATGGATTGACAGCCTGAGCCTTCGCGTGCAGCAGGCGCTGTTTGCGGCGGCGACTTACCTCATCCTGCTGGCGATCTGCCTGCTGGCGATTTCGCCGGAGCAATACGATTTGAGCGTGGGCGACGTCGCGCCCAAGACGATCACGGCCAGCAAGGATATCGTCGATGAATTGACGACCGAGCGGCGCAGGCAGGCCGCTGCGGACGCGGTTTCCCCCGTCTATTATAAAGACGACACGGTTTCCGACACCGTGCTCTCCGATATGGACGCGGTGTTTTCCGAATTGCGCGCCGTTCGCGAGCTGGGCGAGCAGATTCGAAACGCATGGGGCGACGAGGGCGGTTCGTTTACCGAAGCGGACTATGCGCAGGCCTCCGGGCTGGTCACGCGGCTGTCGCTGAGCAATTACCAGCTCCGCACGCTGATGAACACCGGCGAGAGCGATTTTGAAAGCCTGTATCAGTCGCTGGTCTCCGCCACGCGCACGACGCTGGTCTCCACCATCACCGAGGGGCAGATCAACGACGCGATCAACAACATTCAGCAGATCGTCTCCTACAACACGCGGACGGATCTGTGGTATAACGTGGCGATTCCGACGCTGCGCGCCAGCCTCAAGGCGAACATGCTGATCGACCAGGCGGCGACGGAGGAAAATCGGCAGAAGGCCTGCGACGCGGTGGAGCCGACGGTCTACAAGCAGGATCAAAACATCGTGGTCAAGGGCGACCGGGTGACGGCCGAACAGATCGCGGTGCTGGAATCCCTCGGCCTGCTGGAGGGCAACAGCTTCGATTACCCGCTCTACATCGGCACGGCGATCACGCTGGCGCTGATTCTGGCGAGCGCGTATCTGTACGCCTATCTGTTCGCAAAGCCGATGCTGAGCATGGGGCCGAGCGCGCTGGTGCTGCTGATTGCGGGCGTGCTGACGGTGCTGCTGTGCCTGCTGATGGGCGAATATCTGAACATCAACGCCATGCCCGTCGCGCTGGGCGCGATGCTGGCGGTCAACCTGCTGGGCGCGCGCCCGGCGTATGTGACCAACATGGCGCTGACGCTGATTATCACCCTGCTGACGGCGAAGGGCACGGGTCTGGTCACGTCGCAGACGATGAGCGTCCTGCTGACCTGTTCGCTGGGCGGGCTGGTCGCCATCTGGATGATGCGCAAGAACACGACCCGCGTGATGGTCGTGGTCAGCGGCCTTGTGGTCGGCGCGGTGAATTTCGGTGTCCTCGTCTGCGTCCGCGCGCTGACGTCCAGCGACATGAGCGGCGTGTGGACGGATATGGCCTACGCCATCGGCGGCGCGGTGGTTTCCGCCGTGCTCTGCGTCGGCTTGCAGCCGATTCTGGAAACGGCGTTCAACCTCGTCACGCCCTCCAAGCTGATCGAGCTTTCCAACCCGAATCAACCGCTCCTGCGGCGGCTGATGATCGAAACGCCGGGCACCTATCACCACTCGATGGTGGTCGCGAATCTGGCGGAGGCCGCGGCAGAGGCGGCCATCGGCGCAAACGGTCTGCTCGCCCGCGTCGGCGCGTATTACCACGATATCGGCAAGCTGATCCGCCCGATGTATTTTAAGGAAAACCAGATGGGCGAAAACCCGCACGACAAGACCGACCCGCGCGTTTCGACCGCGATTTTGACGGAGCACACCCGCGACGGCGTGGAGCTGGCGCGCAAGCACCGCCTGCCCGAGCCGATCATCGACATGATCCGCCAGCACCACGGCGATACGCCCGTCATGTATTTTTACGCCAAGGCGGTGAAGATGCTGGGCGAGGAGAACGTCGATATCCGCGATTTCCGCTATGACGGCCCGAAGCCGCAGACCGCCGAGGCGGCGATCCTGATGCTCAGCGATACGGTGGAGGCCGCCGTCCGCGCGCTGCCCGATCCGACGCAGGAGAAGATCTCCGCGCTGATTCGCAAGCTGGTGCGCGGCAAAATGGAGGACGGCCAGCTGGACGAATGTACGCTGACCTTCCGCGACATCGGCAAAATCTGCTCGGCGTTTGAAACGGTGCTGCAGGGCGTTTTCCACGAGCGCATCGAATACCCCAGCGTGGATTTGAGCCGCGCCCAGCACCACAGCGAACAAAAGCAGGCGGAGCAGAAGACGGAGGCAAAACCATGATTCTCGAATTTGAAGACGAAAAGGGGCTGTTGGACGCGCAGACCCGCGCGCTGATGCAGACCTGTTCGCAGGCCGCGCAGCGGGCGGAGGGCGTGACGCTGCCGCTGTCCGTGTTCATCCGCGTGACGGATGATGACGAAATCCGCACGATCAACCGCGAGCAGCGCGGCAAGGACGCCGCGACGGACGTGCTCTCCTTCCCGACGGTGAATTACCCGGCGGGGAAGACGGCGGGCGCGTGCGAGGCGCTTCTGCGCGAGGAATTTGACCCCGACACGGACGCCTGCGCCATTGGCGATATCGTGATTTCGATGGATCACGTGCGCGCGCAGGCGGCGGAATACGGCCACAGCGAGCGGCGCGAGTGCGGCTATCTGCTGACGCACGGGCTGTTTCACCTGATGGGCTACGACCACATGACCGAGGCCGAGAAGCCTGTGATGCGCGCGATGGAGGAAAAGGCGCTCGCATCCATCGGGCTGACCAGAGAGGAGTAACGAACATGACGGATGAAAAGCTGCTTGAGCTGGCGCTGGACGCGCGGAAAAATGCCTATGTGCCGTATTCCGGCTATGCCGTCGGCGCGGCGCTGCTGGCGGAGGACGGAAGGGTTTTCACCGGCTGCAACGTCGAAAACGCGGCCTACGGCAATACGCTCTGCGCCGAGCGCACCGCGCTGGTGAAGGCCGTGAGCGAGGGCTGCCGCCGGTTTACAAAAATCGCGATTGCGTCCGCCGGTTCCGCGCCGTATCCGTGCGGCGCATGCCGTCAGTCGCTCTATGAGTTTGCGCCGGAGCTGGAGGTTCTGGTCACATGGGATGGCAACGTGGCGCGCGCGCCGCTTGGCGAGCTGCTGCCGCACGGCTTCGGCCCGTCGTCTCTGGGAAAGTAAACTCCTTCAGTCACGACTTCGTCGTGCCAGCTCCCTCAAGGAGGGAGCCTTGATTCCGTCCCATTCGATGGATGGAGCAAGACCTCCCTCTTTGAGGAGCATTTCCTGCTGTCTGTGACCAAACAGGCGGATGAAATGACGAAGGCTGGCTGGCGAAGGAAGACGGAAGGAGAAAAAAGACAAAGGGAATTAGAACAGTGAAAAACGAAAATACCGCAAAATTTCTTTCGGGCTTCGCCGCGATTGTCGGCCGCCCGAACGTCGGCAAATCCACCCTGATGAACGCGATGGTCGGCGAAAAGGTCGCCATCGTCTCCAATCGCCCGCAGACGACGCGCAACCGCATCATGGGCGTGGCGACGGACAAGGGCTGGCAGATCGTCTTCCTCGATACGCCGGGTCTGCATAAGCCACGCACGCGCCTGGGCGAATACATGGTCAAGAGCGTGCAGGACGCGATGGACGGCATCGACGTGCTGCTGGTGCTGGTGGATGCAAACGAAATCGGCCCGCAGGATCGTGCGATTGTCGAGGAGATGAGCGCCCGAAAGGTCAAGAAGATTCTGGTGCTCAACAAGACCGATATCGTCGAGGAAGCGCGGCTGATGGCGGCGATTCAGTCCTTCGCCGAGGCGGGCTACGACGCGATTGTGCCCATCAGCGCGCGCACGGGCAAGGGCATGGACGAGCTGAAAAAGCTGATCGTCTCCTATCTGCCGGAGGGGCCGAAATACTTCCCGGACGACATGATGACCGATCAGCCCGAGCGCCAGATCTGCGCGGAGATCATCCGCGAAAAGGCGCTGCTGCATCTGCGCGAGGAGGTGCCGCACGGCATCGGCGTGGAGATGATGGCGATCAACAAGCTGAGCGACAACCTGACCGAGATTCATGCGACGATCTACTGTGAGCGCGCGAGCCACAAGGGCATCATCATCGGCAAACAGGGCGCGATGCTGCGCACCATCGGCGCGGAGGCGCGGCGCGATATCGAGAATCTGCTGGGCACGAAGGTGAATCTCCAGCTCTGGGTCAAGATTCGCGAGGATTGGCGCAACCGCATGGACGACCTGCGCACGCTGGGCTACGAGAGCAACTGACGTCCTCATGGCGGGCGCTCCGTTTGCATATGCAGCGAGGGCGGCCTGTGCGCGACGAAAATAAAACGATTCTTTTTGGAAAAAAACTGAAACAAACGCCGCGGTTCTCTCGTCTTATAGACAGAAGGAAACGCGGCGTTTTTTCGCGCGGGAAGGAGGAAGAACATGAAAAGATGGGGAATCGTACTGGCGGCGCTTCTGCTGACGGCAGGATGCGCGCTGGCCGACGACAGCGGCTTCGGGCTGGACAACGAGCGGGCGCAAGCCGTCTATTGGGAATATTCGGGCGCGGTGATTGAGGATTATGCCGAGGTCGAGACGGCAGGGCGGACGTTTGCCTTCATCCTGTTTAAGCAGGAGCAAAGGCGAATGGTGAAGGTTTACTTTGACAGCGAATTCGGCTGGACGGATTGGTTTGTGACGGCGGAGGGCGTGCCGCAGGGCGGACGCGGGCGGCTGGAAACGGATGGGGAATCCGTCACGATTTCGGCGGCGGACGGGAACGGCGGCCTGCGGACGATCAGCTACGCATGGGACGCGGCGATGCCGAACGAGCCGAAGGGCACGGTGGAGGACCGGAAACAGTTTGTCGGCGGTTTCAGGTTGGCGGCGTATGACGGCGCGCGGGTGGACGCGGACGGCGTGATCCATTTTGCCGAGGGCGATGCGAAGGTCGAGCTGCTGAACGATATGCGCTATCTGGCTTACGGCAATCTGCCTAAAACGCGGGAGGAAGCGCTGGAAAACAGCGATGTGCCGCCGGGATTCAGCTTTTTCAGCCCGCGCTGGAATACGCTTTTCGGGCAGGTTGTGCCGCTTTCAGCGAATCACAGCCGCAAGGTCTATCTGGGACCCGGCAGGGATTACCCGCGGGCGGGGAACGGCAAGGCGGCGGTCGGCACGAACGGCTGGGTGCAGGTGTTCGGCCAATACGATGGCTGGCTGCTGATTCAATACCATATCGACGGGAATCATTACCGAATCGGCTGGATTGAAAAAAGCGCGCTGCCTGCGGGAACGAAGGTCGAGCGGCTGAAAATGAGCGATTTCTGGGAGAACGAACTGTATCAGCAGGAGATTATGGAGGATTGCGTGATGACGGATGACCCGCTGGGGAGCGGCGCGGCGATTGCGCATCTAAAGACGGGGCGGAAGGTTTGGAGCCTCGCTTTTCTGGGCGCGGAATGGGAAATGATCGTTGTGGAGATCGACGGGCAATGCTATTGGGGCTTTGTCCCGACCAACTGCATGTCGCATGGATGATGGAGGAAAAACATGAAAAGAGTCGTTTTGTGGGTTTGCGCGCTGATGATGACGCTGATGGCGTCGGTCTGTGTTGCGGGAACGTATTCGCCGTATTTCGCGACCGAGCCGCCGCGGGAGGTGCGCGAGCATGTGGCCAACCGCTGGCCGGATTACGAATTCGAGGATTACTGCGAGGTGCGCGGCACGCCGAAGGGCGACTACGGCTTTGCGCTGGTGCATCGCAAAAACGAGCGGATTCTCGTCGGCTATCATAAAGTGGACGGCGAAATGAAATACTGGCTCAAGAACGCGGGCGCTGTGCCGCAGGGAAAGGAAGAAGCGTGGTTTGGCGTCGGTACGGCGGGCTGGGAGGAAGAAACGGATTGGGTCGGGAATTTCACGGGCAGACAGGTTTACGACGACGGCCTGTATTTTTCTGTGACCCAATTGGATGATGCGGGCGAAAGCTATGAAAAAATGGTGGTGTATCGCTGGGAGAACGGCATGTTTCGCCTGAGCAGATACCGCAAAACGGAAGTCAGGGGGATTCGCGTTTCGGATGACAAGCTGGATTTTATCGACTGGTCGAATTGCGTTTACCGCGGCGCGGTGCAGGGCACCGTTCAGCGCGATATCCGCTATGTGTCGTTTAACGCGCTGCCGATGTGGATTGACGACGCAAAGGAGAAGCTGACGACTGCGCCGAACCTGCAATCCGGCGATTTTACGTCCCAGAAGGTCAAATTCACCGGCGGGCAGAAATTCCCCGTCTACACCGGCCCGGGGACGAACTACGCGCGCAGCGGCAACGGCAAGGGCCTGGTCAGCACGAACGGCTGGATCGAGGTCTATGGGCAGAAGGACGGCTGGATTCTGATTCAATACAGCATTTCCAGCGACCACTACCGCTTCGGCTGGATCGAGAAAAGCGCCCTGCCGAAGGGAACGACCGTGCCGGAGCTGAATTTCCGCGTCGCGCCGGGGGATCAATCCGTGGCGTTCAACCGGGATTCCTACCTGACGGATGATCCGCTGGTCAGCCGCGCGAAGCTGTGCACGGTCAAGGCCGAAACGGATATCTTCTATCTGGGCAGCCTCAACGACGAATGGGCGTATGTGATGGTCGAAACGGCGGATGGCCGGTGGATGTGCGGATTCATGCCGCACGAGGATATTTCAAACGGATGATGAGCGGCGGTTGAGCAAACGGGCGCGCGGGTTGAAAACGTCTCCATTGCGGAAGACGCGGGGCTTTGGTATAATGCTTGCAAGGAGGCGGGGCGGATGGACAACCAACTCGGCGCGCGAATCGCTAAACTGCGCCGCGCATGCGGCATGACGCAGGAAACCCTTGGAAACCGGCTCGGCGTGAGCGCGGCGGCGGTCAGCAAGTGGGAAACGGGCGCGGCCTGCCCGGATGTGACGCTGCTCTGCCCGCTGGCCAGAGCCCTGCACACGAATGTCAACGCGCTTTTGGCCTTTGAGCAGCGGCTGACGCGCGAACAACTGACGGCGTTTTCGGAAACGTTTGTGCGGCATGTGCACGACGGCCGACAGCGGGAAGCGCAGGAAGACATGGCGCGCCTGCTGATGGAATATCCGGGCGATACGGCGCTTCGGCTCAACTGCGCGGCGCTGATCAGCGTGCTGGAAATGAGCTTCCCGGATGAGAGCGAAGAAACGAAAGCGGCTTGGAACGAGAAGCGGCGCGCGCTGTATGAAGAGGCGGCGCTGTCTGAAAACGTCGCCGAGCGGGAAAGCGCGTCCTGCGCGCTGGCCTCGATGGATTTGGCGGAGGGGCGGCTCGACGCGGCGCAGGCGCGGCTGGACGCATTGCCGGAAAGCAGGGAGGACACGACCCTGCTGCGTGTGCAGCTTTTGAAAAAGCGCGGCGAAGACGACCGAGCGCTGGAGGTCGTGCAGAAGCAGCTGTATCGCGCTGTCGCCCAGACGCTCGAACGGCTGACCCTGCTGATGGAAGCGCAGACGGACGCGCATGACGCATTGCAAATCGCGCAGATTTACCGGCAGGTGGAGACGATCTTTTCCGCGGGCGGCGGCATGAGCGACGGACTGATGATGGAGCAGTATTTGAAGCTTGGCGAAACGGACGCGGCGCTCTGCTGCCTGAAACGGCTGGCGGATGTCGCGGTCGGCCCGGCGATGACGCCGAACCCGATTCTGTTTGCGCCGACGATTTCGCCCCGAACGCAGGAAAACCAAATGCCGCGGGCGTGGCGCGCCATGCTTTTGCGCGGTCTGCGGGAGGAAGAGGCGCTTGCCGGCCTTCGGGAAACGCCGATCTATCGCGACGCGGTTTCGCGGCTGGAGGAGAGCTTAAAATAAGCCAAAGCAGGCGGAAGCGACTCGGAAACGGGTTGTCTGTCCGCCTGTTTTGTGCTATAGTATGACAGAATAAACGCGGTTTTGGAGCGGAACGTTTTCCCGCGCGTCGCGAGGCGGCAAGCGCCGAAGCCCGGAAGGAAGGGAATCCCCATGGATAGCTTTGTCTTTGCCCTCGACACGACGATGCCGGTGTTTCTGGTGATTCTGCTGGGCTGGTTTCTGCGCCGCGTCGGCGTGCTGAACGAGGCTTTTTGCAAGCCTGCGGATCAATACGTGTTCAAATGCGCGCTGCCGGTCAGCCTGTTTCTCTCCATCGCGAAGATGGATGTGTACAGCGATTTTGACCCGATGTTCTGCCTTTTCTGCTTTACGGTGACGGCCATCGTCTTCCTCGGCGTATGGGCGCTGACGAGCAGGCTGATGAAGGACAAGGCGCTCGTCGGCGAATTCAGTCAGGCGGCGGTGCGTTCCAGCGCGGCGATTCTCGGCGTGGCGCTGAATACCAACATCTATGGCAACGCGGGCATGGTGCCGATGATGGTGCTTTCGGCCGTGCCGTTTTTCAACGTGTACGCGGTGCTGATTCTGCAATTTTCACCGCATACGGATGAAAACGGGCGGCTGATTCCGCCGGAGCGAAACGGCGCGGCGGCGGTCAGGCGCGCGCTGGTCAACGTGGTAAAAAACCCGATCATCCTCGGCATTCTGCTGGGCGTGCCGTTTTCGCTGCTGCGCGTGAAGCTGCCGGGCATCCTCGCCTCGACGCTCAGCACCATCGGCGGCACGGCGACGCCGGTTGCGCTGCTGGCGGTCGGCGCGTCCTTCTCCGGCAGTGAGGCGGCCAAGTGCATGAAGCCCGCGCTGGCGGCGACGGCGATCAAGCTGTTCATCCTCCCGGCAATCTTCCTGCCGATTGCGGCGCTGTTTGGCTTTACCGGCAGCGCGATGATCGCGATTTTGATTTTGGTCGGCTCGCCGACGACGGTTTCCTGCTATGTGATGGCCAAAAACATGGGGCACAGGGGCGTGCTGACCGGCAACGTGGTCATGCTGGCGACGGTGCTTTCCTCCGTGTCGCTGACGCTTTGGATTTTTCTGCTGCGGCTGTTCGGGCTGCTGTGAGCGGATGACGCTGAAAGGGAGAAACGAGCATGAAAAGCTATCTCATTAAGGATACCACCCGCGAGGAGCGCGAACGGATCGTCAGCGAATCCGTCGGCCAGATTGAGGCGGCCTGCGACGGCTGCGCGCCGGGCGTTATCGAGATGTATCAGGCGTATATCGACGGGGAAAAGGAACTGCGCGAGATCAACCGCGAATATGTCGCGCACTATATCTCCGGCCGCGAAGGGCCGACGAAAAGCGAATGCGGGATGTTCTGACCATCAAAAAAACACGCTCCCCTGACGGGCTGTCAAGCTTAAACCAAACATTTCAAGAAACAAGTATCTAAGCATTTTGGGATATGGGGCTTTGCCCCATCGCCCCACCAAAGGGCTT
>OLPF01002270.1_pt1 | contig 13068 bp, 5 predicted proteins | sample 1673121 | NCBI WGS metagenome assembly OLPF01 (sample SAMEA3136756, study PRJEB25190) | human gut metagenome | reverse complement strand
GCGGTAAAGCCGCTCCGGGGTGCCCCGTTAGGTTTTGGAATGCTTACAGGTTGGAACCATCCTTACGAATGCTCGATAGCCGTCTGGTCCTGGGGAGCACTCGGCTCTGCCGGAACGCTCGGCTCTGCCGGAACACTCGGCTCTGCCGGAACACTCGGCTCCGCCGGAACACTCGGCTCCGCCGGGACGCTCGGCTCCGTCGGGACGCTCGGCTCCGTCGGCTCCTCGGGCGTAAGCGGGAGGACGTTCATCACATACATCGCCATGATCATCGCGAACTGTTCGCGCGTCGTCACGCCCTGCGGATCGAGCACCGTCTGGTGATCGACGACAGCGCCGGAGATCAGGCTCTCGGCGACCGCCCAGGTCATGGGCTCCTTCGCGAAGTCGGAAACCTTGTCCATGTCCGTAAACGCGGACAGATCACCGTACACGTCCACATCGCAGCCCTTGAACATCGCATATTCATGCAGGATCGTCGCAGTCTGTTCACGCGTTGCATCGCCGTTCGGGTCAAACTTGCCGTCGCCAATGCCGGCCACGATCTCGTTCTGTGCCGCCCAGATCACCGCGTTGGTGTACCATTCGTTATCCGCAACGTCGCTGAAGGGGTTCTTACCGGTAACGGCAGGCTCACCCTCGAGCGTGTAAAGGATCTCAACGATCATTGCGCGGGAGAGCTTGGTCTCAGGCTCGAAGGTCGTGGCGCTCGTGCCGTAGAAGAGCTTGTGCGCAACGACGAAGTCGATCGCATCGTGCGACCAGAAGTCGACCGCCGGCATATCGCTGAAGAGATAGCCCGGGCAATGCTCGTCGCCTGTGCACGGGATGCTCATCGGATCCTGCTTCTCGCAGACCGTGCAGTAGCCGTCAACATAGTGGTGCTTGGCCGGAATGCGCTTCTGGCCTTCCAGCGTCGCGCCGCAGACCGAGCAGACCATGCCGCCCGCTACGCCGTCCTTCGTGCAGGTCGCCGGAGTGATCTGTGTCGCCTTCGGCGTGTGCGGTGCCAGCGGGACCACCGTCTGTGCAACGAGGATCTCACCGCAGACGGAGCAGTGCTTGCCTTCCGTCAGGCCGGTCTCCGTGCAGGTTGCAGCCTTCGCCGGGTCGACCACTTCCTTGTGGCCAAGCGCCGGGATCACTTCCTGCGCCACCAGCACTTCACCGCAGGTCTCGCAGTGCTTGCCTTCTGTCAGGCCGGTCTCCGTGCAGGTCGCGGCCTTCGCCGGATCGACCACTTCCTTGTGGCCAAGCGCCGGGATCACTTCCTGCGCCGTGAGCACTTCACCGCAGACCGAGCACTTGCTGCCCTCGGTCAGGCCGGTTTCTGTGCAGGTCGCGGCTTTCGCCGGGATCACTTCCGGCGTGTGCGGCTTGAGCGGGATGCTCTCAAGCATAATGTTTCCATTTTCGCAGGTGTAGGTGCGAACGCCGTACTCGGAGCAAGTCGGCTCCTTCGTCACAACACCATTGTCCCAGGTGTAATTAAACTCTGCGCTCATCTTCGCAATGCGCGCGGTCAGCCAGGTGTTGAGATCCGTGACGGTATCGGTATAAGTCGTACCGCTGGGCCAAAAATGATTATCCGAGCTCGGCTTGCCGACACGAATCAGCGGCCACTGCCGATAGTTCATCGCAGCGCTGGCCGAGATGCGGTTGTAGTAGCTCTGAACCTTGCCGTTGTCGCCGACAAGCGCCTGTGCCTGCGCCAGGAACGTGTTGTGATAGTAGTTGCTCACCGCGGCGCGGAAGCCGGGGATCTTGATGAGCGCCTCTGCGAGGTAGCGGCCGTTAATGAAGGTGTTGTCCGAGGTAATAATGCCGGACCAGCCGCCGCCGCCAGTCAGTTCCATATCCCAGACGGGGCCGGCGTACATGATGCCGTCCACGTCTTTGTAGAAGAAGAACGAGGAGTAGAATGCGTCCGAATTGCCGGACAGGTACTGCATCAGGTAAGCCTTGACCAGAGAGTTCAGATCGCAGTACTCATAGTAGTACTTGCCGGTCTGCGCATTGTAGCCGGTGAAGTTGCCATCGGCGTCCTTCGCGTAGACGGCGTCCTCAAACTCCTGATAGTACTCGCTGATATAGGCCATTGCGTCCTTGCCGCAATACTCGGGGCTCTTGACATTCATCGCGGAGCCCTTACCGGTGATGAAGCCGCTGGCCTCGTCATACTTCGGGTTGTAGCTTTCGTCGATCTTCGTACCGTTGAGCTCGAGCAGGTAGCCGCCAGTGATGTTCTCCGGCTCGGTCAGACCCGTGGTGTACTGATAGGTCTGGCCGTACTTGTTCTCGGCCAGCGCCGTGGAAGCATTCTCCCCGTAGCCGGGGTTGAGCTTTTCGTAGGCATCCTCCATATCGGTGATGTTGACGCCCGTCTTGTTGACGGAGTTTTTCTCACTGACGATGTATGTGCCGCGATACACGCCGTCGTAGTACAGATCCACCCAGTCGGTGCTGGCCGTGTACGGCATGCCGAGCGACTTGGCAAGATCCTTGAACATCTTGTCGCGCATGAGCGTTGCGTCGTGGGAGCCGGCGAGCAGCGTCCAGGTCTTGACCTTCTCGCCGCAGGCGATGAGGTCAGCCTTGCCGTTCAGTTTGATCTGATAGGACTTCTTCTCGGCGTTCGTGAAGGTGGTGTTGCCGCGCGCCTTGAGCTGCGTGAGCGCATCATCATACACTTTGTTGCCGTCCTTGTCTACGACGAGCAGCTTGCCGGTCGCGATGTTGGACTTGCTGGCATCGACAAAGTCTCTGCCCTTTGCGGCCGGATCGTCGCTCGTGATGTAGAGCGCATTGATGTTGGCCGACTGTGCGATGTGCACGACCGCAGCCTTCTGGCCGTTGACGAGGACCGTGAGGTCATACAGGCCGTCCTGCACATCCGCCAGCTTGGTGACGTCCACGTCAGAGCCGTCCAACGTCTGCGTGCCCTTGGCACCCTGCAGCTCGATCTTGAGCTCGTCGCTGTTCTGTGTCGTGACCGTCAGAGCGAGCTTGCTCAGGTCCGCACTGGCCGGCAGGAACAGATACTGATCCGCACCGGACTGCATGCCGGAGATCGTCTGTCCGTCGACTTTCGCGCTGATGTCCTTGAACTGCTCGGACGGTGCGTACTGGTCGGCGTTGAGCGTCGTCGCGCTGACGACACTGGAATAATGCTGAGACTTGAACCAATCATTGCCGATCTTCGTGCAGCCATACACACGGAAGCTGTACTCCGTCGACGGGTTCAGGCCCGTGACCACAATGCTTGTCTGCGCGATAACGTCCACCTTTTCCCACGTGGTGCCGCCGTCGCGGCTGATCTCCACACGGTAGTTTTCCGCACCCAGCGCGGGGCTCCAGCTGACGGTCAGGCGCTTCTGGCCGACATCCGTCACCGAAACGCCGGTGACAACAGGCGGTACGATCTTATACTGGGCGGACACGGTGCCATAATAATCGCCCATACCGCGGATCGTCACAGTACCATAGCCGACCTTCGTATTGTTGGAATAGGAAACATAGCCGTCAACACCCGCATCGCTGGTCTTGACCGTCAGCGCCTGTCCCTCATAGGTGGCCTTCACATAGCACGGCGTGCTGCCGCCGTTGTAAACGGCGTCATATGCCTTGACTTCCGCCTTGGAGATATCCCTGCCTACGAAGCCGCACTTCGTGCAGACATGGTTATCATCCCACTTGTGGCCCTCCGGCCAGAGAGATGCACTGTGATGAACGGCACCGCAGGTCTTGCAGGTGGTCTCCAGCCAACCATACTTCGTGCAGGTACGGGTGTCGACCGTCTCGGTCACGTGGGCGATGCCGTCATCGCCGAAGTGGTACATCTTCTCGCCGATCTGCTGCCAGCCGGTGACATAGTCGCCAGCCAGGAAGTACATCTGCTCGTTGGTGCCCTCAACGGTCATCCAGCCGGTGTACTGCGCGTCCTTGACATCGATCAGCTTGCCGCAGACCGCACAGGCAGACTTGCCATTCTGGTAGGTCGTCAGCTGGTGGCCCTTCGAGCAGCGGGACTGCAGCGTCGTGGAATCGACCTCGCGGCCGTCCTTGCTGTCGTAAGCGGTGATCGTCATTTCCTTGCCGTTGGCCGTGACGTACATGATCAGGCCATCGTAAGCCTGCTCTTTGTACGCGAACGAGAAATCGGAGGTCATCGCATAGTTGAGGTTTTTGGATTTCTCGCCCAGGTCGCCGCAAATGAAATAGGTCACGCCGTTTTCTGTGACGGGTTCGCCGTCCTTGGCCATGATGCGTGCATAGGAGTGGTCATGACCGGAGAAGACCACGTCGATACCGGCAGCCTCTGCCGCAGCCGGGATCTGCTCATGGAACCGCTCGCTGCCGCCCTTGGCGTTCGTGTAATACGGCGGCTGATGGATGGACAGGATCTTCCACATGCAGGTGCTCTGCGCCGCGTCCTGCTTGAGCCATTCGCAGGCTGCGCTCAGGTCGGCGCCGTTGTTGATGACGGCGACATAGACATCGCCGTACTCCATGGAGTAGTAGTCCTTGCTCGGGAGCTGAAGGATATTGCTGGCAGTGCTGCCGCTGAAGTCGCCGTAGTACTCATGGTTGCCGAGCGTGTGGATGAAGTCCACGTTCGGGAACGTGTGGTTAAACGCCTCCTGCATCTCGGCCCACATGGCGTAGTTGGTGCCGTTGTCGACATAGTCGCCCGTCTGGAGGCCGAAATCGACCTGCTTGCCCTTGACGAGATCGCCGAGCTTTTCCAGCACCGCGATGCTTTCCTTGTCCTCTTTGCTGTCCGGATTGCCGGTCATCTGCGTGTCACCCATGACGACGAAGGACGTGGTGTCCTGCGCAGCAGCGCTCGTGCGGAAACCGTGGGTCTCCGACCAGGTGCTGCCGTCGCCGACCTGGAACTCATAGTCCGTGCCGGCCGTCAGGTCCGTGAGCTGAATGGTGTTGACATAGGCCGCATCCTTGGAGGTGGAGAAACCGGTGAGCGTAGAGGCGCCATCGGCCGTCTGCCAGGCATCCGTGCCCTTGACGCGGTACTGCACGACCGCCTTGCCGCCCGTACCGAGACCGGACAGCCAGCTGATGTTCTGGCTCGTGCTGCTGCTCTTGGATGCGTTGAGATTGATGCCGGTATAGCTCGTGCCGGCGGCATCCGCCAGAACGGTGACCTTCGTCGCCTCGCCAACGCCCTTTGTGCCGATGGCCGTGAGCGTGCAGACCGTGCCGACTTCCTTGGCCTTCATGGCTTCGGTCTCGAGCAGGCCGTTGGCATCGGTCTTGCCGATCTCGTTGCCGTCGAGATACACGGTCACACCGGCGGCGGGACTGCCGTCCTTTTCATAGACCGCGATCACGCTGGACATGCCGACCGCCTGCGGGCCGGGCTGAATGCTGTAGTACGCCGACAGCGGCAGACGCGCAGCCGCCTGGGCGGCCGTATAGGTCTCGCCGCCTGCTGCGGTGAGCGCAATGTTGGACACCGTGTACGTGAACTGGTTGACCGTCGTGTCCAGGCCGGCGTCAATCTTGAAGGCCAGTGTGGCCAGCTCGCCCTCGACCGGGGCCGCCGCCTCGAGGTGCAGTTTGAGCATGGCTTTCTTAAAGCCAGTCTTGGTGTACTCCAACGAGCCAGTCACGCCGTTGGCATAGGCCACCGTCGGCTGGCCGATATCATCGTTGAGGTTCAGCATCGTGATGTCTGCGGACTTGACCTTGCCGTCCGCCGTAACCGTCAGCGTATAGTCGCCGCCGAGCGGGACAAAGTTCGAGCCGCTGACACTGACCGTGGCCGTGCCCTGCATATCGCCGGCAACGACAAAGGCCATGGTCTTTTCGACCGTGTTGCCGAACTTGTCAGACACGGAGACCGTCATGGTGTGCTTGCCGTTCTGGAGATTCAGACGGACAGTCGCATTTGCGTCGGAACAATCCGCTGACGTGATCGGCTCGCCGTCGATCTTGACCGTCGTCGCCTGTGCGTTGATACCGGAGCGGTTCTGACCGTCCACATCATGATATTTTGCGATTGCTTCGATCGAGTTGGCGTTGATGACGGTGACGCCGTCGCTCGTGAGTGTCTGGCCGTTGACCGTCATTTCATCGATGACCGGGTTATCCAGGTCGTCGAGGTTTGTGCCGTAAACAACGCGCAAATTATCGAAGTACACCGTACCATTGCGTTTGCCCGTAGGCATGTTTGCCGGCTGATATGACAGCCAAAGCACACCCTGGCCAGGGATGATGCTCAGGGGATGCTCCGGATTTTGATACTGCCAAAGCGACTGAATATCCGTAGATTTGCAATACATCCAGCCAGACCACGTGATTTTTGGCGAGGTGCTCTGTGCTGTCAAGTAACAATTCTTAAGGCTATAATCGCTTCCGTCCCAGTAGTAAACGTCGCAAGCAAGAATATAATCCGGCGTTCCTTCCGGAGCATAGACCCAAACACCGATTTCTGTAGGATAGCCCTCAATCTTTATTTGATCGCCGCAATAGCGGATGTAGTAGTTGGCGTTTGATTGCCCGTTGAAAGAGGCATAGTCATAGTCCAATTCCAAGGAGTATTCGCCGAAGCGAACCTGTCCGCCTTCCGCTGCTGTAGTCGTTTTCAAATTGCCGCAACGATACTCATCCATGGCTCCATTCGGCCAGAGATAATAGGTATAGCCGTTGGCGCGGAAAATGTCCGCAGCCGGGACAGCGGTGTCCCAGTTGCCCGTGAAGCGGTAGGGCGCTTTGAGCTCCACCGTCGTCGGATTGTCGGAATACGTGCCGCTGGTCGTGACCGTGATCGGGGACACGTTGCCAATATAGCCGCCATCGGGATTCTGACCGTGGTCCACAAAGTAATCCTTGCCCCAGTGGTAGTGCGCGCAGGTCTGGGGCTGGCCGTTGATGGGCTCAAAGTCCATGAGCGTCACCGGCACCTTGCCGATCTCCACGCTGACCTCCGCCGACTTGGAGCGGTCGTTTGCGTAAGTAACCGTGACAGCCGCGTTCATCGTGCTGCTGCCGGTACCGGCCACGAACGTGTTACCGTCCATGTGGCCGACATCCTTATCCGACACGCCATCCGTTTTGGACTTGATCGTCCAATCGAAGTCACCGGCCTTGTAGACGATATCCATACCTTTGCACTTGGCCACGAGACCGAGATCCGACGTGGCACCAAAGTCCAGCGAGACCGATGAACTGCCAAAGTACAGATCCGTAACGTCCGCAATCTTCGCGGTCGTCGTACCCTTGACGACACCGTCCACAAGCAGACGCGCCGTCACATCGCCCTTATAGTTCTTCGTGGGCGTGAACAGACCGTTGGCGTCGATCGTGCCGCTCTTGGCGTCCGCGACCGTCCAGGTCACATTCTCCGGGAGCTCGGCATGGCCGCCGTTGGCGTCCACACCGATGGCCGAGAACTGGATCTGGCTGTTGGGCGTGTAGATCGTATTGTTCGGGGAGAGGGAGGCATGATCGAACACGCCGTCGTTCTCCGCCGTGGAGACCAGCAGCAGGGCGCTGGCAACCGTGCGCTCCACACCGTCGGACGGGCGGTTGCGGATGGTCAGGTCGCTGGTGCCCTCGCGCTTGGTGGCGCAGGTGGCAGAGCCGCCGCCGTCGAGATAAAGCGCTGTCACCACGCCCTGCGCCGCCAGAAACTCCGCCTGATCATTGAGGGACATACCGACAGAATACGGGCTCTGACGACCGTCGGCCATAAAGGTCACGACCGTGCCGTCTGCCTTGAGGCCGATGGAGTTACGCGGCATAAGATCATCACCGTTATACTGGATCACCCCGTCCTTGATCAGATAGAACGGTCCGGAAATTGCTTCCAGGACGTCGGAGCAATCCACACCGGCGTCACGAATGGCATAGGAACCGTCCTTCAAAACCGCAAAGTACGGCTCCCACGTGCCACCGTTGCCTGTCTGGATAACATTTCCTTCCATGATCAGGTAGCCGGTCGGCTGCAGCGTCTGCATGTTGTAGTAGTCGCCGTTCATGGCCATGATGACGTTGCCGCCGGTGGCCTTGACGTAGTTGGCAGCCTGCTGCGTGGTTCTTTCCATGCTCCAGGCCAGGTTAGCCGCCTTGTCCTTGCGGGACGCGGGCGTGCTGCCTTCAGTATAATAACCGTTATACGAAGCCTTGAATGTTGCCTTCGCACCCGGTGCGATCGTCGTCATAAAGCCGGCGATCTGTGCATTGCCTTCCTTGGTATTCAGAAAGACATCAGATTCCGTCACGCCGTCAACCAGCGTGTAATCCGTCTGGCTCACAACGATTTTGTTGCCGGCGGGCTTGACGGGGTCTACAGTGTTCGCAGCCAGCGCCTGCGGGGCAATGAGTGTCAGCGTCATCAGGACGGCCAGCACAAAAGCCCAGGCTCTGTTCGCGAATCGGGTCGCTTTCACGACTCACATCAACTCCTTTTCTGTGTTTTCCTCTCTAAATTTGTCAGTTCAATATGTTAAAAAAAGAAGAGATGAGGTTTTCCCATCTCTTCTTTGTGCTTTAGGGACCTATGATTTGTCTATTAGCAACCGAAGTTCTGATAGAAAAACATTGAATTGAGCACAGACTATTTACTCAACTTCCGCAAACGCGTTGTACAGGAACTCAACAGCCTCCGCGCGGATGCAGGCGTTGTCCGGGCTGAACGTGGTACCATCGTTGGTGCCGACAGTCAGGCCGTTGGCCCATGCCCACTGCACTTCGTTGTAGTACCAGGCGCTGGCCGGAACGTCAACGAACGGCATATCAGCGGTTGCACCGTCCGACAGCAGACGGGCGATGAAGCTGATCATCTCAGCACGGGTGCAGACCTGGTCCGGGCTGAACGTGCTGCCGTCATTCGTGCCGGCAACGATACCTGCCTCGTAGGCCCACAGGAGAGAATCCTCGTACCAGTAATCGTCGCTACCAGACTCCGGAACGTCGGTGAACGGAACGGACTTGATGGTCGCAGCCGGCTTGCCGACAGCGTTCCACAGGAACTCGATCATCTGGGCGCGGGTGCAGGCGGTGTAGGGCTCAAAAGTCGTCGGGGTCGTGCCAACGGTCACACCGTTCTTGACGGCCCACATCACGGAATTGTAGAACCAATCGCCTTCGTTCACGTCAATGAACTTCAGTTCGGGCTCAGACGGCTGGCTCGGCTGAGAAGGCTGAGACGGCTGGCTCGGCTGAGACGGCTGAGACGGCTGGCTCGGCTGAGAGGGCTGAGACGGCTGGCTCGGCTGAGAGGGCTGAGACGGCTGGCTCGGCTGAGACGGCAGGATCGGCGCGGTCGGGTCATCCGGGGTGGACGGCGCGGTCGCACCCGACGGTGCCGACGGCATCGACGGGGTAGACGGCACAACGGCCGCCAGAGCAGTCGTGGCGAGCAGGCAGACTGCCACCAGAAGCGTCAGCACGATTGTCAGGGTTCTTTTCTTGGACATGCTTTCTTCCTCCATAAAAATTTTTTGGTTGCAAATTCTTGCCTTCGACAACACGATTGCCGCATTTTGAAACTAGGTAGAATTTAACACGGTTATCGTATCACAACGTATAGTATTTTGCAACCCCATTTTGGACAAAAAACGAAGTTTCCCGCGGTTAACTCTACCCGCAAGGGTAAGTAGAAACAAAACCGCGGCTGCAAAATGTAAATTACGGAAAGCATGCACATTTTCCCTGTCGATTTGGTTTGACACACGCTCGCACATACTTTTATAATTAGATCACCCTGAAGTGCCGGCGGCGGATGCCGTTTTGATGCCGAAACAATGTAATTTTGACCCGAAGGAGGCGGTAGCATGATCCAGATCCTGATCGTGGACGACGAGAAACCGATCTGCGACCTGATCCAGATGAGCCTGACCCGCGCCGGCTATCACTGCATGTGCGTGTACGACGGACTGGCCGCAGCGGATATTCTGGAGCGGAATGTATTTGACCTCATTTTGCTCGACGTGATGCTGCCGAACGCCGACGGCTTCGAGCTCATGGAATATATCCGCCCGCTGGGCATCCCGGTCATTTTCCTGACTGCGCGCGGCTCGGTCGACGACCGGGTGCGCGGCCTGCGCATGGGCGCGGAGGACTATATCGTCAAACCTTTCGAGGTCGTGGAGCTGCTCGCGCGCGTGGACGTCGTGCTGCGGCGCTACAACAAGACCGATGCCGTGATCGAAATCGGCGGGCTGCGCATCGACACGCGCGCCATGCAGGTCTGGCGCGGTGCAGAGGAGATCAGCCTGACGCACAAGGAATATGACCTGCTGCTGTTTTTCGCGCGCAACCCCGGCACTGCACTCTACCGCGAGACGATCTACGAGCACGTCTGGGGCGGCGAGTACAGCTACGGCAGCAAAACCGTGGATCTGCACATCCAGCGGCTGCGCAAAAAGGTCGGCTGGGAAAACCGGCTGCTGGCCGTGAACAAGGTCGGCTACCGGCTGGAGGTATGAGCGCATGAAGTTTCGCGCAAAGCTCACCATTGCCATGGTGCTGCTGCTGTCGCTGACCTACGGCATCGGCGGGAGCCTGATGATCGCGCAGTCGTTTTCCGCGTCGATCGACCGCGAGCGCGACGCCGCCGTGCAGACCTACCGCATGGTCGTGGACGTGCTGGATCTGCTCGGCGACAACGCCTCGCCCGGCACGGCGGCCAACACCGTCGCGCTCGTGCTGCACAAGCTCGGCAGCGGCGGGGCGAGCACGGCAGCGCGCATCCGATCCGGCGCACAGATGACCACAACGGGCGACACCGCGCTGCTCGACGCCGCGCCGGAGCCGTCCGACGGCGGCGACGGGCTCACGCGCATCGTGCGCACCGGCAACGGCCGGCACTACCTCATGCTCGGCGCCACGGCCGACGGCACGACCGTCCAGCTCGCGTTCGACGTGACGGAGGCCTATACCGTGCGCCAGACACAGCAGCGCGCGTACCACACGACGTTCGTGATCCTCATCGCCATCGGCGCAGCCGTGTCGTGGGTCACGTCCTATCTGCTGACGCGCCCGCTCGGCACGCTTTCCCGCGCATCGCGGGAGCTGGCGCGCGGCAACCTCAGCTACCGGGCGCCCGTGCGCTCGCGCGACGAGGTGGGGCAGCTGGCATCCGACTTCAACCGTATGGCCGGGCAGCTCGAGCAGAACGTCAACCGCATTCAGGAGAGCATGGCGCTGCAGGAGCGGTTCATGGCCGACTTCTCGCACGAGATGAAAACACCGATGACCTCCATCATCGGCTATGCTGACCTGCTGCGCAGTCAGGTGCTCACGCCCGACGAACAGATGGACGCGGCAAACTATATCTTCTCCGAGGGCAAACGGCTCGAGGCGCTGGGGCTGAAGCTGCTGGACATGCTCTCGCTCGACCAGTCGAAACTCCAGCTCGTACCCGCGAGCCCGGCCGACCTCGTGGCAGGGCTTCTGGAGCACCTCAAGCGCGTGTACGCCCAGAAGGGCATCGCCCTGCAGTACCGCACGGCGGAGGGCATGTGCTTTCTGGAGCCGGACCTATTTAAAACCCTGCTCGTCAACCTCATGGACAACGCCCGCAAGGCGCTCGACAACGGCGGCTACATCTATGTCTGGCAGGAGATGCTGCCCGACGGCTGCCGCGTGCGCGTGCTCGATAACGGCCGCGGCATCCCGCCGGAGGCGCTCACGCACCTGACGGAGGCGTTTTACCGCGTGGACAAGTCGCGCTCGCGCGCACAGGGCGGCGCGGGCCTCGGCCTGTCGCTGTGCAATGAGATTGTGCAGCTGCACGGCGGCACGATGCAGTTTGAGAGCCGCGTCGGCAACGGCACGGTCGTGACCGTGGAGCTGAAAGGAGGCCGCGTATGAGACCGTGGATGCGCACCGCGCTGGCGGTCGTGCTCGTGCTGGCGATCGCGGCGGGCGGATTTTTCCTGCCAAACCTTGTGGCCGCGCGGCTCGACCGCGCGGATCAGGACACGGCGTTTTCCCTCAGCACCGGCGACGAGCAGGGTCCGGCCACCGTTCTGCGCCGGAAACTGACCGACGGCATGCAGAACCTGTTTTACGGCGCAGAAGAGCCCGTCGAGCTCGACGAGAGCGCCGCGGCGCACACGCTGGCCGAGATGACGCAGTACGCGCAGGAGCTGCTGGGCGCGCTGGAAAAGGACAGCGCGCTGTTCGGCGGCGGCTTTTCCGTGGAGGAGGGCGCGACCGTCCAGTACGCGAGCTACGGCAGCGGCTTCGTCCTCTGGGGCATTGCGCTGAGCAACCCGCGCGGCGACACGGCGTCCTTCCTGCTCGACGACGCGACCGGCTGCGTGCTGGCGCTCAGTTATACGTTTTCGGACAGCTATGCCTTCCAGATCCGGCAGAACGACCTGTGGGATTACCTGCTGCGCGTGTTTGAAACCCGCGTCGGCGCCACGGTCGCGGCCGCGCTCGGCGTGCCGTACGACGAGGTGCAGATCCCGATGCCGGAAGCGGCGAAAAAAATGCTCGGTCTGCGCGCAAGCGGTGGAAACACCGTTCCCCTGCAGCTGCTCAACGCCGGAAACGAGGGCAGTTACAACGACGGCATGGACAGCAGCATCACCGACTACCTGCAGTTTTATGACCCGGACGCCGACACGGCCTTTTCCCTGCCGGCATGGCGCGTGGAAAATACTTTGTATTTCAACGCACAATGATGCCGTTTCGATGCCAAAGCGTTGCCGGACGGATCACAGTCTCCGCTAAGATGGGGTCATACCCGCTTCGCGGAGACTTTTTTCGTCAGGAGATGTCCATTATGCAGATACAGGATCAGCCTCACATCGGCGTGCTCGGCGCAGACCCGGCCGCCATCACACAGTTCCTGCGCCGCGTGCAGGCGCTGGGCGGAGAACACGCCGTCCTGCTGCCGCTGAGCCCGGCGGCCGTGCCGGACTGCGAACCGTATCTGTGCGGAGCGTCCACACAGCCGCCCCTGCCGAAGCTGCGCGCAGCGGCGGAGGTGCTGGCCGCCTCCGGCTGCACGGTCATCGCCGTGCCGGACAGCGCGGGCATTTTCTGCGAGCAGCTTACGGCAGCGGCCGGCGTCCCGGTGCTGAGCAC
>OLPF01002269.1_pt1 | contig 13073 bp, 10 predicted proteins | sample 1673121 | NCBI WGS metagenome assembly OLPF01 (sample SAMEA3136756, study PRJEB25190) | human gut metagenome | reverse complement strand
GAGTTCCGCAGCGACTGGAACAGCCCAGTGGGCTGTTCCACCAAGCGAGGACTGTCTGAGCACGGCGCCCTTGCCCCGAGCGCGAACCCGGACAACCCGGAAGAAAGCTAGCCGCCGATCTGGCTCATCTTGCGGTCGGTGCCCACTTTGTCATGGTGGTCGTCGGGCTTGGCGCCGAGAGCCGTCAGCAGCACGTCGCGCACTGCGGCGTCATCGCCCTCGCGCAGGGCCGTGCGCACATCGTACTCGGTATCAGAGAACAAACACGGGCGCACCTTGCCGTCGGCGGTCACGCGCAGGCGGTTGCACTCGCTGCAGAAGTGGCGCGACAGCGGGCTGATGAAGCCCACGGTGCCCAGCGCGTCGGGGAACTCGAAGTAGCGCGCCGGACCCCAGCCCAGAGGCTTCGTCGCCCCGGCCGGGCGCAGCTCGGGCAGCCCCGCCGCACGGGCGCGCTCGTTGATGATGTCGAACAACTCCTCGGAGGGGATGACATCCTCCTTGCCCCAGCCGGTGCCGGCGTCGACGCTTGTATCGCCCACGGGCATGTACTCGATGAAGCGCACGTGCAGCGGCCGATCGATGGAGAGCTTCGCGAACTCCAAAAAGTCCTGGTCAAGGCTGCGCACGGCCACGGCGTTCACCTTCACGGGATTGAGCCCTGCGGCGAGCGCCGCGTCGATGCCGGCGAGGGTGTCCTCCAAACGGCCCGTGCGCGTGATCTCGTGGAACTGCACCGGATCCAGGGTGTCAAGCGAGATGTTGACCCGCGAAAGCCCCGCTGCCTTCAAATCGCCGATCATGCGGGGCAGAAGAACCCCGTTGGTGGTCATGGAGACGTTCTCGATGCCCTCGATGCCGGTGATGGCGTCCACCAGCTCAACCACGCCCTTGCGCACCAACGGCTCGCCGCCCGTGAGGCGAACCGAGCGGATGCCGAGCCCGGCGGCCACGGCCACCAGCCGCTCGATCTCCTCGATGCGCAGGATCTCGTCATGGGACATCGCGCACACGCCCTCCTCGGGCATGCAGTAGACGCAGCGGAAATTGCAGCGATCCGTCAGCGATATGCGCAGATAATCGATAGTACGACCGTGTGAGTCTTTCAAAGTCACCCCTCGCAACGTGTTTTGACTGCTTATTATATCGAACTCGAAATAAACCGCAATCCGCATCGAGGAGCGCCGCGAGATATCCTACCCCTCGGCCGCCGTGACGTCATCCACCATGGCAATCAGCTCCTGCTGGGAATGAACGCCCAGCTTGCCGTAGACGTTGCGCGTATGGGTGCGCACCGTGTTCCAGGAGATGCTGAGCTTGCTCGCCGTGGTGGACGAGTTGTAGCCCATGGCCAGACAGCGCAGCACGTCGGTCTCCCGGGGCGAGAGCTGGTAGTCTGCGGCCAAAGCCTCGATCGCCAGACCGAAGCGTCCCTTGCGCACCGGCTCGTCCTCGCGGGCCGGCCCCTCGCTCTCGGCGGCAAGATCCCTCATCAGCAGCTCGTCAAGCGAGGGGGCGCCCTCCTCCCCCGGCGCGAACAATCGGTCGAACTCGCGCTCGGAGAAGATGAGAAAGGCGCAAGCGAGCACGATGAGCGCCATGATCATATAGGCGAAGGCCTCGCCGACGGCACCGAACAGCGTCCCTAAAAGCTGCGCCCCGAAGAGCCAGCCGATGCCGTTGCCAAGCTGGTAGGCGCCGTAGCCGTAGCCGAACACGATGACCGCGGAGGTGCGCCGCTGGAAGACGATGAAGGCGAGAATGCACCACAGGAACAGCTCGAACACGACGCTGGACAGCGACACCACCTGGGCGAGCACGGTATGCAGCACCGTTACCAAGGGCAGGCAGGCGACAAGCGCCACGGAGGCCACCATCACCACCGAGTACAGCTTCCCGAAGTTGAGTCGATCCCCCTCGATGCCCACGGCCACCACCGCCAAAACCAACGCCAGAAGCATGCGCGCGAGCATGACGAGACGCGACCCGGACAGCGTCGTCTCGATGGAGGAGACCGCCACCGTGGATGCGTACACCGAGGACACGATGCAGGAGAACACGAAGACCACGGCCAGAAGCTTCCAGAACGACTTCGGCAGCGACCGGCGCGAATGGTCGCGCACAAGAGTGGGCGTCGGCTGCTCGATATGGCGGGAGAACGATGCCAAGATGCCGGCCGCCAAAGGCAGCAGCACGAACGAAGCCATGCCCGCCAAGCTGGGACCGCCGGGAACCGGCGCCCAGGCGGGCGATCCCAGCACAATGAAGAAGGAGGCTCCCACGACGAACTGGGAGTAGGCCACGTACAGGATGACCTGGCGCGGCGGCAGCGCGCCGTAGAGCTGCCCGCAACGCAGGGCGATCGCCCCGAGCCCCACGCCGAATAGTATGCCGCCGATGAAGAAAAGCGATCGGATAACGGGATAAGGCAGCATCGGCGTCAAATAATAGGGCCCGATAAGTATGACGATGAGGGCGCCGAGCGAGGAGACCGCCCCCGCCCAAAGGCACGCCGTCGGGCGCTCGAGCCACGAGCGCACCCGGGGCACTGCGAACGTGGACAACAGCATGAGGCCGCCGGCCGACAGGCTCATGGTCACCGTCAGCACCGAAAGGTTTCCGCCGTTGATCTCGCTATCAGACAGCCACGCCGTTCCCGAGCTCGCTATATAGACCGAAGCTAGCAGGGCCCCCAAGGCCATGTACGGCAATGCCGGCCACGCGCGCACGAGCTTCGCCATGAAGTTTTTCGTCTCGGCCATCACTGCCCTCCCTAGCGCAAGGAGCGCCCGGCGACAGCCGAGCGCTCCTCGATGTGATCCGATTGGCCTACGATACCATTTCCGGTTCGTCGGAGATGGCGGGAGTCGGGTCGTTGGACGCGGACACGGCATCCTCGGCGCGCTTGTCCGCCAAGGCGCGGCCCACGCGGCAGAGGGCGTAGCCGACGAACACCACCGAGTACACGGCCACCGAGGCCTGGGCGGCGAGGCCGCCGTGCAGGGCCGAGGGCAAAAGCATCAGCAGCAGGTGCACGTACACCAGCCCGAAGAACGGGTAGGCCAGCTTCTGCACCTTCTTCCACGAGGCCGTGGACATCTGCCGCTTCACGAAGGCGAAGGACGTCACGCCGAGCACGACGAGCAGCACGAGCAGCACGACCGCCAAAACGAAGGCGCCCATGACGTTGCCCCCGATCTCGCCGCCGCCGAGAAGGCGCGGCAGGTAGCTCTCCAGGTACACGGCCATGTGCCCGAGCGAGAGGAACCACGCCACGATGGACAGCTCGCTGCGCACGGGCTTCAGCCAGTGATAGGCGCGGCCGTCCCGGTTCAGGCATCCGATGAACATGACGACCACGAACAGGGCCAGCGACAGCTCGCACTTCTGGATGAGGACGAACAGCGGGCTCCAAATGGCGCGCGGCAGCCCGAAGAACACGCCGTACACGTAGACGACGTCGATGGCGATGGCGGCGGCGTAGAACGCGACCGGAAGCGCCTTCAAGGGGTTGCGCAGGGCGAAGCAGCCGACGATGGTGACTGCAAGGATGATCGCGAAGTCCATGTTACCTCTCCTCTCGCACCTCGAGGCGCTGCTCGAGCTCGACGGCGATAGCATCCAAAAGCTCGGCGTCCTCGAGGAAGAAACCCTTGGAAATCTTCAAGACGCCCCGATAGAAGCGCGTCTCCAAAAGCAGAAGCGCCAGATCCTGGAACGTGTCGAACCACGAGAGGATATGGTCGGCGAGGAACGCGCGGGACGTGCGAACCTGACGCAGGGCCTCCGCGTCGTCGCCGGCCTCAAGGGCGGCAATGATGCGATCTGAGAGCACCACGAGGAACTCGCACATGAACGACAGGTGATCGTGGGGGAAGTCGTAGCCCTCGGCCTTGGCCACGTGGTTGGCCTTGTACAGCTGGAAAACCTCGTGGTAAGCGTCCTGGAACATGAGCCCCTCTTCGCTCGTGTGCACGCTCTCGTAGGGCACCGCGTAGCGGCCCTTCCACGAGGAGGTTCCGGCGAAGGCGGAAGTGAAGTCCACGGCCAGCGCCTGGCGCGTGCCGGAGTTCCGCTTGCGCAAATAGCGCGTGATATCGTTCACCCCGTCGGCGAACAGCTCGTTCACATCGGCATATTCCGACCAATCCATCTCGGCGATGTTATCGATTTGCTCAGCCGTCAACGGCCGGAAGTAGATGGCCGCCAAAAGGTCGTAGAACGCCGCGCGACCCTTGAGGGCCGCGATCATGTCCTCCGTCACCACAGCCTCATCGGCCGCAGCGACGCTCATCTCATCTACCATGTATCCCCTCTCCTCTCAGACTCGCCCGTCCTCGTTGGGCACAAACCGCGTAGCGCCAGAGCGCTCCGCAGGACAGGAACTGCGACCTCGAAAAAGCGGCGCACCGGCGCACCAAAGCAGCAGCCCCCGTCCTGCGGGTTCAAACTGCGAACCCGCAAGAGCGCCCGACCGCCAAAAGGGAGGGAGCGACGGTCGGGGCAACCGAAAACCGAGGGGCGCACCTACGGGCTGGTGCAAGCGCACCCCTCACGCAAAATGGCTACTTCTTCTCGTAGCGGGTGACCTCGACGGGCTCCTCCTGCCACTTGGCGGTCTTCTCCGAGAGGATGTAGACCGTCGTGGGATGCAGGTCGGCCGGATCGAACAGGTAGTGCGCGTTCTCGCCGGCGGCAGCCACGACCTTCGCGGCCTCGGAGTTCGGATCGTCCAAGTCTCCGAAGGTGCGAGCGCCGCAGCAGCAGTTGTGCACGCAGGCCGGCACCCAGTTCTCGTCGTTTTTGCGCTGGAAGCACAGCGTGCACTTCTCGATGGTGTTGGTCTTCGGGTTCAGCTGGCGCACGCCGTAGGGGCAGCCCGTCAGACAGCTCTCGCAGCCGATGCAATCCTCGGCGTTCACGAGCACGATGCCGGTCTCCTCGTCGCGGTAGGAGGCGCCGGTGGGGCACACTTCGATGCAGCCGGGATTCTCGCACTGCTGGCACTGCATGGGCAGCCAGTACATCTCGATGTCCGGGAAGGTGCCGGTGGGGCCGATGGCGGACACGTGGTTGCGCACCACGCCCAGGTTCATCTGGTTCTCCATCTTGCAGGCGGCCACGCAGGAGTCGCAGCCCGAGCAACGGTCCAGGTCGATGACAAGCGTATTTTTCATTAGAACACATCCTTCGTCTGGGCTTCAGCGAGCATTTCCTGAGTGGGCATGAAGGGCTCGAACTCCTCAGCCTCCACCCAAATGTTGGCAGGACGCTCGGACTTCTCGATCTTCACCGTGAAGCCGCGGTTGGTGTAGGAGCCGTAGACCTCGTTGAAGGGGGCGTCGTTCTTGGTGAGCACGTTGACGTTGCACTCGCGCCAGCCGCCGGTGGGGTTGGCCTGGGAGGCGTCGAAGCACTCGGGGTTCCAGAAGCGCTCCATCCACACGGTCTTGGGGTGGACGCCCTCGGTCAGGTAGGCGCGGGCATGCACCTCGCCGCGGCGGCTGGTGACCTTGACCCAGTCCATGTGCTCGATGCCGAGCTCCTTGGCGCTGGCCGGGTTGATGCGGATCTCGGCGCAGGGGAACAGCTCGCGGCTGAAGGGAGCATGGCGCATGGTGCCGTGGTGGAAGTAGGGCACACGTCCGCTCGTGAGCACGAACGGGTACTCGGGATCGTAGCCCGGCATGCCCTCGTAGGGGGACTCGACCGGCTCGATGGGCACGCAGATGGGGCTGTAGTCCTCGCAGGCCTCCTGGGGCTCCGGATAGCAGTACGGGTACCCGTTGCGAGCCATGCGGATGAGCATCTGGCAGTAGGTCTCCACCTTGCGGGACTCGGTGGCAAAGCCGGAGGGCAGGCCGTCGTCGGCGATCTGCTCGTGCTGGTTGTAATTCCAGTAGTCCGGCGTCACGAACGGCACGTACTCGTCGGTGTTCGCCTGCAGGGTCTCCCAGTCGGGAGCGCCGAGCGTGTCGGCAACGCCCTGCTTGACCTCGGCCTCGGTGGCGCTGCCCAGATAAGCCGTGCCATCGCCCAATTCCAGGCCGTTCGGGATGTGGCCGCCCCACATCTCGCGGCACTTGGCCACCACCTGGGCCGCCGGGATGGAGTGCGACACGGTCTCGCCGATGTGCACGCACTCGTTCTGCAGCCACTGGGTGTCCAGCTGGGTCATGTTCACCATGGGCTCTTCCAGCCACTCGCGCAGCGGGAAGACCAGATCGCACGCCTCGATGTGGAAGGAGGTGAGCATCGGGTACTGGCCGATGATGTAGTCCACCTCGGGGAACACGTCGTACCAGGACTTCGCGTTGCCGAGCATGGCCAGCTTGTTGCCGGACATGTCGAACCACACGCGCGGCTTGAAGGGCTCGCCGGTGGCGATGGCGTTGCGCACCGTGGGGATGTGGGAGTGGCACCAGGCGTAGAGGCCCTTGTGATCCTTCATGCCCAGACGATCCTGCAGAAGCTTGTTCAGGATGCGCTGGGAGTCGGGCATGGCCTCGCCGAGCTGCTTGATGCGCGCCTCGTTCTCGGCATCGGACATGCCGATGACCGCGCCGACGCCGTACATGTCGGAGAACATGCCGCCGAAGCCGTTGTTGTAGGTGACCGGGCGCACCAGCTTGGTCTCACCGGTGTCGGTCATGGTGGCGAAGTAGCCGCCGCCCTTCTGGGTCATGGTGACGCCGGGCTTGTTGATGCGGCCCATGATGGAGTCGAGGCCCATGCAGCCGAGCGGCACCTGGGAGGCGGACTCAGTCATGTCGGAGGCCACGCCGTTGGCGATGCCGCCGTTGTTCTCAACATAGAGCTTGATGGCCTCTTCGATCTTATCCGCTTGCAGCCAGCACTCCTCGGCCGTCTTCTCGAGCGTCCAGGGATCGGCCTCCTCCTTGTAGATCTGACCGGCGGTCTTGTACTGCTTGCCGTTGAACTCGCCGGCCCAGAAGATCTCGGGATCCACGGCCGAATCGGCGGGAGCGGAGTACTCGAAGGGCGCTACGGCGTTCGTCTTCAGATCGAAGCACACGTAGGCCGGGGTGTTCTCGGGCGTCGTCTGCTTGAAGTCGGGGAACAGTTCCTGCGCCTTCACGGGCAGCTTCGTGTCCGGGTCAATCAGGAAGGGCAGGTTCGTCCAGTACTTCGTGAACTCCTCGTCGTAGAGCTTGTTCTCGAAGATGTAGCGGAACCACGAGAGCAGAAGCTTCGTGTCGGTGCCGGGACGTACGGGCAGCCACACGTCGGCCTTCACGGCGTCGGGCGAGAAGTTCGGGTCGACGACCACGGTCTTCACGCCGGCGGCGCGGAGCTCCGCCATGCCGCGGCCGGACTCAGCGGTCTCGGACACGGAGGGCTGGGCGCCCCAGATGACCACGATCTCGGTCTTGTTGTCGTTCACCTTGAAGATCTCCTGGACGGCGTTGTCGGCGATGGACTGGTCGTCGCCGCCGTAGAAGAGCTTCGAGAGGGCCCAACGGGGCAGGTAGCACTGGGCGCAGCCGGGCTCGAAGACGGTCGGGCTACCGAAGGCCATGGGAAGCGTCATGGCCTCCATGAACGAGTAGGAGCCGCCGCCGCCCACGCTGGCGAAGAACGCGTAGTTGCCGTACTGGTCGATAGCGTCCTTGATATGGGTGGCCGCCTCGGTGATGGCCTCGTCCCAGGAGATGACCTCCCACTTGTTCTCGCCGCGCTCGCCGGCCCGGCGCAGGGGGTGCAGGATGCGGCGCGGGCTGTACATGGTGTGCAGCTGGTTGAGGCCCTTGATGCACAGGCTGCCGCGGGACACCGGGGCCTCCGGATCGCCCTCGAGCCGCACGACCACGCCGTCCTTCAGGTAGGCGATGGCCGGGCACATCTGAATGCAGCCATGGCAGCTCGTGCGCATCTTCGTCAGGCCCTCGGTGCTCGAGACGCCCACCTCGCCAGTACCGGCGAGCTCCTCTTCCGGCGCAGCTTCCTGCATGCAGCCGGCCATGGAGGCGCCCACCGCAGCGGCCGCGCCCGCGAGAGCGGACACTTTGACGAAGCTGCGACGTGTCAAATTCGTTTTTGACATATTGTCTTCCTCTCCTCTTGCTTACACGTGATTACGCTTGTCCGTTCACCTTCAGATCTTCCAGAAACTCCCTTCCCTCCTCGGTCAACGTCCAACCTTCTTTCCAAACTAGAGCGCCAGCGCGCTCGAGCTTGTCCACAAACACCGACGGCTGCATGGTCTCGACGCGACCGTCGATCACCGTCTGAAGAGCGGGCCTGCCCAAGAGCAGCTCCTCGATCTGCCCGTAGGAGCGCGGTGCCGCCTCGACGAATTCCAAAAGTTCGATGTAGGTATCGGTGCGCTCGGGCACAAGATGAAGCAGATCCACGAGGCGCGCGGACGGCTTGTTGTAATCGACGAACCAGTCGCCAACATCCGTGCTCTTGAACGAGATCTCGGCCACGAGATCGTCGACCTCGTCTTCGGAGAGCCCCTCCTTCTGCTCGGGCAAAACGCGGTTGCCGTCCTCGTCGCGCTCGATCATGTCGAGGCCGTAGGAGCGAACAAGGGACATCAGCATATAGAACTGGTTCTGGGTGGCGCGCTCGAACTGGGGGAGCGCCGCGATGAATTCCTCCGCCTCACGAAGCGGGCGCTCCTCGGCGCAGAAGGCGAGGGTCTTGTACAGGATCTCGCGGTTCAAGGGATGACGCATCACCGTGCGGTTCAGCTCCGCGAGCTTCTCCTCGAAGGTGAGCTCGGCGGCGTCGGGCAAATCGTCGGCAACAAGCGCGGCAACATCCATCGCCGCCTCGACGGCTGCCTCCTCGCGCTCCTGGGAATCGTCTCGCGGCATTTCGCGGGTTTCAAAATCAGCCATGCATGCTTCGCATCGCAGCGGATGCGACCCTCCCCTCTTACCTATTTGGTTCTCCTCCTTGCCGCTTCGCCTCCTCGCACCAACTATGTCTCGGAGGTTTTCGAAGCGGTTCCACGGGTCGGAACTATAGGCGATTGGGATTGAAAACGACTACCCGCAGACTGCCTGAAATTGAGAAAATCGGCGCAAAAATCTCACGCAGGCTGGGTGAGTGACCCGTTTTACCTGCGCTTTTGCTCGCACTTTTTGATGAGTGGAATTATCGACTCACCAGATACACCTTGTCCGGAGGGATGCGCACCCACAGCCTCTCCCCCACCTCCGGCAACGCAGCGCCTTCGCGCATGCTCACGCGCCAGAACATGTGCTGGTGCAGGTAGCTCATCTCGTTCGTCTCGAAGGCGACAGCGGCTCCATCCGCATCGTCGCGATCGAGAAAGCCCAGAAGCGCCATGCGCTCGAAGCGGGCATCGCTCACCCGATCGACGCGAACGCGATAGCAGTTCTCGCCGGGGCCCTCCGCCCGCTCCACATAGAAGGCGCGCAGTCCCAGGCACTTCACATCCTGCGGCACTTCCCGGGCCGTATGCACGTCAATGCCCCACGGGGGGACGTGCACCATATGCGGCCCGGCGTACTCGGCCGCGGGCGCGTTCTTGCAGCCCGACAGCTTCAGCCCCGCCACCGACTGCGGCCGGTTCACCAGCTCCCGCCCGCGATCCATCTCCACGATGCGGCCGGCATCCACCACGGCGATTCGGTCGCAGAACCGCAGCGACTCGTCGATGTCGTGGCTCACATATAAGATCGTTCCCTCAAAAGCTTCGAACAGGCTCACGAGGTTCTGCTCGAGAACCCCTTTCAAGTGAGAGTCCAGGGCGCTGAAGGGCTCGTCCAGCATGAGGATGCCCGGCCGCGCCGCCAGCATACGGGCCAGGGCCACGCGTTGCTGCTGGCCACCGGAGAGCTGGGCCGGATAGCGCTGCCCGAAACCGCGCAGGCCGAAACGCTCCAGCTCCTCGGATACGATGCGCTCGCGCTCCGCCCTCGGCACCTCGCGCCCGATGCCCGCGCCGATGTTATCCGCCACCGTCAGGTTAGGAAACAGCATGTAGTTCTGGAACAGAAGGGCCGTTTTACGTTGCTGCGGCGTCAGGTTGATCTTCTGCTCGGAATCGAAGAACACCTTGCCATTCACAACGATCCGGCCCTCATCCGGCGTCTCGATGCCCGCGATGCAGCGCAGCGTGAGGCTCTTGCCGCACCCGGAGGCCCCCAGAAAGCCCAAAGTCTCATCGCCGCCCGCAAAAGCCACGTCCAGGGTGTAGTCGCCGAAGCTCTTCTTGATGCGCACGTCCAGGCTCATCTAGGCCACCCCCTCTCCCAGAACGTCGGCACTTCCGGCACTGTCCTCCCGAAGGCCCTTCGCGCTCCTCCTTCGGCCGCCGCCCCGCGTGCCGTTTCTCCGCGGCTTGGGCGAGCGCCCCTCGTGGCTGCTCTTCTGGCGATAGCGCGTGGTATGCCGGCTCCATAGGTTGATGAACAAAATCACGAGGAAGCTGAACACCAAAAGCACGATCGTCCAAAACCAGGTGGCCTCGGTGTTGCCGTTCATCCACTCGAAGTAAATGGCAATGGGGATGGTGCGGGTGCTGCCCAGTTGGTTGCCCGCCAGAAACAGCGTGCACCCGAACTCGCCCAAGGCCCGGGCGAAGGCGAGCACCGTGCCCGAGGCGATGGACGACCAGGCCAAGGGCAGCATGAGGCGCAGGAAGATGCGCCCGTTGGACCAGCCCAAGGTACGGGCCGCGTCGAGCATGTTCGGATCCAAGCTCTCGAAGGCGCCCCGGGCGCTGCGATACATGAGCGGGAAGGCCACCACCACCGCAGCGAGGACCGTGGCCTGCCAGCTGAACACGAGCGGAAACCCGATCTCCTGGAAGAAACGCCCAAAGACCGTGTTGCGCCCGAGCGCCGACAACAGAAGGAAGCCGCAGACCGTCGGCGGCAGCACCATGGGAATGGTGAAGATGGTATCGAAGATATCCTGGGCGCGCTTCGAGATGCGCAGCGTGAAATATGCGGCGGCCAGCCCCAGGAAGAACACGAACACAATGGCCACGCCGCAGGTCTTGAGCGTCACCCATAAAGGCGAGTAGTCCATGGACGAGAGAAACTCCCCCACCTGCTCAAGCGGGCCGCCCTTCTGGGCGATGACGGCGCCCTCCGCCGGCACGAGGAGCCCGCTGTCCATCTGGGACGGTCGCACCTCGCTCTTCACGTCGAAGGTGTCGTCGGGACCCTCGATGGTCACGTAGAAGCGGCCCTCCGAGATCTCGCGTCCGAAGGTGAATACCACGTCGCCCACGGCGAGCGATGCTCCCTCAGTGCCTTCCGCATCGGCAATGAGCACCTTCCATTCCTCTTGGCTCGCCAGCGGGTTCACCCCCGTGGAGAAGTTCTCATCCAGGGCCGCCAAGTAGGTCTTTATTTCCTGCACCTGAGAGCTGCCCTCGTCCTCGATGCCGAACTCGTCGGCCACCGTCCGCGGAATGAAGAGCACGGCGTAGTCGGCCGTGTTGACGATAGCCACGCGGTCGGTGCCTGAAAGCCGGTAGGTGTAGCCGTAGCTGAAGCCGTCAATGTCGCGCGCGGATCCCGTGCGCGAACATTCGAAGCCCTCCACAGCGAAGTCGCAGCCTTCCATGCGGGCCGCATCGCCGTCAGCGGAAATCTCAACCTCGGCATCCTGGACGGCCTGCTCCGCATCGGCAGCCCAAGCCGAAGAGGGTGCCACGACCATGCAGGCCCCCAGCATCCCGCCTGCAAGAATCGCAGCTGCAACCGCCCTGAGCACCGAAGCCGCGAACCCCGTCGCAGATCGCCTCACGCCGGCCGCTTTCGCTGTTTCCATAGCCACCACTCTCATTGACCTCTTGCACACCAGACGGGCGAGGCTTTGCGCCCCGCCCGCCCGACGAGATGCCCTTGCGTACTAAGACGCGCTTTGCAGCTCGTAGTTATTCTACCGCGAATGCCTTAGTTCTGGGCGAGCTCGAAGCCCCACTTCTCCCAAATCTGGTTGGCGTCCTCGTCGGTCATGCACCACTCGAGGAAGGCCTGTGCCGTCTCGGCGCTCTTGCTGTCGGTGCATACCGCGCCCGGATAGGTAATGGCCTTGTGGGTGTCGTTGGGAACCACCGAGCAGATGGCGACACCGCCCATGCGGTACACGTCCGAGGTGTAGACCATGGCGATGTCAACCTCGCCGGACTCGGCATACTTGCACACGTCGCCCACCTTGCCGCCGAGGGTCACCTTCGGCTGCAGGGTCGCGGAGAACTCGCCGCCCTTGCCCGTGGCGTCGGCGCCGGTGGCCCCGTCGGGCTCGATGTAGCTGCCGACCGTCGTCAGGGACTGGCAGGCGTAGTTGCCGGCCGGCACGTTCTCGTCACCCACGGCCAGCGTGTACTTGCCGGCGGCGATGTCCTCAAGGCTGATGTCCTGACCTGCCAGGTCACCGCCCTCCTTGGTGACGATGACCAGGTCGTTGTTGAACATGGTCTGGCGGGTGTCCTCCTTGACATAGCCGTTCTCCGCGGCATCGTCCATCGTGCCCTTGGAGGCCGTGATGAGGATGTCAGCGTACTGCCCAGCACCGAGCATCTCGTTCAAGGTGCCAGAGGCCTCGTACTGCGTATCAGCGAAGGTGACGTTGGGATTCTGCTGAGTGTAGAGTTCCTCGGCCTCGGCCATGGCCTTGGTCAGGGAATTGGCGGCGAAAATCTGCAGTTCCACGGCTTCGCCCTCAGGCTTGGTCTCCTCGGGAGCCTGGGTTTCCGCCTGGGGGGCAGCCGGCTTGTCGGCCTTCTGCTCCGTAGTGTCGCCGCCTGAGCAGCCGAAGAGGCCCAGGGCGGCCATAAGAGCCACCGACACGGCACCGAGTTTCCAACTTTTGCGCATTGAGGTCTTCCTCCCTGATAGGTTATACGTCTTCGCGAATAAAGCGTTTTGGATATATTATCCTTATTCTCATATATTCGCAAGCCCTATTATTCTCATCTCCGAATATGGTTCCGAACCCCTCGCGCTCCTCCATGGGAAACATCCGCAGGGGCTGACCTTGGTCAGCCCTCGCGAGAGGGATACCTTCGCACGACAATCATGAACCACCCCTCAAAGGGGTGGTTTGCTCTGGGCCTATAA
>OLPF01002266.1_pt1 | contig 13090 bp, 11 predicted proteins | sample 1673121 | NCBI WGS metagenome assembly OLPF01 (sample SAMEA3136756, study PRJEB25190) | human gut metagenome | reverse complement strand
GCAATGCTGAACACGCCGGGCCACAGGATCCCGACAGACAGGCCGCACAGGGCGCAGCCTGCCAGCGAGAGCAGGGGGACGGGGGCCAGAGCGGCAAGCAGATAGGAGCCGATACAGAGCGCGCCGCTGCCGATCATAAACGGCAGAAGGCGTACCCGCTCGCTGTACTTTGCGTAAAAGACGCGGGCAAGGCCCATAAGCGCCGCGAATAGACAGGGTCCGGCAAGATCGCCGGCCGCCTTGGACACGCCGAGACCGCTCTCCGCAAAGGCAGAGGCCCACTGGCTCATTGCCTGTTCGCACGCGCCGGCCGTAACCATCAGCGCGACAAAGAGCCAGAACAGTTTCATTGAGAACAGTTCTCTGAGCGCCATGCCTTCGTGCGTCGGCGTCAGCGTCGCGATGGGGACGCGGGCGAACAGCAGCGCGTTGGCGGCGGGCACGACCGCCCACAGGCAGGCCAGCAGGCGCCAGCTCGCCTTTCCGAACAGGGTCAGCGACAGCGTTGACAGCAGGATCACCAGCACGGTCCCCCAGCAGTAGAAAGAGTGCAGCAGGCTCATGGCCGCCGCTTTATTGGGCGTGGGGCAGGCCTCCACAATCGGGCTGATCAGCACTTCGATCAGTCCGCCGCCTACCGCGTACAGAATGACGGCCGCGGCAAGCCCTGCAAACGCGTCCGAAAAGAGGTACGGGAATACGGCCAGGCCGACAAGGCCCGCTGCGGAAAAGATATGCGCGCACACAATGCATTTGCGGTAGCCGATCCTGTCCGCGAATTTTGCCGCTAAAAAGTCCACAAACAGCTGTACGAAAAAATTAAACGTAATAAGCAGCGTGATTTTTTCCAGCGGGATCCCGAAGCTGTCGCGGAATATGAGAAAGAGCAGGGGCGTGAGGTTGTTCATGATCGCCTGCGTAATATAGCCCAGGTATCCTGCATACAGGGTGTGTCGGTAAGTAAGTTTCGGCATGCTCCAATTCCTTTTTCCTGAATATCGTTCTTTTATCATAGCGGGGTTGCTTTTTCACAAGTGGCGGGGTACCGGGGCGCGGCCTGCCGCCGCGCGGCGCCCAGCGCGTTTTCCCGCGTTGTTCGCACCGGCGTCGTATCGCGTCCAGTACCGGTTTGCGGCCGCAGTCCGCATTGGCCATGGCGGAGTCCCCGCGCGGCGGCGCTTCGGCATGGACTTTATTCGCCGGGCCTCTTGGCCCAGCGCGCCGCCGTGCGACCAGAAGTTTCCGGCTTGCGCTGCCTGCGGACTTTTCAGCCGGCCAAACCGCTTTAAAGCCGGCCGGTAAGGTCCGGCAAATCAGGTTGCAGCAGGCCGATCAGATCCCGCAGAATCATAAGCTGCCGCCGCCCGGCAGGGGCGTTTCCACCGGGCACGTCTGCGATTCCATCCGGATTCCGCTTTCGTACCGGCATCCGAACCCGGTGCGCATGGGGCGGGGCCGCAAGAGCGTGTGAAAATGCCTGCCGCATAAGAATAGCCTGCTATGAAACAGAGCGTACAGTTTATTATAAAGGCGAGGCTGAAAACAGTCAACCCTGAAACCCAGTGCTTTTTACAGGAGAAATCGGCACTAAATCGCAGAAACAGGGGGGGGGCTGTATGTGCGCGCGGCCAGGCTATGCAGACCATGCAAAAACAGGGCAGGATCGCGCCGACTGCCGTTTTGCGCGTACGAAGCCGGACGCGGGTTTTTCTTTACCGCCGGAGAAGTTTGCGGTATAATATAGGCGGGCACAGGGCGCGCCTCGGCGCGTGCAGTGCGAATATGGAAAAAAAGGGAGAGGTTTCATATGCTGGAATTTCGGTACGACACCCAACTGCTGATTGAGGGCAAGGGGCTGGACGAGGATGCAATCGCCGCCTATTTCCAGGAGCATTTTCAGGGCGACTGCCTGCTTGCCGTGGGCGACGAAGAGGTTGTGAAAATACACTTTCACACAAACGAACCATGGAAAGTGCTGGAATACTGCGCCTCGCTCGGCAGCATTTACGATATTGTAATCGAGGACATGGAACGGCAGGCGCAGGGTCTGCAGGGCTGAACGCGGCCCGGCGGTGCGGCTGTTATAAATTTTTCATATGCAGAACGGTTGACAAACGGCTTTGCGCTGCATATAATATAACACAATCTCTTTGCACTGCATACCATTCCGCAGGGAATGAGAAATCAACAGTACAAACTGAGCAGGCGACGCCCGAAAGGGCGTGGGGCCGGGCCGCAGGCGAGCGGCAGCGGATGAAAATGCGCATCTGCGGGACAGTAGTTGTCCCGCAGGTGCTTTTTATTTGCCCTTCGGGCGGCGGCTTTTGGACATGGAGTGCCATAGGAGAACTCAAACATGCCTTGCGGCGAAAGGGAGGATTCTTTTATGACGGACGGACAGAACAGGCCAAGCGGCCTGACGACGGAAGAGGCGGAGCGGCTGCAGGCGCGCTGCGGAAAAAACGAGCTAAGGCCGCAGAAAAAGGGCGGCGCGCTGAAAAAGCTGCTGCGCATGGTCTGTGAGCCGATGTTTCTGCTGCTGCTTGCGGCGGCGGCGATCTACTTTGCGCTGGGCGAGCCGCGCGACGGCGCGGTAATGCTGGTCTTTGTAGCGGGAATTGTAGGGATCGACGTAATACAGGAGTGGAAAACCGACAGAACGCTCAGCGCACTGCGCGACCTTTCCGCGCCAAAGGCACGGGTGGTGCGCGACGGACGGGAGCAGTGGATTCCGAGCGCCGATCTGGTGCCCGGCGACCTGATGCTGGTGAGCGAGGGGGATAAGATTGCCGCGGACGGCGCGATCGTACAGTGCAGCGACCTGTGCGTGGACGAATCCATGCTGACGGGAGAGTCGGAGGGTGTATGGAAGTCGGTACGGACGGGCGGCGGTTACTGGCGGCGGGACTACTGTTACGCCGGGACGCTTGTGACCCAGGGCTCCGCCGCCGTGCGGGTGGAGCGCATCGGCGCGCAGACTGAATACGGAAAAATCGGCCTGGGCACGGCCGCGGCGCCCACGCAGGTTTCGCCGCTCAAACGGCAGACCGGCGCGCTGGTACGGACCTGTGCGGCTGTGGCCGGCATTCTTTTCGTATTGGTCTGCGTTGCGACCTGGTTCAATATTGCCGGCGCCAGCCCGGCAGACCGTTTTACGCAAAGCGTGCTGGCCGGCATCACGCTTGCCATGGCGATGATTCCTGAGGAGTTCCCCGTAATCCTCACTGTGTTTTTGTCCATGGGCGCATGGCGGCTTGCGCGGGAGCGGGCGCTTGTGCGCAGTCTGCCCGGCGTGGAGACGCTGGGCGCGGTCAGTGTGCTGTGCGTTGACAAAACGGGCACCGTTACGCAGAACCGTATGCAGGTACAGCGGACATGGGCTGTGGACGGTGGCGAGCGGGAGCTGTGTGAAATGATGGGCCTTGCGTGCGAGCCGGACGCGTACGACCCAATGGAGCGGGCGATGCTGGACTACTGCGCCGAAATGGGGTTTGCGCGCGAAACGCTGTTTTGCGGCGAGCTGGCGGCGGAATACGCCTTTACAAGCCGGCAAAAGATGATGGGGCATGTCTGGCGGCGCGGCGACGGCCTGATCCTGGCTGCAAAGGGCAGTCCGGAAAGTATTCTACCCCTGTGCGGGCTGAAAGACGACGCGCTTGCCGCGGCGCGGGACGAGGCCAGGCATATGGCGGCGCAGGGACTGCGCGTGATCGCCGTTGGCGCGGCGCGGCTGGACTGCGGCGCCGAAATCCCGACGCGGCTGGACGAATGCAGGCTGCGCCTGTGCGGCCTTACGGGACTTGCCGACCCGCCGCGGGAAGGTGTGCGGGAGGATATAGCCGAGCTGCAGCGTGCTGGAATCCGCGTGATCATGATTACGGGGGACAACGGCGTAACAGCCGCCGCAATTGCGGACAAAGTCGGTATTCGCTCTGTCGGCGCGCCTGTCACGGGCGACGAACTCGACGCAATGAGCGACGAACAGCTGCGCGCAGCTGTCGGCGCGACGTCTGTTTTTTCACGCGTGGCGCCGGAGCACAAGATGCGGATTGTGAAGGCTTTGCAGGAAAACGGTGAAATTGTCGCCATGACCGGGGACGGCGTGAACGACGCGCCCGCCCTGAAATGCGCAAACATTGGCGTCGCCATGGGCGGGCGGGGCAGCGAGGTGGCGCGCGAGGCTGCCGACCTTATATTGCTCGACGACCAGTTTTCGACGATTGTCCGGACCGTTCGGGACGGGCGCAGTATTTACGATAACATACGCAGAGCGGTGGGATATGTGTTTGCCATCCATATCCCGATTGCATTGTCCGCGCTGCTTGCGCCTATGCTCGGCATTCCATCCGCTTCTATTTTTCTGCTGCCGCTGCACGTCGTCCTGCTTGAACTGATCATTGACCCCACCTGTTCGATTGTGCTGGAACGGCTGCCTGCCGAAGCCGATATTATGGAGCGCCCGCCGCGTTCGCCTTCGGAACGCCTGCTGACGGCGCGTACCCTTGGCAAAAGCGCGGCGCAGGGATTGGCGATTTTTGCGGCCGCGTTTGGCGGTTATTACACGGCGCTTGCTCAAAGCGGCGCGGCTGCGGCGCGCAGCGTTGGGCTGACCGTGCTGATTCTGGCAAATCTGCTGCTGGTGCTGGTGAACTGTTCGGCAGTTGACAGCGCTTGGCAATCCATGCGGCGGCTTGCGCGGGACGGCGTGTTCTGGGCGGCTGCCGGCGGGGCGTTGCTCCTGCTGTTTGCATGCATGTACACCCCGCTCAACGGTTTTTTAAAACTTGCGGCCCTGCCTCTGCCCTGGCTGCTTTGCGCGGCGGCGGCCGCCGCCGCGGCTACGCTTTGGTACGAACTTGTAAAATATCTGAAACGCAGGAAATAGAATGAATTCCTATTTTGATTTTGCGCTGAATCTGTGAGGCTGCTGAATTATACATTGAAAGAAAATACAAACAGGAATTGTTATTGATATTTCTTGTTTCCCTTAATTGAACAGGATTTCTCCGGCTGTGTATGCGTAGCCGCCGCTTTTATGGCATGTTTATTGGAGGGGGATCGCGCCATTTTAAAACGCGGGCGGCTACGTTTTTCCGATGCGTCGATGGAATGGGCGCAGGCTATGTTTGCGCAACCTTTCAGCTGTCCCGGCGACTGCGGCTATTATAAAGCAAACCGGGTATGCATAAAATATGCAGGCTCCGGGTATAAAACAAAAACGCAGCATAGCTGCGTATAACAAATTAGATTCTATTCGTCCAATTCCCTGCTAGCACATATTGTCCTTACCTATCATTATGGGGAGATGATACCGTATGAAATTGAAAATCAGGGATATGCGGGAAGATCATGACCCGACGCGGCAAGAGACTGCGGATCGCCTGCGGCGCGACCAGTCTCTTTATTCCGAATATGAGCGCGAAGAACGGGACAGTCCTCTGCTTCTTAATTGTTAAACTCGCGTCGTCCTCAAACGCCAGCGTGGAGTATCTGATCGGAAGGACAGGCGAAAAGCGCGCGTACAGGCGAGTATACCCGGATGCCGGAGTGTTTTTCGCAGCGGCGCCGGCTGCGCGCAAAAAAGGGCCGCATTTGGGCGGCACTCATAAGACAGTATTAGAAATGTTTTCGGGAAACGGCGTAGCTTCGGCTATGCCGTTTCTCCGTTTTGCAGGTCATTCATCAAAGACGCGGGAAGTATTCCCACAAGGTCATAGGAAATATCAATTTGCTGTTCCCGATACCCCTTTGACTTATCCGGCGCGTGAACATACACCGCCTTTACCATGTCGTTGAGTATAGCGGGCGTTAGTTCGTCCAAGTTAAGATATTTCCTTACTTTGCCGATAAACCTGTCAATGTTTTCTGCCTGTTCCTCTTGTTTTATAATTTCTTCATTCCATCGCAACAGCTTTTCCCGCAGTTCTTCCTGCTCCTGTTCGTAATCGTCAGAGAGCATTTGAAATCTACTATCAGATAATTTCCCGTTGGCGTTGTCCTCGTAAATACGCTTGAATAGTCGATCAAGTTCCTCTATCCGCCGTTCTACTTGCGTCAGTTGCCGCCGCTTTGCTGCAAGTTCTCTTTTCGCTTCGGCTTTCTGTTTCGTTCCCATAGCTTTTCGGAATTGTTCTTCGTGTTTAGCGACATAGGCAATCGTCGTTCTCATGTGAGCAAGTACACCTTGTTCCAATACCACAGCGCGGATAAAATGAGTAGGGCAAATCTCTTTCCCTTTGAGCCTTGAAGTAGAGCAGACAAAGTGGTCTTGCCTTGCTTCAAAGTTCCTGCTTGTGCAGTAATACAGCTTTTCTCCGCAATCGGCACAGCGCACAATGCCGGAGAACATATTTGTTTTTCCTATCCTCGTCGGGCGGCGTTTGTTTTTCCGTAATTCCTGCACCCGCGCCCATGTGTCAGCGTCAATGATTGCTTCGTGGGTATTTTCAAACACAAGCCATTTTTCTTCGGGATTATTGCAGGTCTTTTTGCTCTTGTAGGACTGCTTGTAGGTCTTGAAGTTTACTGTATGCCCTTTATACTCCGGACGCTCCAAAATGTCGGCAATGGTATCTCCCGTCCAGTGATAAGGATTGTCCGGTGGTGCGTTCCTCGCTGCCCTGCCTGTTTGCTGAAAATGGATTGTCGGCGTTATGACTTTATCCTCTTTCAGAATACGGGCAATCTGCGACGGCCCGTAACCGTCCAAGCAGAGGGCAAATATCCGCTTGACTACTTCAGCGGCTTCAGGGTCGATAATCCACCGCTTTTTGTTTTCCGGGTCTTTCCTGTAGCCGTATGGCGGGTTGGTGCAGAGGTGTTCCCCCGCTTCGCCTTTTGACTTCATCACCGCGCGTATCTTCTTGCTGGTGTCTTTCGCATACCACTCGTTGATGATATTGAGAAAGGGGGTAAAGTCGCTGTCCTGCTGGTTTGCGCTGTCTATGCCGTTGTTAATAGCTATAAAACGCACGCCCTTTTCCACGAACAGGACTTCGGTATAAAATCCCACTTTCAGATAATCACGCCCAAGCCGCGACATATCCTTGACGATCAAGGTGGACACTTCGCCGTTTTCGATTTTTTCCAAAAGTTCGCTCCAACTTGGACGGTTGAAGTTTGTCCCGGAATATCCATCGTCCACGAAAAACAATGGATTTGAAAAATGATTTTCCTTTGCGTACTTACTTAAAATCGCCTTTTGATTTACAATGCTGTTGCTGTCGCCCGTTAGTTCATCGTCGCGGGATAGGCGGCAATAGAGGGCGGTAATCTTGCCAGACTGCCTTAACATCGTTTCTGCTCCTTTCATCGGCGGGCAGTCTGCCATTACAGGATTGCTTATACTCATTTTAACGCTCCTTGTTTTCTTCATCAATAGGCGATACTGCCATAAGCCGCAAAACTTTATGGGGAAGGCTTCGTTTGCCGTTATAACTTCCCGTAAAACGATAGAGCGTCCTGCCGGATTGTATGGTAATTTCGTGCGTCGGCAACTCCTGATATAAAGGATTTTTTACCACGATATGCCCGTCTTTGATTTTTCGTTTCCGTTCCATTCCTTTCCCGTCCTTTCCTTGTTTTGAGTAGGGAGCAAGCACAGCAAATGAGTACCCATTTGCCCTTTTTAGCTTGTTGGGAAAATCCCAAACCCTTTTGTGTTCTCTCACTCAATATCCCTTTCGGCAACCGGTTTTTGTTGCTCTTTTCTTTGATTTTAGACGCAAAAAATTGCAGCCACTTTTTCGTCTATAATCACTCTTACAAATTGACAACTCTCAATCAAAGTTGTATAATAAATAAAATACAAAGAAAGGGTTGGTACGATGTTGTTCGGGAAGTTTTGCATTGATTTCGGCTCCACACAAGTTTATACTACGAAACATTGTGCGGAGCCTTTTCGGAAAGTTGATCTCTAAATCGGAAAGGCCAAGACAGATATAGTACTGTCTTTGGTTTTTATACTCTTTTTTGAGATTGACAATAGATAATTGACTGTTTAGGCCACAGACAATGTTTTGTTTGTGGCCTTTTGTTATGCTCATTTTTGAATGATTACGCAAAGGGCGCACGGTATTGTGTGCCCTTTTCTTTTTGGAGGGAAACAAAATGACAGAAGAACATAGCTTGTTGACGGGAAGTGTGCCAAAAAAGCTGGCCATTTTCGCTTTCCCGTTGCTTTTAGCAAATATACTGCAATCTTTTTATAATGTGGTAGATATGCTTGTGGTCGGACAGATTGTAGGTGATACGGGACTTGCGGCCATTGGTAACGCTTCTAAACTCTGTTACATCATCAACTCAATTTGTATTGGTATGACGATGGGCGGAGCCGTATTGATTGCTCAATACAAAGGAGCAAATGATAAAAAGGGACAGTCGGAGTCTTTTCAGATGTTGGCTCTACTCTCGCTGGTTTCTTCCTTGTTCGTAACGATTGTTAGCTTGGCAACCTATCAACCACTTTTCAAAATGTTAAACGTTCCCGCAGACGCATATCAAGACGCTTGCGACTATATGAAAATAATTTGCTGCGGGACTGTATTCGTCTTTGGATATAATGCGGTTTGCTCTGTATTAAAGGGCCTGGGGGATTCTAAATCTCCACTCTATTTTGTGGGAATTGCTACCATTATCAATGTTGTTTTAGATATTATTTTGGTGGGCCATTTTGGAATGGGAACAGCGGGAGCAGCTTACGCAACAATCACCGCGCAAGGGATTTCCTTTGTGATTTCGCTATTCTATTTGAAGCGGCACAAAATATTTTTCTCTATGGAAAATCATAGAAAGTTTACGCTCCGATGGGATAAGTTAGCCGCCATTGTAAAAGTCGGTCTGCCTACAGCAATCCAAATGGTTGTAGTCAATACCGCCTATCTGCTTGTGGCGGGTATGCTCAATCAGTTTGGCACCGCCGTATCTGCTGCCTCTAATGTGGGATTGCAGATTAACACCTTTGCTGGTATGCCCTGCTGGGCTATTGGACAGGCAGTAACGGCAATGGTAGGCCAGTGTATGGGGGCTGGACAAATCGACCGTGCCCGAAAGGTAGTGAAAATCAGTTTAGTGATGAATGTTGCCGTAACACTTGTTGTCGTAATAGGCGTACAGCTTTTTGCTGAACCATTGATTTTACTTTTCGGCAGCACCAGCCCGGAGGTGGTGAATGATGGAGTTTACTATCTGCGTATCTGTTGCAGCGTCAATAGTCTAATTTATGCCGCCATGTATACCCTGGATTCCTTTGCTATTGGTGTAGGTGCGGCAAATATTGCTATGATTAACGCCTTGCTGGACGCGGTTATCGTGCGTCTGCCTGCAAGTTGGCTCTTGGCTTTTGCGCTTAATATGGGTTTCGCCGGCATTTATTATGGGCAGGCAATTTCTCCAGTACTTCCTGCTATTGTAGGTCTACTTTATTTTGTAAGCAGAAAGTGGGAACGCAAAACACTCATTCAAACAAGCCACAAGGGAGGAAGTCTTTGATGAAGCAAATGGTATGGCTGCTATGCCCTGTATGTGGAAATAAGACCAGACTTAAAGTGCGTCAAGATACTGAACTTATCAATTTTCCGCTGTATTGCCCAAAATGCAAACAGGAAACTTTAGTAAACGTCAAAAATACACAACTATCTGTTATTCGGTTGAATAACTTGATTTTTAAGGAGGACAACAAATTATGATGGACAAACAAAAAATATATCCTCGGTCAAAAGACCAGGAAACTGTATATTTGAAAAATGTTATTACCGACCCCAGCATTATTGTGGTTGATTATACTATGTATAACGATTTTGTAAATGATCCTGTTGATTTTCAAAAGAACAACGTTCTTTACCATTATCCTATTAACCATGACAGGTTAATTATCGGCAAATTTTGCTCCATCGCTTGCGGTGCTCGTTTCTTGTTTAACAGTGCCAACCACAGCATGACTTCTCTTGCAACTTATCCATTTCCTATTTTCTTTGAGGAATGGGGGCTTGATGTTAGTCATATAACCGAAGCATGGGATAACAAAGGTGATATTGTTATTGGAAGCGATGTTTGGATTGGATATGAGGCTGTAATTTTTGCCGGAGTTACCATAGGGGACGGTGCTATTATTGGCACAAGGGCTGTTGTAACAAAAGATGTCCCGCCTTATACCATTGTGGGCGGCGTTCCAGCCAAACCTATCCGAAAACGCTTTTCCGATGAAACAATCTCGGCGTTATTGACAACGCGCTGGTGGGATTGGACGGAAGAAAAAATTGCTTGTAATCTTGCGGCAATCCAGTCAGGTCATATCGATCAATTCAAGTAAATATTGAAAAGAGCCAGACGCACAGACGCAGAGCCGATAACACGCAGATCAAAAATGCGGTTATCGGCTCTGCTATTTTGTTTGGGGGTATAAATATGTTGATTGCAATTTCTCATAACCTACGGTCAAAAAAAGCCCTTGCACCTATACGGGATTTTGCGCCTATGAGTATGAACACGCAAGTCATATAATTACCTCTTATAATTCCTACTTCCAACGCCCATGCGGTTTTATACTGCATGGGCGTTTGCTGTTTTGTCCCCTGTTTGGGAAGAAAGGGGGTGAAAAGTATGAGAAATAGTGAGCAGTACCGGGAGCATATCGAGCGTACTTTCAATGCCTTTTGTAAGATTGTGCTTTATCATGCGGCGTTGGGCGCTTACAAGAAAATACGGAAAAAGCAGCAGTTTGAAGTGTCCCTTGACTATCTTTGTGAGTTTGATTTTGAGCCGGTTATTACAACAGACGAGTATTTCGTGAAATACGATGTGCCCACCGCTTTTACCATTTGCGGGAAAACGGTCATTGTGGAGAGCGAACAGTTAGCAGTCGCGTTTTCACGTCTGCCGAAAAAGCGGCGGGAAGTGCTGTTTTTGTGGTACTATCTCGGTTACAGCGACGAGGAAATCGGAGAAATGTTTGGCGTTTGCAGAAGTACAATCTTCCGCAGACGGAAAAGTGCATTACGCTTAATACGAAAAGAAATGGAGGCGTTAGAAAATGAAGAATAGGAAGTACAATTTGCTGCCCTATGAAACGATTGTAAAAGCAGCCGCAGGGGAGCCGGAAGCGGTGAACACCGTCATTCAAACCTATACCGGCTATATCAAATATCTGTCCTACTTTCAAGGAAGTATTAACGACGATATTCAAGACTACCTCAAAGCATGCTTAATGGAAGCCTTACCCAAGTTCCGCTTTGACAGATGACGAGTAGCAAAGCCAGAAAAAGCCGTCAAGGATAAACTTCGCGCTTCGCGTCCTTGACGGCTTTGCCCGTCTTTGCTGTCGGGTAATCAAGAGGGCGCAAACGGATAGACCGCTTGCGCCCTCAATCTATGATGATGTGTTACGCAATAGAGAGCGAGAGCGCCTTACACAACGCGGTTTTGCAGACTTGAAAACACAAGAGTTGAGTGTTTATATCCCCACCCTCAAAAATGGCGGTCTACTGCGTAACATTTTGCCATGCCAGCGTGGACATTTAGGCAGGCGAAAAGCCTTGATTTATGCGACTTGCAGAGAACGGAAACAGAACAAGTAGTATCGTATCCCTTGAAAGCGCAAAAATGCCTTTCTATCGTTCCACGCGGCACAGAAAAAGCGGGCAAGAAGTCTTTGACCTCTTACCCGCTTTTGTGGCAATCCGTATGGCAGCTACCCTGTTTCAGTTGATTGTTGATGCTGTTTTATGAGTAGCTACCATCTACGCCGTTGTTTTTTTATTGCCGTTGTTTTTACTGCACCTACACCTTGAAAGAGGTTTCGTTGACATGCAGAAACTGACCATTTAAGAAAAGTTTGCAAATTTGTTTTGATAACTGAAAGCAAAAGGGATGTTCAGTAGCCTACCGTGCGTTGCTGTGTTGCAAAAGAAACTGCGCTATCGCCTGCGCCACTTTCAAGCCGTCCACGGCGGAACTGACTATGCCGCCCGAATGTCCGCACCCTTCCCCCACGGGAAAAAGCGCTTTGAGGTTGCTTTGAAAAGTTTCGTCACGCACCACCTTTACTGGCGAGGAAGTGCGTGTTTCCACCCCCGTCAGCACTCCGCAAGCGTCAAAGCCTTTCATCTTTTGCCCGAAAACATGCAGTGATTGCACAATGGCGTCGGAAATTTTCCGAGGCAACAGCCGACGCAAATCCGCCGACACCACACCACGGGGATAACTTGGCGCAACGTCAAAAACTGCCGTTTTTGTGTCGGCAACGAAATCCGTTACGTTTTGGCAGGGGGCAACGTAATTGCCCTTACCGCAAAGATATGCGTCCTTTTCCAACTTTTCCTGAAAGCGAATGCCTGCAAGACAATCATCGCCGAAACCCCAATCGGCAACGTCGTTAGCCGTTACCGTTACCACCAAAGCGCTGTTGCTGTTGGCTTCTGCTCTGGCAAAATTGCTCATTCCGTTTACCACCACTGTGTTTGGTGTGGAATTTGCGCACACTACCGTTCCTCCGGGACACATACAAAAGGAATAGCAACTGCGTTCCCCCATGTTGTTTACAAGTTTGTAACTTGCCGCTCCCAAATCCCTGTGTGTGGCAAAAATTTCGCCGTACTGCGCTTTGTTGATAAATTCTCTGGGGTGTTCCACTCGCAAACCGACGGCAAAAGGTTTGAACTGCATCTCTGCTCCGTGTTTTTGAAGCGTAACAAACATTTCCCTTGCGCTGTGTCCGCAGCAAAGCGCAACGCAATCGGCAAAAAGCGTTTGCCTTTCGCCCTCTTTGACGTAACTTACTCCCCTTACCGTGCCATTTTCTTCCAACAAATCATCCACGAAAGCGTCAAAAATGAATTTTCCTCCCCTTCGCACAATTTCGTTGCGCATGTTTTCCACAACGCCCACAAGTTTGTCGGTACCTATGTGAGGCAAAGAAGAGGTCAAAATATCTTTGGGTGCGCCTGCTCGAACAAACTCCTCAAACACCGTATGAGTGAGAGGGGACGAAATACCCGTTGTCAGTTTGCCGTCGGAAAATGTTCCTGCGCCACCCAGACTACCCTCACCGGCGCTGACGCCGGGAACTACGCCCTGACCCAGCCCACCGGCATTA
>OLPF01002263.1_pt1 | contig 13109 bp, 10 predicted proteins | sample 1673121 | NCBI WGS metagenome assembly OLPF01 (sample SAMEA3136756, study PRJEB25190) | human gut metagenome | reverse complement strand
TGTCGTACCATGAAACTACCTGTACTTCGAATACGCCCGTTCCACTTCTTTCTACGAAAGTCTGTGTAGCATCGAACAGGGAGCCATAGCTCATACCGATAATATCGCTGGACACGATCTCTTCTTCATTGTATCCGAACGATTCCCTTGCAGCTGCTTTCATAGCATTATTAACACCTTCCAGTGTTACTGTTTCCGTGGAGTCCTTCAGTACTGCCGTCAGGATCGTAGTGGATCCAGTCGGTACAGGCACTCTCTGTGCGGAGCCCTTCAGTTTACCATCCAGTTCCGGGATGACCAGACCGATAGCCTTAGCTGCACCTGTTGAGTTTGGAACGATGTTGATCGCACCAGCTCTTGCTCTTCTGAAATTGTTTTTCTTATGTGGTCCATCTAGGATCATCTGGTCGCCGGTGTATGCGTGGATAGTTGTCATGAATCCGGTTCTTACTTCTCTGTAGTCGTTCAGAGCCTTTGCCATAGGAGCCAGGCAGTTTGTCGTGCAGGAAGCTGCTGAAATGATATTGTCTTCTTTTGTCAGAGTCTTTTCATTTACTCCGTATACGATAGTCGGCAGGTCGCTTCCAGCCGGTGCAGAAATCAGAACTTTCTTAGCACCTGCATCGATGTGAGCCTGAGCCTTTGCCTTAGATGCAAAGAATCCCGTGCACTCCAGAACGATATCTACGCCCAGTTCTCCCCATGGGAGCTTTGCAGGATCTGCTTCCTTGTAAATCCTGATTTTCTTGTCTCCTACAATGATATGTTCCTCATCGTGATCTACATCATGCCCAAAATTCCCCTGTACGCTGTCATATTTCAGCAGATATGCCAGCATTTCTGTTGTAGTCAGATCGTTGATCGCTACGACATCAAACTTATCGTCTTCGAACATCTTACGAAACGATAATCTTCCAATTCTTCCGAATCCGTTAATTGCAATTTTAGTAGCCATGTGTTACCCTCCTTAATTACTCCTGTGTTCTCCACTTCATAATATTATCTACAAATCTGCATTCCAGTTTGTTCCTGTCCTGAAGATATGTTAAATAGCTTTTTACCGTTGAGGAAAGCAGTGCATGTTGTGCCGGTCTGGCATGCATCCGCAATCTCTCGTACATTTGCTGCAAAATTTCATCCTGTCCACGATATTCTCTGCAGGTTTCGCAAATCATACTGCACATTTCTGCAACGCTTCTCAGGTTTTGTTCCAGTGACGGCACGATATCTGTTTCTAGGATACCGTGAGATGGAACGAACAGTGCTCCCTTAAATTCTTTCAGTTTTTTCAGTGTATCGATATACGCTTCCACATTATAGATGAATCCAAATGTATATTGCTTCAGAAAGCTCCTGCTTAAGTAAGAATCTCCCAGAAACCAGATATCATCAGATGTCCTGATGCCGATCATTCCGAAAGAGTGTCCCGGAAGATAGGTCCAATCGATACCGTCCGGCGTTTCTTTTTCAATGGAACAAAAGCCGATCATTCCCGGATGCGCAAAAATCGTTCGCAGCTTTTCTGCCGGATATCCGCCATTCATATAAGCAGCTTCCAGCTCGGAATAATGAGCAAATGCCATATCGTAGTCTGTACAGTAAGCCGGGATACCGTATTTCCTCATCAGAAATTCATTCCCGCCGATATGATCGATATGTGTATGGGTGTTGATGATGCAAGATGGCACCCATCCTTCTCTGCTTAAAATTTCATCGATTTTCTCGCCGTCGCCTTTCGATCCTGTATCGATCAAATACATTCTGCCGTCATCGGTAAAATGTATACCGATATTCGTATCATGCTCAATGCAAAAAGTCTTTGGTCCAATCTGCTTTAATTCCATTTATTAAACTCGCTTTCTGTTTTTATTATACAATGTGATACTTCTGACGTAAACCTGTTAAGTTCCGTTTTGTGCCAATATTCATTGTTTTATTTCCGTTTTTTACTATTTATTATGTCCAATCCATAAAAAAAGATGCACCTTCGCTCCTAAAAAGCACGATGCATCTTAATAAAATTCTTATGAAAAAGCTGGTTTGTTCTTATTTTTCATCTTTATCTTCAGAAAAATCTTCCTTGCTCTTTTTAGCAAAGATGTAACATGATAAAGCACATCCTCCCCATAAACCGACACCGCCGATAATCAGCATGATAATTGCACTCACACTCATATTACTGTCCCTCCTTATGGGCGATTTCATCTAAATCGCGATAACCATCTTTACCTTTCATCAAAGCAAAGATAAAGCCTGCAACAATAACAAACAGAATCGCACCCCAGCCGAAGATCGCAACATCTTTTGTCGCAAATCCACCATAGCCATGGCAAACATAGTCAATAGTATTCAGAACGATCATAACACCAAGAACAAATACTGTTACAAACTTCAGTGCATAGTTCCACCATTTTCCGATACTGAAATTGGAATACCGATTGGCTTCCTCTCTCAGCTTCTCCGTTTTAAAGAACCATCCTAACAGAAAGACTTCTGCACATCCGCACCCTACGATACCCAGATTATTTACAAACGAATCTACAATATCCAGGATGTTGAGGCCACCACCTGTAATAAATATGGTACTGATCAAAAATGACGGCAGAACAACAATGGTCGTTGCCACATTATGATCAATATTGAATTTATCATGCATACTTGCAATAACAGCCTGCAGGATCGAAATCATTGATGTGATCGCTGCAATAAACAGTGCGCCAAAGAAACAGATCGCAAACAGTGCATTGAATGCCGGCAGCGCATTGATCGCCGTCGGGAAAGTCATGAACGCCAGGCCTACACCACCACCTGCAACCTCTGCAACATCAACGCCCTGCTGTCCAGCCATGAATCCTACGATACCAAAGATGCCGATCGCTGTAAATACTTCAAATCCATGATTAGCCGTTGCTGTAATGCAGGCACTGTTGACAACATCCGTCTTTTTCGGAAGATAACTTGCATATGAAACCATGATCGCAAACCCAATAGATAAGCTGAAGAAAATCTGTCCATAAGCAGCTACCCATACGCTTGGTTTCTTTAATGCGCTCCAGTCCGGCTGGAAAAGGTAGTTCAGTCCATCTACTGCCCCCGGCAATGTAATACCACGAATAACCAGTAAAACGATTAACAGCATCAGGATCGGCAGAGTGACTCTGCAAACAACTTCGATTCCACGACGCACACCTTTATACATGATAAAGGCTACGATCGCCCAGACGATCAGGAATGGGAACAGAAGGTTCATCTGTATTCCGCCCAGATTAGATGCGCTGTCTGTTGCTCCCAGGAAATTCAGGAAGAAACCGGTCGGATCATCGCCCCACTCTAATGTAAGAGAAAACTGCAGATATTTCAACGTCCATACGATAATGGCAACGTAGTAGGTTGAAATAACGAAAGCCACCATTGTCTGAAACCACCCCAGGATCTCGAACTTCTTATTCATTCTCGCCAGAGTGACCGGAGCGCCACCATGATATGTTTTACCCATGGTGTATTCCAGGATCAGGATAGGAATACCTGCTGTAACGATTGCGAAAAAATACGGGATCAGAAACGCTCCGCCCCCATTAGTTCCGGCAACATAGGGAAATCTCCAGATATTGCCCAGGCCTACTGCTGATCCGATAGCAGCCAGCAAAAAGCCCAGTTTGTTGTTCCATTGCTCTCTCAAAATACTTCCACTCTCCTTCTTCTTAAGTTTGCACGTAAATCCCCTTTACACACTCCCTTTTACACATAAAAAAACCATAGAAGCTGTTCCAAAAATAGTATCACTAAAATTCTTGGAACAGCTTCATATTTTCATGTGTCCGCTATGATGCAATTTGCTTACAGAAGCGCATTGTCTCTTTCTGCCAGTTCTTTATACGTGTGGTATTTATCCTTGGCATCCTGTTCTGTCATTGCATACAGCTTATCTGCGATTTCAGGGAATTCCTTAGACAGCGATGAGTATCTGATCTGTCCCATAATGAAATCTCTGAAGCTTGCAGTCGGTTCCTTGAAATCCAGTATGAACGGATTCCGACCTTTCTCTTTGAGTTCAGGATTATATCTGTAAAGGTGCCAGTATCCAGCGTCTACTGCATCCTTGATATTCTCCTGAGACTTGCCCATACCCTTCTTAATGCCGTGGTTGATGCATGGAGCGTAAGCAATGATGATGGATGGGCCATCGTAGCTTTCTGCTTCTGTGATCGCCTTCATCAGCTGATTCTTATCTGCTCCCATACCAACCTGAGCAACATAAACATATCCATAGGACATTGCCATCAGACCCAGATCCTTTTTCTTGATCCGCTTACCGCCTGCTGCGAACTTCGCAATAGCAGCTTCCGGCGTGGCCTTGGATGCCTGTCCGCCTGTATTGGAGTAAACCTCTGTATCGAATACCATGATGTTGATGTCTTCACCACTTGCTAACACGTGGTCAACTCCACCGAATCCGATATCGTAAGCCCATCCGTCACCACCGAAGATCCACTGGGATTTCTTAGCCAGGAAGTCTTTGTTCTTAACGACATCCTTACATGTATCACAATCACAACCAGCTAATGCTGCAACAAGTTTATCTGTAGCGTCACCATTAGATGCTCCACAGTTAAATGTGTCAAGATATTCCTGACAAGCTGCTTTTACTTCTGCAGATGCTTTATCGCTTGCAGCAATTGTCTCAACTTCTGCTTTTAATCTCTTTCTGATAGCCTTCTGGCCAAGTAACATACCATAACCAAATTCAGCATTATCCTCGAACAGTGAGTTAGACCATGCCGGTCCCTGTCCCTTAGCGTTTACTGTATATGGTGTAGATGGTGAAGAGTTACCCCAGATAGAAGAACATCCTGTAGCATTAGCGATATACATTCTATCTCCAAATAACTGAGTTACCAGTTTTGCATATGGTGTCTCACCACATCCTGCACAAGCTCCTGAGAACTCTAACAGTGGCTGCTTGAACTGACTTCCTTTTACTGTTGCAGGTTTGAACTTCGCAACAACCTCTGGTTTTACCTCGATCTCACGACCAAAGTCAAATGCTTTCTGAGAACCTGCATTTGCTTCCATGTTCTCCATAACAAGAGCTTTTTCACCCTTCTTACCTGGACATACATTGACACAAGATCCGCAACCTGTACAGTCATAAGCAGATACTGTCATTGTAAATTTCAGTCCCGGCATACCGATCATATCGATTGCTTCTGTTCCTTCCGGTGCTTTAGCAAGCTCTTCTTCTGTAAGTGCTACCGGACGGATAACTGCATGCGGACATACATATGCACAACGGTTACACTGTACACAATTTTCTGATTTCCATACCGGAATATCTACTGCAATACCACGTTTCTCATACTCAGCAGATCCTGAAGGTGTAGAACCATCAGCATAATCAACAAATGCAGATACTGGCAGGTTATTACCTTCCTGTGAGTTAACTTTTGACTGAATATTTTTAACAAATGCAACTACATCTGCGCGGCCGTCTTTTACTTCCGGAGTAAAGAGTCCCTCATCCGGACAAGATTTCCATGAATCCGGAACCTGAATCTCTACAACCTGTTTTGCACCGGCATCAATAGCATCATAGTTCATCTGTACAATCTTGTCACCTTTTCTTCCGTAAGTAGCTTTTGCTGCTTTCTTCATCAGATCGATTGCTTCTTCTTCCGGAATGATAGATGCCAGTTTGAAGAATGCTGACTGAAGTACGGTATTGATACGTCCGCCAAGTCCGATTTCTTTACCAATCTTGATACCGTCGATGGTATAGAACTGGATATCGTTCTCTGCGATATATCTCTTAACCTGTCCAGGTAAGTGTGTCTCTAACTCTTCCGGTGACCATGAGCAGTTCAGTAAGAATGTTCCGCCCGGTACTAATTCCTGAACCATGTTGTACTTACGAACATAAGATGGGTTATGGCATGCTACAAAGTTTGCCTGTTTGATTAAGTAAGTAGACTTGATTGCCTTTTTACCAAAACGTAAGTGAGACATTGTAACACCACCGGATTTTTTGGAGTCATAGTCAAAATATGCCTGAGCATACATGTCTGTGTTATCACCAATAATCTTGATGGAGTTCTTGTTAGCACCAACAGTACCGTCAGCACCAAGTCCCCAGAATTTACAGTTGATGGTTCCTTCCGGTGTTGTAACAGGATCTTCTTTTACTTCAAGAGAAAGGTTTGTTACATCATCGTAGATACCGATTGTAAATCTTTCTTTTTCTGTGTTGTTGTATACAGCGATAATCTGTCCAGGTGTTGTATCTTTAGAACCTAAACCGTAACGTCCGCTTGTAATCTTAACAGAATCAAACTTGCTTCCCTTTAATGCTGCTACTACGTCTAAGTATAACGGCTCGCCAAGAGAACCAGGCTCTTTTGTTCTATCTAATACTGCGATAGATTTTACTGTGTCCGGAATTGCCTCGATTAAAGCTTCTTTGCAGAATGGTCTGTAAAGACGTACTTTTACAACTCCGACTTTCTCGCCTCTTGCCATTAAGTAATCGATTGTCTCATCGATCGTATCACATACAGAACCCATAGCAATGATGATCTTCTCAGCATCAGCAGCTCCGTAGTAGTTGAATAATTTATAATCTGTACCGATCTTCTCGTTTACTTTGTCCATGTATTTCTGTACGATTGCAGGCATTGCATCGTATGTGGAGTTACATGACTCTCTTGTCTGGAAGAAGAGGTCAGGGTTCTGAGCAGAACCTAACTGGCATGGATGATTTGGATTTAAAGCTCCTTTTCTGAACTCATCGATCGCGTTCATATCTACCATGTCTTTTAAGTCTTCGTAATCCCATGTCTCAATCTTCTGAATTTCGTGAGATGTACGGAATCCGTCGAAGAAGTTGATGAAAGGAAGTTTTCCTTCTAATGCTGCACAGTGAGCAACAGGAGTTAAGTCCATTACTTCCTGTACGGATGATTCACAGAGCATTGCAGCACCGGTCTGACGACAGGCGTAAACGTCTGAATGATCACCAAAGATATTTAATGCGTGGGTTGCAACACAACGTGCGGACACATTGAATACACCCGGAAGTCCTTCACCAGCAATTTTGTAAAGGTTAGGAATCATTAATAATAATCCCTGGGAAGCTGTGTAAGTAGTTGTAAGAGCACCTGCTGTTAAGGAACCGTGTACAGTACCTGCTGCACCTGCCTCAGACTGCATTTCTGTTACCTGTACGGTCTGTCCGAAGATGTTCTTTCTCCCCTGTGTTGCCCATTCGTCCGTAGCTTCTGCCATTACGGAAGATGGAGTAATCGGATAGATAGCTGCAACATCTGTATATGCATATGAAGCATGAGCTGCTGCATGGTTACCATCCATAGTTTTCATTGATCGTTTCATGATACTTTTTCCTCCTATTTTTGTGTATCCCAGTGTGACTGGTACCATACGCAAGGTATGGTAAAGAACCAAATTCCTGACAATGTTTTCACAATGTCTCTAATATAGTAATATAATGAAATTTGTCCAAAAAATCAATAGTTTTCCCTGAATTCCTAAAGATATTTTTGTTTAAAATTAAGAACATAAACAGGTACTTTGTACAAACCTCTCTGTTTTCCACGAAAAAACTTGCAAAATACGGATTTTACGTTACAATATTAAAGGATTAGGAAAAAGAACACATTATATAGAAAGGTTATATCTTATGATAAGTGCAAACAACATTACCTTAAGGCTGGGGAAAAAAGCCTTATTTGAAGATGTCAATATTAAATTTACCGAGGGCAACTGCTACGGTATGATCGGTGCGAACGGCGCAGGAAAATCTACTTTTTTAAAAATCCTTTCCGGACAGTTAGAACCGACAAGCGGAGATATCGTCATCACTCCGGGACAGCGTTTAAGTTTCTTACAGCAGGATCATTTTAAATATGATGCATATACGGTTTTAGATACCGTTATTATGGGAAACCAGCGTCTTTATGATATTATGAAGGAAAAAGATGCGATTTACGCAAAAGAAGATTTTTCGGATGAGGACGGCATCCGTGCCAGTGAACTTGAAGCAGAGTTTGCGGAAATGGACGGTTGGAACGCCGAGTCTGATGCGGCTATGCTGTTAAACGGTCTTGGTATTCCTACTGAGAACCACTACTCTATGATGTCCGAACTTCCGGGTGCTCTCAAGGTCAAGGTACTCCTTGCACAGGCGCTTTTCGGCAATCCTGACATCCTGCTCTTAGATGAGCCGACCAACCACTTGGATTTAGATGCCATTGCCTGGTTAGAGGAATTTTTGATCAATTTTGAAAATACCGTGATCGTGGTTTCCCATGACCGTTATTTCCTGAATAAAGTCTGCACCCATACCGCTGATATCGATTATGGAAAGATCCAGCTCTATGCAGGTAACTATGATTTCTGGTATGAGTCCAGCCAGCTTTTAATGAAACAAATGAAGGAAGCCAACAAGAAAAAAGAAGAAAAGATCAAAGAGCTGCAGGAATTTATCTCTCGTTTCTCTGCGAATGCTTCTAAATCCAAACAGGCAACTTCCAGAAAGAAAGCGCTTGAAAAGATCCAGTTGGATGAGATCAAGCCTTCGAGCAGAAAATATCCTTATATTGATTTCCGTCCGGAGCGTGAGATCGGCAACGAAGTCCTTACCGTAGAAGGATTGAGCAAAACGATTGACGGTGAAAAAGTATTAGACAATATTTCCTTTATCGTCGGACACGATGACAAGATCGCTTTTGTCGGTGGAAATGAATTTGCAAAAACGGTTCTCTTTAAAATTTTAACCGGAGAAATGGAACCAGATGAGGGAACCTACAAATGGGGTGTAACAACTTCACAGTCTTATTTCCCAAAAGACAATACAGAAATCTTTGATACGGATTTAGCGATCGTTGACTGGCTGACACAGTTCTCTGAGATCAAGGATGCCACTTATGTCCGCGGTTTCTTAGGCAGAATGTTATTTGCCGGAGATGACGGAGTCAAGAAAATGCGTGTGCTTTCCGGTGGTGAGAAAGTTCGTGTACTGCTCTCCCGTATGATGATCGAGGCTTCTAATGTCCTCATCTTAGATGAGCCGACCGACCACTTAGACATGGAATCCATTACTGCTTTGAACAATGGTCTGATCAAGTTCCCTGGTGTACTGCTCTTTGCATCCAGAGACCACCAGATCGTGCAGACCACTGCGAACCGTATTATGGAAATCCTTCCAAACGGTACTATCATTGACAAGATTACAACTTATGACGAGTATCTTGAAAGTGATGAGATGGCAAGAAAACGTCAGGTGTATTCGATGTCATCGGATGATGAGAATGATAATTAGAAAAACATTAAAAACTGATTGATACAACTTGGCTATGATACAAATCAAATATTCCAAGTTTCCTTGTGCATAACATTCCGATGAACCTTATAAAGCAGAAAGCGTGAAGCCAGTGGACTTCACGCTTTCTTAAGTTTCATCTCCATTGCACAAAAAGAAACTTTCCATATTTGATTTGTATCGTTGCAATTTGTTGTCAGAAGAAAAAATGTTTTTGAATCCTATCTGACTGGGGAGCTGCTTGTATTATTTACTTATCATGCTTTAAGCATTTCAGATATTCCCGCACATCTTCACACTGCATCCATCCACTCATGATACAGCCGCCGGCTGCACCGGCATTTTTTATTTCCTGGATATTCTCTGCACCGATCCCACCGATGGCATAGACTGGTATGGAAACAGTTTCACAGATTTTTTTTAAAAATTCTATGCCTCTTCCGGGCAAGCCTTTCTTACAATCGGTTTCATAGATATGACCTGCCGTTATATAGGTACAGCCAAGATTTTCGGCTTCTACTGCTTCTTCTAAGGAATGACAGGAAGCTCCAAGTATCTGAAATGCATCCCGTTCTTCTTTCGACAGAGTGCGAAGTATCGGCATCGGCAGATGTATGGCATTACATGCAAGTTTTCTTGCAACATTTGTATGCGTGTGCAATATGCATTGCATTTTTTGTCTTTGGCATATAGCAAGTACCTTTTCTGCCAATGCCTGATATTCCTCTTTGCTCAGGTCTTTTTCCCGCAAAATGATTCCTGCCGCTTCTGTCTTGGCAATCTTTTCAATCCGGACAAGAAAATCTTCTTTACAAAGACTACGTTTTGTAACACATAAGATATCAGACATAGAGATAATCATTCAGCACAGGCTGTAAACCTTCCCCGGACATATCCTGATACATTTTCTCAAGGCTTCGGCTGTCGTCAATCTCAAATTGCTCGTCACCCTGTTTACAGTCTGTCTCCTTTCCACTGTATTTGCTCTCATGGTCTCCGATGCCGGTAGAAACTCCTGCGGAGACTTTTGTTGCTGCGATCTTCACAATTCCGTTACGGAATTCTGCACTTTCGCGGGAAGATACCGTAATTCCCACAAACGGCAAAAAAATACGATACGCACAGAGGATCTGGCAAAGCTGCTTTTCATGCACATCCAATGGATTGATCTTATCGTTATTGATAATCGGACGAAGTCTCGGACAGGATAAGGACATTTCTGCATGCGGATATTTACGCTGCAAATAGTATACATGCAGTGCACTTGCAAGCGCATCTTTACGAAAATCCGAAAGTCCTAACAGTGCTGAAAATGCAACTCCACGCATCCCCCCCATCAATGCCCTCTCCTGTGCGTCAAAGCGGTAGGGCCATACACGTTTGTGTCCTGCTAAGTGCAGGGTTTCATATTTTTTTGCATCGTATGTTTCCTGAAAGACAGTGACATAATCTGCTCCGCACTCATGAAGATAACGGTACTCCTCCGTATTGACCGGATAAATTTCAAGTCCCACCATGCGGAAATATTTTCTTGCTAACTTACAGGCTTCTCCTATGTAAGGCACATCACTCTTACTCCTGCTCTCTCCGGTCAGGATCAGGATCTCTTCCATTCCGCTGTCTGCAATGACCTGCATCTCATGTTCAATCTGCTCCATACTGAGCTTCATGCGGCTGATATGGTTATAACAGTTAAAACCGCAGTAAACGCAATAATTTTCACAATAATTTGCTATATATAAAGGGGTAAACAGATATACCGTGTTGCCAAAATGTTTCCCGGTCTCTAATCTCGCCCGTTCTGCCATCTGCTCTAAAAAAGGCTCTGCCGCCGGGGATAATAACGCTTTAAAATCCTCTACCGTACAGGTTGCATGCTCTAATGCTGCCCGCACATCTTTTGCCGTATATTTTTCATAATCATAAGTCTGAACCTGTCCCATTACCTCGGAACAGACATTAGAATCAATCTGCTCCATTCCCGGCAGATACTCCATATGGTTTTTTCGAAAAGACGGGTCTGTTTCTAAACGGTGTTTCCGCTCTAAGGCTTCTTTTGACAAATATTCTGAATCTACAAAAAACTGATTTTCCAAAATCTTTCCCTCCTAATCACGCAGAAAACCTGTCAACGGGTCAGATGCGGCTGCACCTCTTGTTAAGACTCTTCCAAGTCCCGCTAAATAGGCTTTACGTCCTGCTTCGATCGCATCTTTAAACGCCGATGCCATCATCGGAAGATTTCCGGCTGTCGCAAGTGCCGTGTTTGCCATAATTGCAGCAGCACCCATTTCCATTGCTTCGCATGCCTGTGAAGGTTTTCCAATACCGGCATCCACAATGATCGGAAGTTCGATCTCATCGATCAGAATCTGGATAAATTCTTTTGTTGCAAGTCCTTTATTAGAACCGATCGGGGATGCAAGCGGCATAACCGCAGCCGCTCCGGCATTGACAAGATCACGGGCAGCATTCAGATCCGGATACATATATGGCATGACCACAAATCCTTCCTTTGCTAAAATTTCTGTTGCCCGGATCGTCTCCTGGTTATCCGGCAGCAGATATTTAGAATCCCGCATGATCTCTACTTTGACAAAATCACCACAGCCTAACTCTCTCGCAAGTCTGGCAATGCGGACTGCTTCTTTTGCATCTCTTGCGCCACTGGTATTCGGAAGCAATGTAACTCCCTTTGGAATAAAATCCAAGATATTTTCCTGCTCCTTTGTATTTGCCCTTCGAACGGCAAGTGTAATGATCTCTGCTCCTGCATCTTTAATCGCTGCTTCGATCAGGTTTAAAGAATATTTTCCTGAGCCGAGAATAAATCGTGACCGGAACTCATGTCCGCCAATGACAAGTTTATCGTTATCCATGTTCGTACCTCTTTCTTTATACTTCAAATTCTTTTGCTAATATCCGTAAGACCATATGCGCCTCATGTGCTGCACAGAGCATTACGCGCGAAGAGACAAGTCCAATGTCATCTCCCACGTCGCTGACTCCATCTCCGCACAGATAAAACCGTTTTGTGATCTGTCTGGTTCTAATACTGTTTGCACTGCCGATGCCAGCCATCCCGGAAGCCGCCACAAAATATTTCTGTGGAAAATTCTCCAATACCGAATTGGTCAGCATTGCCTTTGCCTGTGCATCATCAAAAGCCTCACAGATCACATCTGCCTCTTTTAATAATTCCACAACATTCTGCTCTGTCATGCGGGTAGTATGTGTTTCAAGCTCTACATAGGGTGCAATTTCTTTTAAATTTTCGGATAGTGCTTCTGTCTTATATCTTCCAATCTGTGATGCCTTATATTGCTGCCTGTGCAGATTTGTAACATCCACTTTGTCAAAATCGATCAGGATCAGTTTTCCAACTCCTGCTCTTGCAAGGGATATTGCAATATTCGACCCTAAGCCGCCAAGTCCGCAGATGGCAACGGTTGCTGCAAAAAAACGCTGCTGCAGCTCTTTGCCCTGCCGTTTTTCTAAGGCCTGTCTCATCTCTTCTTTTGTCGGTATCAAATCAGCCACCTCCTACAAAACTGACTACTTCCACAATGTCGCCATCCTGCAATATTTTTGTTTCATACACTGCTTTTGGCACAATTTCTCCATTGCACTCTATCGCGATCCGCCGGATATCATAGCTTGTTGTTGCTATATATTGTGCAATTGTTCTGCCTGCTATCTCCAGACTCTCTCCATTGATCTTTACCATTTTATTCCCTCACTTCCTGTTCTTTTCAAAGAATTCTTTCTTTGAACGATA
>OLPF01002261.1_pt1 | contig 13129 bp, 7 predicted proteins | sample 1673121 | NCBI WGS metagenome assembly OLPF01 (sample SAMEA3136756, study PRJEB25190) | human gut metagenome | reverse complement strand
GGGTTTTCGAGCGCTATCACGTCGATCGTATCTTCGGATTTCATGTGTGGCCCGATTTGCCGGCAGGTACCGTTGCATCCTGTGCGGGCCCCATGCTCGCGCGTGCGAGCGAGACGCACGTGCGTATCCACGGTGAGAGCATCCACATTGCCAAGACTCTTGGCGTGCACGAGGCGGAGTCGCACGATGCCGCGCTCGCGGCGGCGCGGTTCTTGATGGCTGAGCGTGAGCTCATGGATAGATTGGGCGCCGAAGAACCATGCATTTGCAAGTTTGGTCTGGTCGAGGCGGGTACGGTGTGCAATGCCGTGGCGGGGGAGGCACACCTGGCCGGTAGCCTGCGTGTCTTTACCGATTCGATGCTCGACCGTGCACGCGCGGGCATCCGGCGCGCGTTGGAGGAGGCCTGTGCGGCTACGGGCTGCACCTACGATCTCGATTTTGCTGAAGGGTATCCGCCTGTGGATAACGATCCTGCTTTGTTCGCCTTGGCGCACCAGGTGGTGCCCGAGCTCGAGCTTATCGAGGAGCCCTTGCTGATTGCCGAGGATTTCTCTTTCTACCAGCGCCACCTACCGGGAGTGTTCTTCCTGCTGGGCTGTGGTGTTCCCGCGACGGAGGATGGTGGGCTGCCGGTCGAAAATCCGCGTGATGAGCAGGGGTGCCCTGCCTACGCCACGGCTGCGCTCCATACCGATACGATGCTCTTCTCGGAGGAGCGCCTGCTTTTGGGTCTGGACGTGTACAAGCGCCTCGTGCATATGGCATAGGGCAAAGAGGCCGCCGGTCGTGCCTTGGCGTGCGCTCGAGTTTGGGCGCCTGCGGGTCGCAATGCTTCGTCGCGACCGGCGCCCCCGGAATCACCGAAATTAAAACCCGCGCACAAACGTCGACTTTTTGCTCTGGAGGGCGAAATATGCGCGTTTGTGTGCGGGTTTTGGCGTTGAGTGGGCGCGGGCGGCCTCCCTGTGCGCTGCCGAAATTCGCCATCCATCCTCGCATTAGCTCCCAGCTAATGAAATACAATTCCACTCTCTTTATCATGGACGGTACATCACGTGACGTATGTTTTCGTTGGACTGGAGAATGGAAAGAACATGGCAGAGAAAAAGAAAAAACCCATTGGCAAGATTGTCCTCATTGTTGTCGTTGTGCTTGTGGCGCTCGGTGCGTTTGGCTCGCTTTCCGGCGGCGACAAGGGGAGTGACTCCTCTACGAGCGCCGGCGCCGCAAAGACCGAGCAGACCGAGGAGAAGAAGCCAGAGCAGGAGCCTTACACCATTTCGGACGAGACTCTCGACACCTCGAACCCCTATGGCGTGAAGATCACCGGCACCCTCGTCAACAATACCGATGAGGATAAGAGCTACTTGCAGATCGAGTACAACTTGTATGATGCTGATGGCGCGCAGATCGACACAGCCTACGCAAACATCAACAACCTCAAGGCGGGCGGCACCTGGAAGTTCGAGGCGGTAAGCATGGAGGAGCCCGAGGACGTTGCCGACTGGGAGCGCGTGGACGTTTCTGGCTTCTAAGAAGCGGTTTAGTGTTAACCGAATTGTTTATGAAAGGAGAGGGAGATGGAGCGCGAACGTCTGACGGAAGAGCTTTTGCATGAGCTGCTGGATGCTCCGACGGTCGATTCGTTTCTTGGCAGCCATGAACTGCCGGACATCTCCCTTTCCGACTATCTTCAGCAGCTGTTGGAGGAAAAGCACCTCGAACGCGTGCGTGTGGTGCGTATGGCCGACCTTAACGAGACCTTTGGCTACCAGATTTTTACTGGGCAGCGTCATCCGTCTCGCAACAAGGTACTGCAGATCGCCTTCGCTATGGCTTTGAGCGTGCGCGAGACCAATCGGGCGCTTACGGCTGCGGGTGTGGCACGCTTGGATCCCAAGTGTCGACGCGACGCCATCATTCTCTTTTGTATCGATCGAGCTCGCTCGCTGCAAAAGGTTAATGAGGAACTCTATCGGCTGGGCGAAGATACCATCTGCTAGACGCTTCTCGTCATACATTGATTCGAAATCTTGTCCGCACGCCTTGCTATGATGTGCCCCATGGATACAACAGGTGACATAGAGAGTAATTTCGACAGCGAACTCGATTGTTTTCTTCGCGCGTGCGGCCATGACGACCGCTGGTGCGTAATCGAAGTGCTAAAAGATGCCGACGTCACAGGGTCGACTGAGGTCGTTGTGCCCGTTGGCGCGTCGGTGGCGCACGACGGTTTCGATAGCGCGGTGCCGCGATATGTTCGTAAGGTATATCCCGTGCAATCGGATGGAGCTGACGTTCACGAGGTGTTACAGCGGGCTCAGCGGGTGGGGCTTTTTATCGATCATGTGCCAAAGATCGTCGAATGCCTGCGAGGGCCCGAGCGTCGCTCAGTCGTGATGGAGTATGTCGAGGGACCTACGCTTTCTGAATACATATCGAGCGGTAATGTCTCTCCGGCGGCGGTGAAATATCTCTTTTTACAGATTTGCATGGCAGTTCGCGAGCTGCATGAGTGTATCAATCCGCCTGTTATCCATAGGGACCTTAAGCCATCAAACATAATCGTTTCGCCCTCGGGACCCGTCCTCGTCGATTTTGGCATTGCCCGCCTGTGGCACGAGGGTGCCGAGTGCGATACCACGCACTTTGGCACGCGCCGTTATGCCCCACCCGAGCAGTTTGGCTTTGGGCAGACGAGTGTGCGCAGCGATATCTATGCTTTGGGCAAGGTGCTGTTCTTTTGTCTTACGGGCAGGCAGCCTCCCAACGCTATGGATGTGTCTTCTTGCGAGGAAGCCGGTGTTGCGCATTCTATCGCACGGGTGATATGCAAGGCCTGCGCTTTTGATCCGCGCGAGCGCTATGCGAGCGTTCGCGAATTGAGCTCCGCGGTGAGCTCGCTGCCGCAGCAGGCATGGATGAAGCGCCCCGGGCCCAACTCAGGTGGTCTTTTGGCCCCCTTCGACTCGATGATGAATCAGGCTCAGGGAGCGCTCTCGAACGCGCGGGGTGTCGCCGGCTCTTTTCTTCGTTTGCTGCGTTGCATACCGCGATGGGCGGGGGTCATTTGGAATCTAGTGCTGCTCTGCGAACTGGCTTTGTGCGTCATGGGTAGCCAATTTGCGATCTTTTATCCCAATGCGTTTGACTCGGCACTTCCGTTTTGGTTCCGTGTTATGGAATATGACCTGTTAGCCGTATGTGTCCCTGCTGCTATCGTCAGCATTTTGCTCGATAAACGCGGGCTGTGGAAGCGTATTCCCGTGCTTCGAAATTGCGGGCAGCTTCAGGTGTGTTTAGTTGGAACGGGCGTAATTTTGATGTGCTTTACCGTTACCGTTTGCGCCTCGCTTATCGCATCGCCAAAACTCTAGAGCTGCCGACGCCGGCCGGTTGCGTGCAGGCTGTGCGTCTTCGGGCCTCTTGAACAACAGTGCGTGAAAAGCTTGCCCGATGATTGTTCCGGCAGGTAGGAGACCATGCGGTCTGTGGTAGGATAACTTCGGTAAAACATGGCCAAGATGGTGGTGCGGAGACGCACGGGCGCATGCGCCCAGGAGAATCGGGGTGAGAATCCCCGGCTGTACCAGTAACCGTATCTCGGACATCCGTGGAATCAGTGCGCTGCAGATCGGGCGGTGTGCGCGGATGGATGATGTCAAGTCGGATCGCCTCCCATCTAGGTGTCGCCCCATGCGGCACACGGCTCTGGAGAAAGGAGGTCCGACGTGATCGGACAGCAACCGCGCGACGGTAAGTGGCAGCCTGCCGCTTTACCGAGCGAGGGAGCGCGCAATCGAATGGCGCGCACAATCAGGAACATGAGAATAGCCTCCGCGCGTGTCCTTGTGGCGTTTATGACCATGCTTATGGTCTTTGGCACCACGCCGGCACAGCTGTGGGCCGAAGGCGCCGAGGGCATCGCCCAGGCTGTCGCTTCGCAGGATGCGGAGCCGACAGGAGAGGGCGCTTCCTCTGAGACTACCGGTGCTGACTCGGTGGCAACCGAGGATGAGAAGCCTGCAGGGGACACGGATTCGAGTGATTCTGCCGCTTCCGCTGGCGCGCAGGAGAGCGGGTCACAGGATGTTTCGCAGCCTGCTGCAAAAGTGGAGGCTGCCGCCGGGGCAAGTGCCAAAGCCGAGTCCGCTGTGCCGAGCGATGATGACGAGTCGGATATCGCTACCGCAGCATACGTGACGGTCAACTCTGTCAGCCTGCTGAACGCCAAGGACCAGGACATCGTCAACGGATCTGCGTCCAATACTGCTCTCAAGGTTGGCGATACGATTAAGGTCGGCGCCTACTACGAGGACGACTGGGGCGACGACCAGGAGATTTCCGATCCCGAGTATGCTCAGCTTACATACCAGTGGTACGTGGGCGACAAGCAGAGTTCCGCTCCCACTGCCTCAGGCTACACGCCCATCGAAGGCGCAACGTCGCGTGACTTCAAGCTCACGGCCGCTCAGGCGGGCAAGTATGTTGCCTGCAAGGTGACCTATGGCTCGAGTAAATGGGAGTGCAAGTTCACTGGAAGCACGAAGCTGGCGATTGCCGAGGACGAAGGCGCCACCACGCCTGCGACCCCCGATGCCAAGACGCTCGCCGAGGCAAAGCAGAAGCTCTCCACCTGGAAGCCGAGCCCAGTCTGCGGTACCGACACCAATATCGTCGATATGCTTTCCGCCAAGCTCACGGCGCTCGGCTACGCGAACGTGAAGCCGACTCTCAAGTCTGTGACCTTCGGTGCGACCGACCCGGCCCAGCAGGGTGGCATCGCTGCAGATGGCACCATCACGTACTTTTTCCTGTCCAATGCGGATAAAACCACGTATTCCGATTGGTCGCTGCTGCGCCAGTTCAAACCTACCTATACGCTGGCGCTCGGCAGCGAAACCGTCGAATTCACTCCCGAGTTCAATTCGACGCTCGCATGGGATCAAGCGAGGGTTGAAGCGTACCTGAACGAACAGCTCAACGCCGCGACTCTTACCGCCTCGCTCAAGGCGGGCGTTGCGCCTTCGACCGCTAAGAATGAGGAGCTTCCCAGCACGCTCTACGTGGGAGGCAAGAAGGTAGCCGACCTCACCTGGACGTCGAGCGATTCGTCTGCGGCCAAGCTGACTTCGAGCTACGATTCCAATTACAACACGGTCTACAAGGTCGCCTACACTCATGGCAATGGCGACAAAAACGTGACGTTTACCGTGCGGGCAACACTATTTGTCTCTGGTTACGCGACTGCAATTACGCACGGCTACCCGGTCAAGGTAGCCTCCAAGTCTGCCGAGGAGATCGCTGCCGAGAAGGCCGAGCTCGAAGCCGCGCTGGCTAAGATCGACGACAAGATCGTGGACTACGCGGACAAGACCAAGTCTGTCGACCTCACGGCCGTCGAAGGCGACTTTAACCTGCCTCGTGCGAGCAAGATCGTTGCCGGCTCGGCGAAGCTTTCCTATGCGTCCAACGATGATTCCGTAGCAAAGATAAACGGTTACCGCGTTATCGTAACTCGCGACATCGCCGGCGGCTCCAACACTGCCACCATTACGGCAACGCTCACGCGCGACGGCATCACTGCCACGCGCGACATCACCGTGACGGTCAAGCCCATCGACGAGTCCGAGATCGACGCTGCCGTAGCACAGATGCAGGCCGTTAAGGATGCCTACGCCACCTCGATTCTGGGCACCAACACTTCCGTTGACGCGGTGAGCACGAACCTCAGCCCCTGGAGCTCTGCCACGGTTGCCGAGGACGGTACCATTTCGTATTCCAAAAAGTACGAGACGGGCCAGATTCATGCGGACGATCTGCCCGGCTACGATTCCACGGCCGGCACCAAGTGGCGCACCTACCGCTCGAGCGACACCTCCGTCATCGCGGACGAGACGCTGCATGTGACGCAGCCAGAGGCGGACACGCTCGTTACCGTGGAGAGTTCGCTCACCTACGAGAAGTACGCGGCGCTCGCCCAGGCCCATCCGGATAACGCCAAGCTTCAGAGTCTGGTCAATCAGCCAGTTAAAGCGACGTACCGTGTGGTGGGTACGACCGACCACTCCGATCCTCAGATTTCGGTCAACTTCAAGCTCGTGGGTGTTAGCGCCGACGGCATCGATGAGGTTTGGTTCGACGGCGCGCAGAGTGTTGGCTACGGCTCAACTGCCGATGCCCTGATTGAGCAGATCTTGGATGCCCAGGGTCTCGCTCACACCTCCAGTACCACGGAATATGGTTACTATCTCTCCGATATCACCTCAAGCGATGGCCGCACGCTTGGCTATGATGCCGCCACGGGTAAGTACTGGCAGCTTTTCGTAAACGGTAAAGCATCCGAGGTTGGCGCCAGCAGTGTGACGCTTGGCGCGGGCGACTCTATCGCTTTGTACTACTCCGCCTTTGGCGCAAGCCTTGACGATGCGAATAAGGCTACCGTCAAGGCCTCGGTGAGCTTCATCGGACCGGATGAGAACGGCGGCAACTCCGTATGGGCGTTTGCCGGTGACGTCAAGATGTCTGATGGATCCACCGCTGCCGATCTTACCGAGCAAGAGCTCAAGGCCGCAGGTCTCGCCTATGACAGCAAGGGTACGTCCGGTGCATCGTTCTACCTTGCCAGCATTACGCGCGCAGGTAAGACGTATGGATGGGACCAGTCGACCGGCAGGTTCTGGCAGCTGTATATCAACGGCCAGTATTCTCAAAAGATGGCGGGCCAGGTTACCCTCAAGCCGGGAGACAAGGTTCAGTGGGTTTACGCTGCAGATAAAGAGAAGCCCCTGGAGGGCCTCATCGTCAATCCGTTTGTGAACGGTCCCAACTGGGACAGCGACTGGTCTGGCTATACGAGTGCCGACAAGGTAACGGATGCGCCTGTTCCCACCAAGGACGCCGAGGCCAAGTGGATTACGGCCCTCAAGGACCCCAACGATTACAACACCTACGTGTCCGATCCTCTACTCGTTGGCGACTACGTGTATATTGCCGCGGGTTCCAAGCTCTACAAGAAGAACGTCGAAACGGGCGAGACGGTCGAGGCTGGCGAGGCCGCTCTTGCCGCTGCGATCGATTCGAGTTCGCGAATGGTCTACGTAAATGGCTTGATTTTGGTGCCGCTGAGCTCCGGTCGCCTTCAGGCCCTCACGGTCGACACGCTTACTACCAAGTGGGTAACCGACGCGCTGCCTGATGGAACCCAGGATAAGCAGCAGTCCCTCTCGTCCGTCACGGTGCGTGACGGCTACGCCTACTTTGGGTCGGCAGACGCCGATTGGTCGAACAGTTACGGCGGCTACCTGCTGTGTGTCCGTCTGTCCGACGGCCAGGTCATGTGGAACAAGGCTAACCAGAACTCCGCGGGTTACTACTGGTCTGGCATGGCGTTCGCCAGCGGTTACGGTGTCATTGCCGACGATTCCGGCACAGTGAGCGTCGTCGATCCGGCAACGGGCGATGTTGTCTCGACCCTTAAGGTTGCCAACCGCGTGCGTTCCACGGTTCTGGCGGATGGCTCCACGCTCTATGTAGTGAGCAACGACGGCGTTCTCCACAAGCTTTCGGTGGCTACTGATGGCAGCCTTTCTGAGCTTGATAAGGTCTCGTTTGGGTTTAGCTCCACATCCACCCCGGTTCTCGCCAACGGAAAGATCGTCGTGGGCGGCGCGTCTACAGACGGCTTTACGGGCGGCTATCAAGGGAAGTACGAGTACCATTACGGTCAGATCGCCGTTATCGACGCGGCGACCATGAAGGTCGAGAATGCCGTGTGCAAGGCCGACGGCAACTATATCCGGCAGTACGGTTACGATGCGGGCGGCGACGTCAAGTCCCAGCCCATCGTCTCGGTTCAAGATGGTCAGACCTACGTCTACTTTACCTCCAACAACAACCCCGGTGGCATCTATCGTTACCGTGTTGGTGACGAGGAGGCGGAGCTTCTCTACACTCCCGACACCGCAAACCAGAACTACTGTATGTCGTCCATCTCGGTGGGATCTGACGGCTCCCTTTACTACACCAACGACTCTGGCAAACTCTTTGCTATCAAGGGAAACGGTGAACGCCTCAAGCGCTATACGGTGACTTTTGACGCAAACGGCAAAGATGTTGAGCTTCCCGCCTCGCAGCGCGTTAAACAGGGCCGTCTCGCCATCGAGCCTTCAGTGAAGCTTACGTATGCCGGTTACACGTTTGCCGGCTGGTATAAGGATGCCGATTGTACTCAGGCTTGGGATTTCTCCAAGGACGTCGTGACGGCCGATATGACGCTTTATGCCAAGTGGACAAAGAACGAGAGCCCTGTGCCTTCGCCGGTTCCTTCGTCTCACTCGGTCTCGACCAAGGGCAACGCCTCTTCGACCTCTCTCGTCCTTACTTCGCACGCTACTGTGTCTTTGGCAGGGGTCCTCAAGAGCAATGCGGCGCGGCAGACCGGCGAGCATGAGTCGCTTCTTGCCGGTTTTGACTCCGATGAGCTCGAGACTTCCGTCGAGAAGTCGTCCGACCGCGGGGCAGTTGTGGTAACCGCTAAGAAAAAGAAAGTCGATCTACCCATCTGGCCGTTTATCGGCATCGCTTTGGGCGTCTGCGTGATTGTTCTTGCAGTGCTTAAGCGCAAAAAACAAGGCGGTGAGTAGCATGGCAAATTCTGCACGTAGGAATTCGGGTGCCGCGCAGGCAGTTCGCGTTGTCGTTGCCGTGCTTGCAACTCTGGTAATCGCTTTTTGCGGATGGTCCGCATATCAGTATGCAAACGGATCCGATCCACTTGCCTTCCTGGGCGGCAATACGCTCCAAACGGTCGAGGAGGGCTCGTCTTCTTCGCCATCGCTTGAGCTTACATCTTCTTCGGTGACCGATGACGATGTCAAAGGGCAGATTGCTCGGCTCAAATACGGTTCGGACGATGTCTCTCTTTCGACGGGCGACGTGAACGTTGTTCTTGGCAAGGACGGCATCTGGATTGAAAACGCGAGCGATTCCACGGCGGATGATGCAATCACCAGCACCGCGCGTCGCGCGGCCGCCCTTGCTTCATGGGCGCATGAGGCGAACGTCAAGGTCTCGCATGTTACCTGGATTGCCGAGGACATGGCCGGCTCCGTGCGCATTGTCGTTTCCTATCCCGTGGGGCGTGCGAGCAAAAACGAGGATACTGCGCAAATCCTTGCTGGTTGCGATGGGTATCGCATCTCGGGCGACGCGTATGCTGCCCTTGGTAAAGACCACGGCTTCAAACAAGAGGCGGGCGATGCTCCTGTTTTGCCCGATGACGCAGAGGTTACCGTTATCGAGCAGGCCACCTCGCAAGGTGAGGTTCTTGTCAAGACAACGGAATCGCATAGTGTTCTTGTTGCCCAGTCTCAAGCGGCGTCAGGCTCGGGCTCGGGCTCGAGTTCCTCTGCTCAAGCGGATGCGAGCATTACCGTCTCTGTCACCGTGGATGGTTCTGCGGTTGGCGCCGGTAGCTCTTCGGCATCTGTTTCGATTCCTGCTGGAGCAACGGTCTATGACGCCTTGTGCGCAACCGGCGTGAGTATCAACGCCAGCAATACGCAGTTTGGTCTATATGTCTCTTCGATTGGCGGCCTTGCCGAGAAAGAGCACGGTGGCAAGAGCGGCTGGACGTATTACGTCAACGGCGTAATGCCCATGACGTCATGCGCTAACTATAAGCTTGCAGGCGGCGAGAAGATCGTCTGGCGATATGTGACGGGGGAGTAGCCTCTAGGTATCGCTTTGACTCGATTGCCCAATTGCGCCGGGATCCTTTGCGGTCCCGGCGTTTTTCTTATGCGGCGGGTGGTGGGTTTCTCTACTGTGCTAATCCGGCTCGTGAAGCAGGTGTTTTATAGCTCTGTTCGGGTTTAAGGTATGGGGCAAGGGCTGCGTCTTGGTTATGTCGTGCTGGGACACGGGTGGCGGGTCCTCCGCTTTCGCTGCTCTTTGCTCTTCTGCGTGCGTGTACCCCGTGCATATACAAAAAAGCCCTGCGGAGTTTTCCACAGGGCGTTAATCTGCCAAATCGTTAATTGCCGTGTGCTACGCGCGGCTGCCGTCCAAGAAGCGACGACGGCTAAAGTAGTTGTACCAGGTTACCAGGAACGTGGATACGAGCTTCATGAACTGGTAGCCAATGTTGAAAACAGCGACGCCTACAAACATGTACAGGTCGTTGAGACCAAGCCCGATGGCAGAGAGGATGGCAAAAATCGTGAACTCACGCTTGCGGCTCATGTCCTCCTTATGCTCAAAGACAAAGCGCATGCTCAATGCGTAGTTCACTATCACAGAGGCGATAAACGAGACCGTCGTGCTAAAGAGGAGGTCGATATGCATCCATTCAACTAAGACCAGCAGCAAGGCGTAATCGACCGCGAGGGAGGCCAATCCCACCACGGCGAATTTTGCAAACTGCTTTGTTGTTGGCATGTTGGCAAGTTTTTGCACAGATGCTCCTGATTAGACGCTTACGGACATAAGGTAGTAAGTCCGAAGAGATACTTTATGGGTTTTGTTATGCAAAGGTAAGGGGTGGCCTTACAAAACTACTAAGCCTACAAATCCGTGGGCGGTAGGTGAAGGTCATCTAAACGGTCGGATGTTGTTTACTGGGCAGAATCGGCAATGCTGGGTAGGAACGGCTCAACGCTGGTCAAAAATCCGCAGCCCGCACGACCCAACGTCTGCCTCGTGCGCCGTGCGGGCTTGCGTGCAGTTAGACCTGGCGGACCTCGGGCAAGACGCCGTTTCGATAAGCATCAAGCAGGAGTCGCAGGTCGTTGATATGACGACGGATCTCTTCGCCGGTGTCGGTGTCGGAAACCATCAAGCGGCGTTTTGCGACATCAAAACGCGTGGTCACGCTTTGGATATCGGCGTTGCTGGTCAAAGCCTCGTCAACGCTCTTAAACGCTTCGTGCGCCTTTAGGCGCATGCCGCGCGAGCTGGAGATGAGCGTATAGCCTGCGATGCCGGTTTTGGGATGGTAGGCGCGGCAGAAGCCGCCATCGATCACCAGGAGGCGTCCGTCAGCGCGAATGGGCTTTTCGCCTGCAACGGTTTTGACCGGTGTGTGCCCATTGATGATATGACCCGTGCCCGGCAGAAGGCGGAACTCACGCATGATGGCATCGCATGCAGGGATTTCGCGCGTAAGGGTAAAGTATGGATCCATGGGCTCTTCCCATGAGGTACGGTCCTCGATATAAGAGCGCTCGAAGGTTTTGACGAGGCGGCCGGACATTGGCGATTTGAAGCCGATCCACAGATACCACATCCAGTCGAGGGCATCGCGCTCGCGCGTGCGCCATGCGCGGCGGGCCACGTTGTCGCAAAAATCGAGATAATCGCGGCCAGAGCGATACGTTCCCATGCAATTGAAGCTCGAAAACGTGCCGTCGTCATTCATGGGAACACAGCCGTGGAACAGCAGGTTGCCGTTGCGCACCAGATAAACGGATCCATGGCTGTAGAGGAATTCGATATGGCGACGCAGATGATCGGCTCCAGTGAACTCTGCTACGAGCTTATCGACGATAGCCTGCTCTTCCTCTGTAAGATCATAAGGGCGTTCTGGATCGACGGTGGGGAAGTCGTTTGTGCGCATCTTCCAGGCAGTGCCGTTGATATCGATGGCGCCCTCGTTTGTATCGATCTTGCCGAGCAGCAGACGATCTTGCATGTCGAACTCGGGGTGGCGCATGATGATCTGCCCCTCGAGCTTGAACAGCAAGACGTTGATGGCTTTGATGAGCGGTGTGATGCTGTCGTTGGCGTGATAGGTCTTGTTTGCGAAGGCGACAAGGGCGCGCAGCGAGATGCCATAATCGTTTTCGAGGATCTCGTAGTTGTCATAGCGCAGATTATTGCGCAAGACGCTGATGATGCACGCTTCTTCGCCTGCAGCGGCTCCCATCCATAAGATGTCGTGATTGCCCCATTGGATATCGAGCGAATGATAGTCCATCAAGCGGTCCACAATTTTTGCCGCACCGCCGCCACGGTCAAAGACGTCTCCCACAAGATGCAGGTGATCGACTGCCAGGCGTTTGATGAGTGCCGAGAGCGAGCGGATAAAGTCGTCGGTCGAGTCGGTCTCGAGAATCGAGTCGATGATGCGCTCGTGATAGCGAATGCGGTAGTTGTTTTCATCCGGGTGCGTATGCAGCAGCTCATCGATGATATAGGCGTAATCGTGAGGGATGGCCTTACGGACTTTGGAGCGCGTGTAGCGACTCGAAAGGGAGCGCGCCACGGTGATGAGATGGTTGAGATTCTCTTTGTACCAGGTGGGGGAGTCCCGTCTCGCCGCACGCACCAGGCGCAGCTTTTCGCTTGGATAGTAGATGAGCGTGCACAGGTCGCCCTTTTCGCAGTCGGACAGCGTATCGCCGAATATTTCGTCAACATGCTCGCGAATAACGCCCGAGCAGTTGTTGAGGATGTGCATGAAGGCTTCGTATTCACCGTGCAGGTCACTCATAAAGTGCTCGGTTCCTTTGGGCAGATTGAGAATCGCCTGCAGGTTGATGATCTCGGTGAAGACGGACTGCTGGTTGGGAAACTGCTGCGAGAGCAGCGAGAGGTACTTCATGGTTTGTTCGGCACGTTCTGTAGCGACCATTGATATGCTCCTTGTCGCTCGAGGGGCGTTGTTGCCGCAATGGCTGGCATATACCAGTGTAGCCATGATGCGGCGCGACAAGGCGGGGCTATCAAAGAATCAAACGGTCATGCGTTTTAGCATGGAGACGGTATGTGCGCGGGCTGGGTGTACTCCGTTTACGCGCGCACAGCTGCCGCCGATGCCTACCAGCAAACGTGTGCGTCTCGATGCATATGTGTGGAGTGGAAGTTTTCGCGCTCGGTGCATTCGCCCGTATGGTCTTCCAAGAGCTTCCAAGCGGGAATATCCAACCCGTCGGCAATGCGCTGCAGCGAGTCAATCTGTATATTGCAGCCCCGGCATTCAAGCGTGTTGATCATTTGACGTGAAAGGCCGACCATCAGTCCAAAGCGTGTTTGGGAAAGGCCCATCTCCTCGCGCGCACGGCGGAGGTTGTCGCCTAAAATACGCGGAAGGGTGCCTGCGGTGTAGACTCCTTCCGCCTTCTCG
>OLPF01002260.1_pt1 | contig 13133 bp, 29 predicted proteins | sample 1673121 | NCBI WGS metagenome assembly OLPF01 (sample SAMEA3136756, study PRJEB25190) | human gut metagenome | reverse complement strand
CCTGTCTTCCCGACCAGTTTGAATTTAACCTTGAGAAATCAAGGTTTTTATTTTGTAAAAATGATTTACATCGCAATTACATCGCATTTTTTAAGTGCTTTCAACTTGTTTTACAAAAATAAGACCGAATTTTCGGTCTTAATACATAATTGAATTTATTTTATTTTCAATGTTTGCAGCACTCAACATATTTCTCATTTGCTTGTTTTTTAAATCATCATATGGATGGGCATATGTATCTATGATTACTTGTTCAGTGTCTCCAAGGCGTAAAGCGATATCTCCATAGGATGCTCCTAAATTTAATAAAAGACTAGCATGACTGTGACGACCAAATTCATGATGTGTTAATCTTATCACATGTTTTTTTTCATAATCAGTAGATTTTGAATCAATAAGTTGATCATAATATTTTTTTAAATTGTTATCAATCGTTGTTTTTGCTAAAAATCGAATTCCTCCAAAGACAAACCAATTGGAATTGAAACCGTCCATTTTAGAATAGTAATCATATAGTTTATATAGATAGGGAAGCGATTGATCTGCTAATGCAATACATCTATCTCGTCGATTCTTCGTATTAGTAATCTTATATCCGCCTCCGCGGACTTTATCTGAAAGAGTCTTATTTATTGTTACAGTCATTTTTTCAAAATTAATATCGTTCCATGTTAGAGCTTGCTGCTCACCCTTACGCAAACCATGCCAAAATGCGAAATTAAAAAATGCTTGCCAAATCAATTTATCTACAACAGACATATATTCTTCGAATTGTTTCGGTGTTTGATATCTAATCTTTTTTCGTTCAAGAACTTGATCATTTCTAGCTGTAAAGTTTCCTTGTTTCTTAACAACGTTTTCTTCTAATTCTTCATCTTTAACTGCTTTATCTAAAATGTTTGATAACACACAAAATAACCTTTGATTATGAGCATGTGTCCAGTTATGCTCTAAAACCCATTTTTTCCACGATTTTACCCAGTAAACATTAATATCGGTAATTAATACCTCTCCACCTTTAAAAAAGGGTCTAATGCCGTTTTTATAATCACTAGTATAGTTATATAATGAACTCTCTTTGTTTTTAGTATTCTCTTCCATGTATTCAAAGAATTTATCATCTAATGTTTTTTTACTCGTGTTTGTTTTCTTTTTGCAATCGTGTGTAAGAATAAATTGTGCTTCTGCTTTGCATGCTTCCTCATGTGTTGCAAACATAGCGGAACGATATTGTTTTCTGGTTCCGTCTGGAAGTGAATATCTTACATGAAAATACCAATATTTGGTTCCTTTGCATGTTTGATGATTTAATAAATCTTTTGATTTTGGAACCTTCTTTTTTTCTCCATTAATCATTTTATAACTATACGTTTTAATTTTATTTACTGACATAATTTTCACTCCAATCTTGAAATAAATTTTATTATTTGTTATAATTGAAGCACACAAAAAGAATTGTCTTGTCGGACGTTTTATTTGTGTACTCGCATGAGGGAAGTCACCGTTGCCGCGGTGGCTTTTTTATTATTTATTTTTTACAATACTATTTTTTAAAAATTCAAGATACTGATCTGCTTCGTCTTCGTACTTATCTCGTTTAAATGCAATAGATTCAGTATATTGATTCAATTGATTTAATTCAATATGCGCCAATTCATGTAATAGTGTTTTTTTGCGCTTATAATACGATAAATCTTGATTAATATATATATTTTGTATTCCTTTGTAAGGGAACACGAATCCATTAATTCCTTTTGGCAATTTAGCATATGTAATATTAGCATTGTAATAATTTAATAAATCCTGTTGATTTATTTGATTACTTAATAAATTATATAAGTTCATTTAATCACTTCCTTTATTAAGTATCTGTACTAGCATACTTTTTTATGATACTGCAACTAATTTAAAACTCGAATCAGCTATTATTTCGTCGCCTTTACTAAAACTATAGATGTATTCAGATGTATCAAATCTAGGATCGGATCCTAGAATAATATTTACTTTTAAATCTCCAAATAAATCATATACAACAAAATTGCTATTTCCGTCATAGATTTTATATCTTCCAGTTTCAAAATCATCTCCAGCGGTAAAATATCCAGCTGGGAAACTTATTGGTTGTCCTTTAAGTGTGATTACTTCTTCACTTAATTTGTCTTTTTGCTTTTGCAATTCATTAATATCATTTTGTAAATCTGTTTTTTGAGAATTTAAATCATTTATTTCTTCTTCTCCAGTTGCTTCCTTATATTTTTCTTCTAGTTCTGTATAATCATCTTGCAAAGTTTTAAAATTACTGTATAAATTATCGTAATCAGCACCTCTATTATTGTAAAATAACAGTAATATAATGATAACTATTACAACTAAAACACTCATTGCTATAAGTAACTTCTTGTTTTGCTCAATATCAACATCTTTTTCAATAACATTTTTCTTATTATTGCCTTTATTTTTCTCTTTTTCCATATTTTACCTCTCTAAAACTTATATTTAATAAAACTCAAAATTATTCATCGTGTAGTTGTTTATCAATATCTTTTTTTCTCTTTTCAATAATAAACTTTATGTATTCTTTATCTTCGTCAGTTAATATGTCTTTATTTTTATCAAAGAGTAATTCTAACTCATCAAAATCACTTTGATTTGTTCTTAAATCTTTTCCAACCAAATCTTCGATTGAAACATTAAAATAATTCGCAACATCGTAAGCATTTCCAACAGTAACTCCCATGTCTTCATTTTCCCATCTTGAAATAGTAGATGGATTTACTTTTAATTTAGTGCCAAGTTCACTGCGAGAAATGCCTGCTTTAGTTCGCAAATATTCTAAATTTTTCGAGAAAAAATTCATCTTAACACTCCTTTCAGAAAATATAATATCAATTTTATTGCGAGAACGCAATATTTTTGTTGACATTTGCGAAAAAGCATAGTAAGATGAAATTGTAAGGAGGTAAAGAATGAAAGAAAAATTTCTGAAGTTGGTATCTAATGAAATTAAAATCATTAGAATTGAAAATCGCGATTCTCAGGAAGAATTAAGCAAAAAAACAGGAATTGCACCTAGTACTATCAGTAAGTATGAAAGTGGAGAACAAGAAATGAACTTACTAAAAATTCAACAAATGTTGGCACCGTATGGTGTAACACTTCCCATTTTTTTTGCCCGAATAATTGCGAAAACGCAAAACGGTGAACGCAATTCATCATAAAGGTAACAAAAAGAGAAAGGAAATTTAATATGTTCAGAGAAAAAACTACAGAGGAAATATTAAAGCTCATTAATGAGGCACAGTATGAATTATTACTCAGACAGAAAGATTACGATACATACTATAAGGTATTTATAACAAAATATGTCAAAGAAAAAATGGAAGAAGCATTATCATTTGATGTAAAAAATCTTGATGATTTGGTTGAAAATATTGAAAAGTATATTGAAGTAATGAGACCGGCTGTGCTTAATAATGAAAAAAAATAGTAGCACAAACTACTATTTAACATTTTTAATCTTTGTTTTAATTTCGTTGTTGAATGTAATTGCTTCATCAATGGTTTTAAAAATACCAATTATAATCCAATCGTTTTTTTGACCATTAAGGCAAGAATTTTTATTTCTTTCTAGAGAAGCACTTAATTTATCCCAATGAAATTCTTTCTGGGAACAACTATATTCAGCAACGTAATAATCATTAATATTCACAAACAATCTCCTTTCTATTAACAAATATATGAAAAGTTAGAAAGAAAGGCAAGATTTTTATAAAAAATATTTAAATATAACGTCCGACAGACAGGTGATGAAATGAAAAAAAATAAAATATGCGACTGGATTGAACAGGAGCAAATAATAAATCTACCTTGGATTAGTAGAGATCAAATAAATCTATTAATACCCTTAGGATATTCAAAGTTAGCAAGAGAAATATTAAAATTGGAAGATCATTTGAGAGAAAAAAATATAAGCTTCTTTAGTGATACACGTCCAAAACTATATCCGACTTGTGAGACTTTAAAATTCTTTAAAATCGATATCAACACAATTAGACAGCAATCGCAGCAGCAGAGAAAATATTCATTATATGAAAAGAGGATTATTAAATGCGAAGAAAATACAGACTTAAAAGAAAATTTGTTATATTAATACGAATTATTTTAACAATTATTTTTCTAATGATTGCATTGAGTTTCTTGGTAAATAATTTAATTTGGATATTTACTAGTTTTTCACAGACCAATACAAAATCATTTTTTGAACTGCTTATTAATTTTGAACAAATTCTATACATGTGTCTATATATTGATTATTTTAAAGAAGCAACAAAAAAGATTGATTGCAGGCACAATCAATCAAAATAAATTACTTAAAAAATTAAGTAACTATAATATACCACATTTAATAAAATAATGCAAATTCGTCAAGAAAGGAGTCATTATGGCAAAAAGAATGATAAGTCCAGAAATAGTGGATTCAGATTGTTTTTTATCAATGCCAGCAACTGCTAGGTTACTATATTACGATTTAATTGTAAGGGCAGATGATGACGGTTTTGTTGCATCTCCCAAAAAAATTATTGAATTTATTAGAGCGTCCGAGGACGATTTAAGAATATTAATAACAAGAGGATATGTTATTACATTTGAAACAGGTATTTGTGTAATTCGTCATTGGCGACTCCACAACTATATTAGACCAGACAGATATCATCCGACCATTTATCAAAAAGAGTTTAATTTATTAAATTTAAACAATAAAATATACGAAAAAAAAGATGACGTCCATTTGGTAGGACAACTGTCGTCCAATTTGGATACCGAGATTAGATTAGATACTAATAGTAATAATATAAATAATAAAGAGAACATTTACGATATCATTCAATTAGAATTTGGAAGACCATTAAGCCCGATGGAAATAGAAGTGATAAATACTTGGGATTATCCGTTAGAAATTTTAAAGGAAGCGGTAAAAGAAGCGGTATTATCTGCTACATTCTCAATTAAATATGTGGATAGAATTATTTTTAATTGGCATAAAGCAAACGTTAAGACTTTAAATGACGTAAAACAATACATTAAAAAGTTTCACGAAAAGAAAGAAAAGAAAAGTAGTCTGATCGCAAGTGAGTCGATTGCTGACTATTATGGTGAATTATAATGTATGAAGCAGAGAAAAACGTCTTAGCGTCATTATTAACAAATCCCAAACTAATTGAACAATTGATTTTACCTGATAAGTATTTTATAAATCCAATGAACCAATTTTGTTTAAAAATCTTTAAAAAACAGTATCAGGAAACAAGAACTATTGATTTGACAGGTATTGTTGAATTTTATAAACCATATTTTCAAAAAGTATCAGTAGATAAATTTATTTCATATGTAACAGATTTAATTGCTACACAAGTAGTTGCCCCATCTAGTTTTTATTATTATCAAGAGTCTGTATTACATGCATACAAGGATCATCAATTGCTTGTGTTCATTGATAAATTCAAGGGAAATCAAATAACTCAAGAAGAATTGATTAATTTAATTCATGAATTAGATTCTTTAACAATATCAAATGAACCAAATCATTTGACTGCTGATGGAATTTTTAAAACGATAACAAGTCATGAAAAAACAATAAAAATGAGATTTCAAAAATTAGAATTAAATGCAAATATACAAGAACACGATCTACCAATCATTGCAGCAAGGCCAGGAATCGGAAAAACTGCATTTATGTTAAACATTATGGAGGATTTGTCGAAAACATATAAGTGCCTTTATTTTAATTTAGAAATGACTGATAAGCAATTACTAAGACGACTTGTAGGTATTAATTCAAAGATTCCAATGAGATTTTTCGAAAATCCATCTACAGATTATCAAAAATCGAAAATAATAGAATCTGCGGAGAATTTATCAAAGAGAAATATGAAAATAATAACTGGAAGTCAAACAATTAGATCTATTCGTAATGAAATTATTAGAAATTGTAAAGATGAGCATGTAATTGTATTCATTGATTACATAGGACTGGTCCAATCGTTAGAAAAATTTCAATCAATTTATGAACGTTTGACATCTATCGTTAAGGAATTGAGAAGAATCTCTCTTGATTATAATTGTACTATCTTCGTTGCATCTCAAATTAATAGAAATAGCGAAAAAGAAAAGGACAAGCGTCCCAAAATTTCTGATCTCAAAGAAACTGGAGAACTTGAACAATCTGGTACAACGGTTATAATGCTACACAATGAGAACCCTATGGCATCATCTGACAAGATAGCAGAGATTCAAGTAATAATTGGAAAGAATCGTAATGGGCCTACAGGAATCATTACGTTAGATTACAACAAAGAAACTCAGCGATTTGATAATAAAGAGAACAACTATGTTAATAACAACGATTGGAGAAAAGAGGAGTAATTTAATTAAAAATTGTCTACATTTATTCTTATAATACTCCTTTCTTGAAATACGACATTTTTGCGAGTTTGTTAGGCAATGAGTTTGGCAAATATTAATTTGGAGGAATAATGTTTAAATTAATAAAAAGAAAAGATTATGAATATTTAGTTGACCAATTGAAAAGTGCTGAAGCATCATTAATATACAATCAAAAAAAATCAGGGGATTATCAATGTAAAAATATTGAACAACAAAAAATTATTGAAGATATGCAACGAAGAGAACAATTATTGAAATACAAAATAGAAGAAATAAAATCAAATTGTAAATTATTTGAGGAAAAAGTAAAAAAGCAAGAGGGCAGTTTGCTTGATTACAAGACAAAAGTTCAAAGATTAATTTCAAAATGTGGAGGATACAGTGCGGCTTTTCATTTTCAAAAAAAGAAAAATGATGCACTGCTTTTAAGAGCAAAAGAAGAAAAATTAAGATTAACTAAAATAATTGAAGAACAAGAAAAAGAGATAAAGAAATTGAAAAATCCATTACCTCTAAAAGCATACCAAAATGATGGATTTCGAAAAGGAGAGAGAAGATAAATGAGAAAAGTAATAATAATTATTTTGGCAATTTTATTATCACTTGGAATTGGAACAATCCTGCTTGTAATAGCAAGTAATTTTCTAAGCTTGTCTTTTATCTTAGGTGAAATTGCAATCATCTCGTCAGGAATAATTGGAACAATAGCAGGTAATTTAATCGAAAGAATAGGAGAAAAAATATGAAAAATTCAGTAACAAAAGAAACAATTGATAAAATCTTATCTAAAACATTAATTAAAGTTGAAAAATATGGAGATAAGACAACTGTACTAATGGCAACTCTACCCAACGGGTTCGTTATTGTAGAACATTCTTCATGTGTATATCCAGCGAATTTTGATATGAAACTAGGTGAACAAATTTGTATGGAACGTTTAGTAAATAAAATATGGGAATTGGAAGGATATAAACTTCAGTCAAAAATTCATGAGAATGAGGTAACAAGTGAGTCAATATAAGCCAAGAGTTTATAAACAGGAACCAGGAAGAGTTACAGTTAAGCCTTTTAAAGCAGAAGATGCTAAAAACATTTTAATTTTATTACAAAAAAAGAGAGATAAATCTACTGAAGTTAAATATCAGAAAATCTATGATCGTGATTGGATGCTTTTCAAAATTGGAGTAAACAGTGCATTACGAATTGAAGACTTAGTACAATTGAAAGTAGATGATAACTTATTGAGAGGATATCTGTATACAAGGGAAATGAAAACTGGGAAAGAGCAATCTTTTGAGATGAATGATCAGTTAGCTAAGGATATTAAAGAATACATCAAGAGAAATAATTTATATGCAGGAGAGTATTTATTTCAATCTGGAAAAGGGAAAAACAAACCAATAACACGACAAAATGCGTATATAAGATTAAGAGATTATGCGGATAAAGTTGGCGTTAGGTATCCGATTGGATGTCATTCTATGCGTAAGTTCTTTGCGAGAAATTACTATGAAAAAACAGGCGATATTTTAACTTTACAAAAAATGCTAAATCACAGTTCTTATATAGTTACACTTCGATACATATGTTGGGATGATCATGCACAGATTGCAAGAAAAGAGACTTATATTTAATTAAAGAAAAAAAGATTAATAGTGAATAAAGAAATTGAACATTAATTTTTTTAGAGACCGTATTTTACAAAACGAAAATTTGTAAATGTAAAAATAATTTAAAAAAACTAAAAATGAAAAACAACCTTATATTTAAAGAAAAAACAAAACTATATATAGTCAAAAACAGATTTAACAGAATTATCTCATTTTGTTAAATGATGACAGAAAAAATCACAAAACAATATATCGTGAAAATTAAATGAGTTAGGAAGGTGTATTAAATGGATAAAAAACTATTGATTATATTATTAGTAATGGGTTTCTTTAGTGCTTGTACGACAGTTTTTTGTCTTTCATTATCCAAATTTATATGCGACTGGTCATACGTGCTTGGCGCTTTAAATATGGGAATTATATTGATTGTTAGTGGTATAGTTAATCAGCAATATACTGAAGAGCTAAAAATGTAATCTAAAAGAATTGAAATTATAATAATGAATTCTATTCAAGAAAATATTTTTTATGAAGCAGATAAAGAGTACAACCCTGATCATGTAGCAACTCCACGATTTGTAGTTGAAGATATTTATGATTTGATTGATATAAAAAGCTTTAAAATGATATGGTTTCCATTCAATAATTACGATTCACATTTTAAATTAAAAGCTGATGAATTGAATTTGAAATATAAGGCAACACATATCTTCGACGATTGCGGAAACGATTTCTTTCAGACATTACCGCCAAAGGGATGTGACTTATTGATTAGCAATCCGCCATTTTCACAACAGAATGAAATTATTAAGAGAACATTTGAACTAATTGATAAAGGCTTGATAAAGTCCTTTTGTCTGTTACTTCCATTATCAACTTTAGAAACTCCAACTCGAGCGGAAATGTACGAAAAATATATAGATAAAATTTCAATAATTATTTTTAAAAAACGAATCAAATTTTTAGGAAAGAAAACAAGTTTTAACAAGGGTTGTTGTTGGATTTGTTATAACATTCCAAAATTAACAAGGCAATTGTATTGGATATGAGGTGATAAATAATGGAAATATTAAAACGTGGTAAGAAATTAGACTATTACTATACAATGAAATGTCCACATTGTGGTTGTAAATTTCAATTTGAAAATGAGGATTTGTATGGCGGTTATATAGGCGAATTGGGAACACATTTATATTGCCCACAGTGCAAAAGAACGTGGTATTTAAGTACTATTTGGTACAGAAAACATAGAAAGAAGGATAAGTAATGAATAATTTAGATGATGTTATTAAAGAATTTGAAGAAAAAGCAAAGAATGCAGTCAGTTCTACAAGAAGTGATTGGGAAGATAGTGATTTCGATGATGATTATAGTGTTGATATCCACGTATGGCGAAAACCAGGTATGGGAAATAGTCTGCAGACAATCATAGGAAATAAAATATCTATAATGACAGCGGTGACCAGTTTATTAACTTCCTTATTATCTCATAAAGTGTGTAACGAAGAAGATCTGGACAGTATGGTAAAATACGCGCAGAAAACGTACAAAAACAAAGATTAATAGGAGACAGAATAGATGCTAATATTAACAATTAAAAAGAAATGGTTTGACATGATAAAGTCAGGCGAAAAGAAAGAAGAATATAGAGAGATAAACAGGTATTATGACTCTAGATTTGACAAACATTTTTACGTAGATAGACTTCTTAAACCTAATTATATTATTTTTAGAAATGGTTATCGAAAAGATAGCCCGAAAATAAAGTGTTTATGTGATTTATCGCAAGGATTTGGTAAAGAAAAATGGGGAGCCGAACCCGGAAAATCGTATTATATTATCGAAATATTGAATGTTGAGGAAGTGAAATAAATGAGTAAAGACGTAATATTGCAAAAAGGAGATAGAATTCAGTTTTTAAGTAAATATGGACATAATAATTTTGAAACAGTACTTAGTGGCTGGTCTGGAAAAAGCATAAAAGAATTTGAAAATGATGAAATGGCAAAAGTCATTAAAGTAGAACGTCCACAAACAATATATGAATTTAAAGAAGTCTTAGATGCAAAAGAGAAAGAATACCTTAGTAACCTTATTGAACCATTTAAAAAAAGAGTTATACACATCGAAAAAATCAAAAAATTATATGGTAATTCGGAATTTGTTAATATAGTTCTTTATAATTCTATTTCATACAATAAAGAAGAATCAATTCAGTTACCATATTTCAAAAAAGGAACAATGTATAAAGGAATGGAACTTGGTAAAAAGTACACTCTGAAAGAATTGGGGTTAGATTAATGTTGAAGATTAAAGATAATGTAGATTTAAAAGAGTTAGAAAGGTTTGGATTTAAATATAATGACGTTTATAGATATTATTATATTAATATAGATATTTCTGAAAGATTAGAAATAGACAAGTTATCTCACGAAATAAGATTATTTATTGATGATGAATATTACCGTTGCTGGACTGCTAATAACACGTTTGATTTATTATATGATTTAATCAAAGCAGATTTAGTAGAGAAAGTAGAGGATAACCAATGAATAATAAAACGAGGCAACAAATTGTTAAAGTATTACAAGAATTATTAAAAGAACTTGGAAAAAAACGTATTCAAATGTTTGACTGTGAAGATATAATGGGTGACTATAAAATTGTATTATTTAGTGAAGAAGCAGTAGAAGTATTATATGCCCCAGGATATAGGTATGTTGAAATATTGGGATTGCCCAAAGAAGAATATGATTATTTATTTAAAAAATATGGTTATTGAGAAAGTGAGTGATGAGTAATGTATGCAGTAACAGGTTATCTTTACAAAAACGATAAACTACTTTTGCGCGGAATGTGGGAAGATTTAGAAAGTCTTGTTGAAGAGTTAAAAAAATTAAATCCAAGATTTGTAGATAGAAGAGAATTTAAAGTGCTAGATTGTAGTGGTTATATTCTCAAAAAATGGAATAGGAAGTGAAACAAATGGAATTAAAAGAAGGAATGTATGTTAGAACAAAATACAACGATTTCTGTAATATGGTAGCAATTCGTAAAATGGATGAAATCGATGATGACGGTAGTTTCTGGATAGACGATTACATCATCGACACTTACGGAGATGAACAGAATAAATTACATGAAGAAGATGTTGAATTTGCGAGTGAAGATATTGTTAATGTAATAAAACCAGGAGATTATGTTAATGGCTATTTAGTTACTGCAGTTAGTAAAGATGTTTATGGAGAAACTATAGTTTTTGTTGGTCAAAGGTTAATTGAAGAAGCTGGTTATTATAGAAGTTATTACAGTAAAGACATTAAAACAATAGTCACAAAAGAACAATTTGAAAATATGGCATATGAGGTGGAATAAATGTTCATTGAAGATTTACAAAGAGTATTTACCTATTTAGAAAATAGAATGAATCCGTCAAATTTATTCTATTTCGAATTAACAGAGAAAGATGAAATAACAGCATATTTTAGAGAATCGTCGAAAAAATTCGCAACATTTTATGTTTATGAAATTAGTAAATTTCTAAAAAGTCAAAGAAAGGGAGAAAGATAAAAAGTATGAATTTTTTAGATATCATTTTAATTATTTTAATTTTGGGTTTTATCATTACAGGAATTATTTTATTGGTAATCGGTACAAAAGAAGATGATGTTTTTAATGGGTGTTGTTGCCTTGCAGGATGTTTGTTTATTTCATTTTGTTTAACAATTCCATTTATTAAAATGGATGCAGGTTCTGGTTCTACGATTGGCACAATTACGAGTGTTGACAAGAATTTTTTCGGAACGACAGCAGTATTTATTAAAACAGCAGAAACAGCACAAGAGGAATATTGCATTGAGGATGAAGAAGTAGCACAAATTGCTAGAGATTCAATTGGAAAGAATGTAAAAGTTTATTATGGAGAAAGAATTGGAATATATTCAACAAGCCGTTGCGACAATGCACCTATCGAGAAGATAGAAGTTGTTTCTAAATAAACATGAAGGAGTTGGTTAGATGACATTAAAAGAAGCATTAAAACAATTGGCCGATATTCGAGAAGAAATTAAATTATTAAACAAAAAAATCAAGAAATTAGAACCAAAATCGCAAGAGACAGTATGTGATGTCGTTGATAGTACAACTAAAAGTCCCGTTATGTTGTGTCATACGAAAATATACGGACAAGATGCTAGAATTCAAAAGAGAATAGAAAAATATAGAAATATACTATCAACCAGATATAATAAATTATTAGAAATGCAAATTGAGTTAGAAAAATTTATCGACCAATTACCAACTAGTAGAATCAGAAGAATTTTCACATATCGATACATTGATCAACTGTCATGGATTAAGATTGCAAATTTAATGGGACCAAATGCAACTGTTGATTCGATTCGTAAAGAGCATGATAGAATTTTACAAAAAAACAAACATTGTCCGTTTTGTCCAGAAAAAAAGTGATATATTTAAAATGTAAAAATGTAGAAATTTTTACAAATAAAAAAAGTTATCCACAACGGATGACTTTTTTTGGTGCAAGAAAGAAAGGAAATCATGGTAATAAAATTATGCGCTAGATGTAAAAAAACAATACAATATCCAAATAGATACTGCGATAAATGTTTAAAGATTGTAGAAACTGAGAGGCAAGAATCACATATTATCTCGAATAGAAAATACAATAAAACGAGAGATAATAAATATTTAAAATTTTATAAAAGTAGTGAATGGAAACTCCTTAAAGAAAAAAGATTACAAGATAGCAAATATTTGTGTGAGCGATGTGCTAAAAAAGGAATTAAAAAAATTGCTACAGAAGTACATCATAAAAAACCGATTCAAACAAATGAAGGATGGGAAAAGCGTCTCGATTACAATAATACAGAGTCTGTTTGCATAGATTGTCATAATTTTTATCATAAAAGATTTCAGAAAAGAGGTAAAGAATGAAACTAAAACAAGTTGTCATCGACATGACAGATCTTACTTTAACTAAAGAACGTAAGAAAATCAAATATGGAGAATTATTTGAGATTGCCAGCGAATCACGAGCTAATGAAATTTTAAAAGCAA
>OLPF01002247.1_pt1 | contig 13211 bp, 12 predicted proteins | sample 1673121 | NCBI WGS metagenome assembly OLPF01 (sample SAMEA3136756, study PRJEB25190) | human gut metagenome | reverse complement strand
GGGCTTTGCCCCATCGCCCCACCAAAGGGCTTTCCGAACGTTTACGGCGCCTGTTCGGCGCATCGCCCTTTGGAAACCTTCGGGCAAAAATTCCTAGTTTTTCTTGAGATATCGGTTTTGTTAGCTTGACAGCCTCTGTTTTTATATTCGCGTCAACCGAAAATCCGCGCCGCTCCCCTTCGCTGTCCCTTGACAACCGAGCGACTCACGGTTATACTGAATATCAGATGGAGGGAGAATGCCATGGATGATCGTGAAGTGCTGCAAACCATTCTGAACGCGGTCAGCGCCGTTACCGTTCAGCTTGATAAGATGGAAGCCCGCCTGACCGCCGTAGACGCCGAGCTGAAGAACATGGGGGATCGCCTTGACGGCCTCGAGGCCGGGCAGGAGGCTCTGCGCCGCGACGTTGCCCGCATCGAGCGGAAAATCGACCGACAGGGCAACGACATCGCCGATACGCTCTATTACATCACGCAAAGCGTGGACGACGAATTGCGCAAAGCCAGATAAAAAACGGCTTGTTTTCACCTCCGCCGAAGTCTGCAAAGCGTCAAGGCCTTGCTCACGCGGACGATTTTACACAATTCCCTATACGTTGAATTGAAAGGAATAACCCGCGCGGCACTTGGCCTGCGCGGGTTATTTTTATGGGCAAAAGCCCCGGTTATGCTCAATATTCCGCCAGCGTTCCGACCAACTCCTGCGCGCGCTGTACCTTCTGCCGGTCGCAATATGCGTCCAGCTCCCGAATGATGCGCGGGCAGGCGAACGGATCGGTGAAGTTAGCCGTGCCGACCATGACGGCCTTCGCGCCGCAGAGCATGAACGCCGCCGCATCCTCGCCGGTCTCGATCCCGCCCATGCCGATGATCGGGATATGCACCTTCTTGGCGCTCTGCCAGACCATGCGCAGGGCGACCGGGCGCACCGCAGGGCCGGAAAGGCCGCCCGTGTTGTTTGCCAGCACCATCCTGCGCTTGTTCACATCCACGGCGATGCCCGTCAGCGTGTTAATCATGGAAATCGCGTCCGCGCCCGCCTCCTCGGCGGCCAGCGCGTTCTCCGTGATGTCGGATACGTTCGGGGTCAGCTTGACGACCAGCGGCTGCTTCGCCGCCGCCTTGACGGCTTTGGTGATGGCGTATACGCTCTCCGGCTTCACACCGAAGGCCACGCCGCCCTCGTGCACGTTCGGGCAGGAGATGTTCATCTCCAGCAGATGCACGCCCGTGCCCGCCAGCCGCTCGGCCATCTGCACATACTGCTCCACGCTCGTGCCGGTGATGTTGGCGATCACCGCAACGTCTTTGGTCAGCAGCCACGGCAGATCGTTTTCAATGAAGCTCTCCACGCCGGGGTTTTGCAGGCCGACGCTGTTGAGCATGCCGCTCGGCGTTTCCGCGATGCGGGAGGGCGGGTTGCCCGTGCGCGGCAGCAGGCTCAGCCCCTTGACAGAAATGCCGCCAAGCCGGCCGATGTCGTAAAGCTCGTCGTACTCGCGGCCAAAACCGAACGTGCCGCTCGCCGCGATGATCGGGTTTTTGAGCTTCACGCCGCACAGATCGAGGGAAAGATCAGCCACGCAGACACACCTCCTTCGCGTCGAACACCGGACCGTCCTTGCAGACGCGCTTGTAGCGCCAGCCGCCGTCCGGCTGCATGATTTTCACGTTGCAGCCCAGACACGCGCCAATGCCGCAGCCCATCCGCTCCTCCAGCGAGAGCTGGCACGGCACGCCGTATGTTTCGCAGAGCGCCTGCACCGCCGCCAGCATCGGCGTGGGGCCGCAGGCCATCACCACGTCGGGCTTGCGCGCGCAGATCGCCGCCTCCAACGGCTTCGTCACCAGCGCGCGCTCGCCCAGCGAGCCGTCGTCGCTGACCGCCGTGACCGCGCAGGGCGCCTGCGTCATGCCGTAAGCATGCGCCGCCGTGCGGAAGCCGAAGAACGCGCGGCTCTCCGCCGTCGCGAACGCATCCATCGCGCAGCAGATCGGCGCAACGCCCACGCCGCCGCCGACAAAGTAGACGCATTGCGCGCCCTTTCCGTCAAAGCCCGTACCCAGCGGGCCGAGCACGCGGATCGTCTCCCCCGGCTTGCAGGCGCAGAGCGTCTGCGTGCCCGCGCCCTTGGGCTGAATCGCCAGCGTCAGCGTGCCCGCCGCCGCATCCGCCGCCATCAGGCTGATGGGACGGCGCAGCACATGGCCGCTGTCCGGCACGAGGATGTGGATGAATTGCCCGGCCTTCGCCTGCGCCGCGATATCCGGCGCGGAGAGAATGATGCGCACCAGATCCTGCGCCATCGTCTCGCAGGAAAGGACGCGCGCGGCTGTATCCTGCATGTCTGCGCCCTCCTTACTTGATCGCCTTGCCGACCGCCGCGAGGCTGTCGCAAAGATCCTGCTTCATGCGCAGCGCCTCGTCCCGCGCGGCCGCGTCAAACGCCATGCCCTCGCGCTTCTTCCACGCGCAGAGGATCGAGCGGGAAGCGTTGACAATCGCGCCGTTGCCGTTCGCGTCAAAGCAGCCCGCGATATCCGTGCCCTTCGCGCCCTGCGCGCCGTAGCCCGGCACGAGGAAGAAGGCATGCGGCATGCGCTCGCGCAGTTCCACGCCCTGCTGCGGGTAGGTCGCGCCGACGACCGCGCCGACGGCGGAATAGCCGCTCTCGCCGCGCGTCTCCTCGCCCCATTCTTCCACCAGATCGGCAACCGCCTGATACAGCGTCCGCCCGTCCTCAAAGCGCAGATCCTGAAGCTGGCCGGAGGAAGGGTTGCTCGTCTTGACCAGCACAAACACGCCCGTTCCGTTCTCGCGGCATGCGTCGGCAAACGGCTTGACGCCGTCCACGCCGAGGTACGGGTTGATCGTCGCGATGTCCGCGCCGAAAGCCGCCTGCGCGCCGTCCGGCATATCCGTCTTGCCGATGTAGGCGTTGGCGTAGCACGCGGCCGTCGCGCCGATGTCGTTGCGCTTCACGTCCGCCATCACGATCAGCCCCTTCTCCTGCGCGTAGCGGATGGTCTTTTCATAGACCTCCATGCCCGCCGGGCCGTACATTTCATAATACGCTACCTGCACCTTGACCGCCGGAACGACGTCGCAGAGCGCGTCGATCAGGCGCACATTGTAGGCGTAAACGGCCTTCGCCGCGTCCTCAAAGGAATGAATGCCCGACGGCAGCACGTCCTTGACGAAGCTCTCCGGCAGATATTCGATGCGGGTATCCAGCCCCGCGACGGTCGGGTTTTTGAGTTCAGAAATGCGGGCCGCAAGCTTTTCCATGATATTCATTGTTTTTTCTCCTTTATTCAGCCTGATAGGCCGTCTTGCCGCCCACCAGCGTCAGCTCGATTTCACCAAAGTAGCGCTTGCCGTCAAACGGCGTGTTCTTGCCGCGGGAGAGGAAGCGGCTCGCGTCCACCACAATTTCCTTGTCGGGGTCGAAAACCACAACGTCCGCCGCGCAGCCGACGGAAAGCCTGCCGCCCTCAACGCCCAGCAGCGCCGCCGGGCGCACGCTCATCCGCTCGATCAGCTCGGGGAGCGTCATCCTTCCGCTCTTGACCAGCATGCTGTTGCTGATGCAGAAAGCCGTTTCAAATCCGCTGATACCGCTGGCCGCGATGTGGAACTCGCAGCGCTTCTCGTCCTCATGGTGCGGCGCGTGGTCGGTCGCGATCACGTCGATCGTGCCGTCACAAAGGCCGTCGATGCAGGCCTGCCTGTCCGCTTCCTCGCGCAGCGGCGGGTTCACGCGGCAGCGGCTGTCGTATCCGATTACCCATTCATCCGTCGCGCCGATGTAGTGCGGCGTGGTCTCCGCCGTCACGCGGACGCCGCGCGCCTTCGCCTCGCGCACAAGCTGCACGCCGCCGCGCGTGGAGACATGGCACAGGTGAATCCGCTTGCCCTCCGCCTCTGCAACCAGAATGTCGCGGGCGATCATCACTTCCTCCGCCGCGCGCGTCGTGCCCGGCAGGCCGAGCTTGGTGGAGACAAAGCCCTCGTTCATCACGCCGTCGCCGACGAGGTTCTTATCCTCGCTGTGGCTCATAATGAACAGGCCGAAGTGATCGGCGTACTGCATCGCCAGCCGAAACAGGTTCGAATTGGCGACCGGCTGGCCGTCGTCGGAAATCGCGATGATGCCGGCTTCCTTCATCCGACCGACCTCCGCCATCTCCACGCCAGCGAGCCCCTTGGAGACCGCGCCGACCGGGTAAACGTGCACGCCGCTGCCCTGCGTCTCGGCCTTCTCGATGATGTAGCGCGTCACCGCCGCGTTGTCGTTGACCGGCTTGGTGTTGGGCATGCAGCAGACCGCCGTGAAGCCGCCGTGCGCCGCCGCGCGCGTGCCGGTGACGATATCCTCTTTGTATTCCTGACCGGGGTCGCGCAGATGGCAGTGCATGTCGATGAAGCCCGGCGCGACGACCTTGCCCGCCGCGTCGTAGACCTTCGCCTCCGCGTCGGTCAGGTTCTCGCCGACCGCCGCGATTTTGCCATCCGCAATCAGAACATCCGCCACTTTGTCCACACCGTTGGCCGGGTCAATCACGCGGCCGCCGCGAATCAACAGCTTTTCCATCAGACATTCTCCCTTCTGGTGAGCATATAGAGCAGCGCCATGCGCACAGCCACGCCGCTTTCAACCTGCTGAGTGATGACCGACTGGCCGCAGTCCGCGACGCTCGAGGCGATTTCCACGCCGCGGTTCATCGGGCCGGGGTGCATGACCAGCGCGTTCTTCTTCGCCAGCGCCAGCCGCTGCGGCGTGATCTCCCAATGGTCGCAGTATTCCGCGACGGAGGGGAACAGACCTTTCTGCTGGCGTTCCCGCTGAATCCGCAGACCCATCACAACGTCCGCGTTTTCGCAGGCGTCCTCGATCGTCGGGGCGATGGTGCAGCCCATCTCATCCATGTGCGGCGGAATCAGCGTCGGCGGCGCGCAGAGCACGACCTTCGCCCCCATCGTCGTCAGGCCGTAGATGTTGCTGCGCGCCACGCGGGAGTGCATCACGTCGCCGCAGATCGCGACCTTCGCGCCCTCCAGCCCGCCGAGGTGCTCCCGCATCGTCAGCATATCCAGCAGCGCCTGCGTCGGGTGCTCGTTCATGCCGTCGCCCGCGTTGACGACGCTCGCCTTCACGTGCTTGGCCAGCAGCGTCGGCGCGCCGCTCATCGGGTGGCGGATGATGATGACGTCCGTGCCCATCTGGTCAAGCGTCACGCCGGTGTCGATCAGCGTTTCGCCCTTGGCCACGCTCGACGCGCTGGCGGAGATGTTCGCCGCCGCGGCGGACATGTACTTGCTCGCCAGCTCGAAGGACATCCGCGTTCTCGTGGAGTTCTCATAGAACAGCGTCACGATGGATTTTCCCTGCAAATGCGGCGTTTTCTTGTTGTTTGAACGCACCACCTGACGCATCATCAGCGCCGTGTCGAGGATGGAGGTGATCTCCTCGCGGCTCACGCCGTCAAGGCCCAGCAAATCTTTGCGCTTCATGCTCATTCGCTCCTTTTGTCATATAAAACGACGCTCATGTCGCCGTCAAATTCCGGCACACGCACGCCCACCAGCTCGCTCTTGCTCGTCGGCAGGTTTTTGCCGACGTAATCCGCGCGGATCGGCAGCTCCCTGTGCCCGCGATCCACCATCACCGCCAGTTGAACGCAGCTCGGCCGCCCCATGTCGCAAATCGCGTCCATCGCGGCGCGCGCCGTGCGCCCGGAAAAGAGCACGTCGTCCACCATCACGATGCGCGCGTCCTGCACCTGAAACGGCAGGTCGGTCGCGTTGACGACCGGGTGCTCGGAGAGGCTGGAGAGGTCGTCGCGGTAGAACGTGATATCCAGCACGCCCAGCGGCAGCCCCACGCCCTCCACCTGCTCGATGATCTCCCGGATCATCTTCGCCAGCGTCACGCCCCGGCGCTGAATCCCGACCAGCTTGAGGTTTTCCACGCCGCCGTTGTTTTCGATAATTTCGTGCGCAATGCGCCGCAGCGCGCGCTTCATGGCGTTTTCATCCATGATTTCGGCTTTGAACTTGAGCTTTGAGGTATCCATGACCACTTTCCTCCTTTGCGATTGAAAATGGCGACTCCTTCCGTCACGCCTTCGGCGTGCCAACCTTCGGCATCTCATCTGTTTGTTCCCGCCACAGGCGGCAACAGATTCGATGTCCCTCGAAGAGGGAGCTGTCAGCGAAACTGACTGAGGGAGTTTGGCATAAAAAAACACCCTGCTCCGCAGATCGGAACAGGGCAAACAAAGGGATAGACGCTCCCCTTTACCACACATTTGCCGCCTTGCCGACCTCACGGGATCGAATTAAAGGCTTATTTCTTACCGATGCGATTGTACCATCTTTTTGTCGATTCGTCAATACGGGAGTTTTCTGATTCTGTGTCGTTCGGCGGCTTTTTATCAAAGCGCGTACACATACCGCCCCGCCGTTTCATCCTCCGGGTCAATCATCTGTCCCGTCCGCGCGTCGATCAGCAGGATTGTCCAGCCCTTCTCCTGCTGATAGCCCCGCGCCTCCGTCTCGTCCTCCTCCGCGCCGTCGGCGGTCAGCGCGCTGGCGGCGCTTTCGGCGTATTTGCACTCGACGCACCACGTCGGCGCGAGCCAGTATTCCGCCTCGTAAGCCGTCTCATCGTCCGGATATTTCCGGTCGGGCGCGGCATACGCCGCATACCCCAGCGTCACGCTGTATACATTCCGGATTCTTCCCCGCTCGATCCAGTCTGTCAGCGTCCGCTCTACCTGCGCCCAGCCGCAGAGCGGCACATCCGGCTGAACCTCGCCGATTTCGCGCCACATCGCCGTCGCCATCCAGATATAGTCCGCATCCGAACGATATTCGCCCAGCACAATCCAACTGGCGTTGGAGAGCGCCTGCTGGATGGCGCGTCCGCTCTGTCGGCTGAACGTCCGTTCCACGCCCGTCACAACCGGTATGCCGCGCAGGGTTTCCCACGCCTCGATGTAATATCCGCCTTTTTTCGCGCCGTCGCGCACAAGCCTTTCGCTCCGCAGACCCGCGCGATACGGCAGACAGCCGATTTGCTGTTCGCCGAGCAGCGTCTCCGTTTGCCGCGCCAAAAAGTCTTCGGCGTCCCGCAGGGATTTTTCCTGATTCGGCGCAAAGATCGCCGCCTCGTCCGCCGCGCTTGTCCACAGGTTCTGCACATACGCGGTAAAATGCGACGCTTCGCTTTCCGTAAGCCCACCCGGCCGCATGGCCGCCCGCTGGCCGTAAAGCGTGTTCTTTTCCAGCGAATCGCCCAGCGCTTCCGCCGTCTGCGCCGAAATGCACGTCCGCTTCACGCGCAGAATCGGCAGGGTATCGACGTCCGGCACGTACACCGGCGCGCGGAATGAGATCGTCCGCCCGTAGGCTTCATGCGTCCCCTCTACCGCCGCCGGGGTCTGCGCTTTCAGCTCGGAAACAGAAATCCTCTCGCCGCCCGCGCTCGCTATCGTCGGCACAAGCACGAGCGCGCAAAGCGCGGCAAATATCTTTTTCATTGTACATCCTCCCATGTCGTCATCTTCGGCACGGCAAACGTCGCTTCATCGCCGGTCGTGATGATTTTCATCTCGCCGGTTTGCGCATTCAGCGGAATCTGCGCAAATTCATACGCTTCCCACCGATTCAGCTCGAAATGCTCGTGGAAGCTGTCCACAATACTCTGCTTTCCGTTCGGTACATAATCGCAATCCAGCACCCACATCGGTACATCCCATGCGTAATCCTCCATTTCGGGATTGGAGTATCGCATATACCCCAGCCGCAGCGCATGGATATTGCGGATACGCCCTGTTGCAATTTCCTTTTCGATGCTTTCCAACACGTGATCAAGTGGCGCAAGCGGCACGTCCTCCTGCTCCACAGTGCGGATACGGTTCATGCTGACATACACGCTGTAATCCGTGTTGCTCGATGTATACATCTTCAAATATACATTCGTCCGCCAATCCGATCCAAGGCTATAAGGCGCAAGACGGTTCGCGATACGGTTTGTTTCCGGCGTAGACCCATACGCCACGCGAAAGCTGTTATCCCCGAGAGTAGAGCAAAGCGCCCCGATCATCGGGATGCCATTCACCACTTGTTCTGCACGGATGGTGTAATAGCCCTTGCCCCCGTTATTCTCCCCGTCGATGGCTGTGCTTCCATGAATCGCAATGCGCTTGGGCGCAATCATGTAGCCCTTATTCGGATATGCTTCGTCAATCACGTGTTGAAAACACGCCATTGCTTCCGCCACGGTTTGAGTGCCGCCGCGTATGTACGAACTATTCATATCCAGTTCCCACGGATAGCGGTAATCGTTCGGCTTTGCGTCGTAATTCGACCATTTTCCCCCGAGCCATTCGCCTGTATTCATGCCAAATTCCTTGGCGCTTTCGTAATCCGTCGTCATGCCCATGCCAAGGGTTCCCCAACTCACATCAAACGGTTGGCTGTTCATGTCATATCGAAACCACGTCATGCCGTTTCGCTCAAATGCGTTTTTCAGCATCACGTCAGCAATTTCCGGCGTAAACGGCCGATCGTTTTCCACCGTGATGACAGGGCATTTCTCCACATCCGGTACGAGAATCGGGATATCCACGTTCAACTCGCCGTTCGGCGTGTCGTAGGTCTTTGTCCACCGTCCCCTCTCCACCGTCTGTCGATGCAGCTCAGCAATGGAAACCAAATCAGAATTCGCGCTCGCCATCGTCGGCACAAGCAAGAGCGCGCAAAGCGCGGCAAATATCTTTTTCATTGTACATCCTCCCATGTGATGATTTCGGGGCAGTCCAGCAGTTTTTCTTTCAGTTTGGCGGGATTCATAAATTCACCTGTCTGCGCGTTGACGATCATCGTTCGATACATCAGTCGCGCCATCGGGGCTGCCTCCGCATCCTCTTTGTATTCCTTTGTTTTTTCCTTTGGGTTATAATAATAATCACATTCTATTTGCCAAACCGGGAAAAGCACGTCTTCATCATTTTCCCCGATATAGCAGCAATAGCCGAATCTGATTGCGTATATGTTCCGGATATTTCCTTCCTCAATTTTATTTTGTATGGCTTCAAAAACCCGATTGATATCCGCAAGCGGAACATCATCATATTTCTTTTCAATTTCCATGAGAGGCGCTACTCGAACGTTCCATCCGCCGTCGTGATAAGCCATATCGTTCCAACACGAGAAAAAATCTCCCCATCTAAAAGTCTTTGATCGCTTCCAGCTTTCAGGTTTCTTAAATCCTATCGTTTTCTCCGATACGCCAACCACAGGGTCTCCCGCGCCCATCAGGATGGGTATTCCCTCCATCTTCTGCCTCAGCGTGTAGGTATATCTGGGGCGGCTGTTTTCAATGATTTGCACCCAAGAAAAACCCAGTTCGAGATCAAAATCCGGGAAAAGAGTCTGAAGATTCTTGGTGATGCTCTCCATCCCTTTTTGTATGGTTTCATCGTCTTCTACATCGCCGGAACAGAGCGTCTTTCCGCTGGGGATTTCTTCGTTATTGTCAAATGCCCCTTTTGAATCGCTTGGATCGCATAGGATCGACACATCTGTGTTTCCTATTGTGAATATTTGAATATCATAATCAAACCCGTTGTCGCTATACATAAAACGTTTTGCGCCGTCTTCTTCCGTTGCGTCCGCGTATTGACCGCACACGCGCCCTATTTCACAGTCTTCATATTTGGGTTTTTCAACAACCACTATGGGGACACATTCGACCTCCGGGATGATGACGTCCGCGTCAATATAGATATTTCTCCCGTATTGATCTTTGCAGTCGAACACCACTTCCTTCGGGCTCTGCTCCCGAAGCGTTTCTATGTTCTGATAACTTTCTGCGCAACAAACAGCCGGAATCGTCGGCACAAGCATCATTGCGGCAATCGCCGCAAACAATCGTTTCATCCTCATACGCTCCTTCTTGACGGAAAGGCGCTGTCCTCCCGTTTGTGGGCGGACAGCTTACAAAATCGGGGCGACCCTTTCAGGCCGCCCCGGAAGGGTGGGTTACTTGAGCAGAACGATATCCTCGTTCTCGTGTGTCGGCGTTTCGCCCGCGGCGATCTTCGCCTTGTAGTCAATGCCCGATCCGTTCGGCACGAGCACCAAGCTGTTCATGCTCTCCGGCAGGTCGTAGCGAATCCAGACGAAGAACTTGCCGTCCTTGTTCACGCCGAACGCGCCGTCGCGGTTTTGCAGCTCCACGCCGTCGGCAACGAGCGTATAGCTGTTGATATACGGCATTTCCATCTCATGCTTGCCGTCCGCGCTGGCCTCGAACGCCTCCGCCCATTCCGGCGCGTCAAACACGACCTCGCCGCTGATATCCACGTCGGAGACGCGAACCGTCGCCTGCGCGCTGTATGCGCTGGTCGTCACCGAGCCGGTGTAGGTTTCGGTCTGACCGTTCAGCTTGACCTTGAACGGCAGGCGGAAGAAGCCGCGGTTCTCCGGGGTCATCATGTATTCGTGGTAGACGTTCTTCTCATCCTGCGCCCAGACGCTCATGCCGTACATCACGGTCAGCTCGATGTCGATTTCGTCCGTCGGCTCGAAGCCGTCCGGCATTTCGACCTCCTGAAAGCCCTGAATCGTGTAGGCGTTGACGCGCTCCTCGCCGCTATCCAGAATGGTCAGCGGCTTGCCGCCCATGTCCGCGCCGTCGCCCACACCCATGGATTCATAGGCGATGTAGCCGACGGGGTGGCCGGAGAAATACGTCACGATCTCCCGCTGGATGGCGTCGTCCGATATATAGGTGCGGCCGGTGGCGTATTTGCCCGCCTCCGCGCTCTGCCACGTGTCGTCAAAGCCGGTCGGCATCCCCTCGCCGGTGATGAAGCCGGTCTTGCAGTCGCTGGTCAGCGTGTAGGAATAATACAGCTTGTAGCCGTCGTAATACGCCTGATTGAGCGTCAGGTTGAAGCGGCGGTTGTACAGACTCGCCATCAGCTCGTCATAGACGGTCTTTGGCGCTTCCGTCGCGGTCTGCTCCGGTGCTTGCGCTGCCTGCGTATCGTTGTATGTTGCAGAAGCATTTTCCAGCTTTTCCAGCCGTCCGACGCTCTGCTCGTTGTCGTCGTTGTTCACGGATTGGCCGAAAACGCCGAGGTTCGCGGCCAGCGCCGCGCCGCCGACGATCAGCGTCATCACGATGGCGAAGACCAGCGCGGTCGAAATCTTTCTTTTCACAATCGGTTCTTCCTTTCTGATGGCCCGCAGCACCGCCTGACGGCGCTCGGGCGGAAACTCGCTCTGGGGAAGGCATGCCTTCAGCGCGTTTCTCAACTTCTGTTCATCCACCAAATTCACACCCCTCCCAAGGTCTTTTTCAGCATCTGCTGAGCCACGCTCAACTTGTGATAAATCGAGCCTGTCGCCTGATGAAAAATCGCGGCGATCTCCTGCGCGGTCAAATCCTGATAGTAATACAGCAGGATGACCTCGCGGTATTTCTTCGGCAGCGCCTGCACGGCCGCGTACAGCTCCCGTGCCTCCTCCGTCGCATCCTCCATGGGGATTGCCGTCATGTCGATGGGCTTTGCCCGTTCTCTCAGGCGAAACCAGCTTTTTCTCTTTTCATCCCTGCAAAGATTGACGGCGATGCGCGTCAGCCATGCCTTTTCGCTCTCGGGGCGCGCTCCGCGAAAGCTATCCATCTTTTTATACACCCGGATGAATGTCTCCTGTACAACGTCCTGCGCCAAATCCCTGTCGTCGAGCAGGATGGCGCATATGCCGACCAGCATCGAGCTGTATTCGTCCATCATTCGGCAGAGTTCCGTTTCGGAGGCTTTACCCGGTACCAAGGTATTGCCTGTCACCCTTTTTCATCCTCCTTTCACTTATCAAGACGTAAAAAAACGCGAAAATTCATACCCATTTGGCCGTTCTTACAAAAATTTTTCAAAACCGGCGTTTTGCGCGCGCAGAAGGCGCGTTTGGCCGAAGAATCAAAAGTCCGTTCCTCAACCCTGTTATTTCGCCGCATCTGCGCCGTCATCCTTTTGCGCCCGCATAAAAGAAACCAGCCACCCGCGAAGGATGGCTGGGGCGTTTCATCAAGGGCGCAGTTCGGAAACAGAAACCATGTCGCTGTTTGCCAATGCCAGCGTCGGGACAATCATCAAAACACAGAACAAAAATGTTATTTTTCTCATTGTGCATCCTCCCATGTGATAACCCGCGGGCAGTAAGCCAGTTCTTGTTTTTCTATTAAATAAGGTTCGATCTGTCCAGTTTGAGCATTGATCACAAGCTGCTTATAATAATACTGCTTTCGCTCATCCGGAATCTGCTCAGATTTTTTCAATTCTTCCTTTGCAGACTCTGTATAATCACACTCACACATCCAAATCGGGTAAATCGTATATATATTTTCCCCTTCATCACTGAAATAGACACAGTATCCCAGCTTCAAAGCGTATATTCTTCTAATCTTTCCCCGCTCAATCTCCTTTTCCAAGTTATTTATAATTATATCAACATTTTGCAACGGTACATCTTCTTCAATCTTATTTATTCTTTTCAGCCATACTGTATTTAGTTCAAATCGGCTTTTATTCATAAACTCAAAAGTATTTTTTCTCACGCGCATTATCTTTACATTTTTTCGCCAAAAACTGTTTACGCCTTTTTTACCTTTATCAGATGCCAAATCCAAAGAAAGCCTACTTCCGATATCCGTATAAATTGGAATTCCGTCCATCATCTGCCTAATACTCAGATTGTATGTTCCTGACGGATAATTTTCCACATAATCTCCAAGCTCATAATCATCTATTCCTTTCACCTTATGTAATCTTGAACAAAGTTCAATTCGTTCTAAAAGAACAGATGATTCTTCAGGATAAAAATAACCGATAACCTTTTCCAGACTTTCTTCTGCATCTTCCAAAGACATTAGATTATCCTCTGCATATGTATTTGACGCGCATACCTGATATGGATAAAAAAACTTACTCGTGTATTTTGTATTTATGTTTTCGTCATCTCTGGGTGAAAAATAGTTTGCATAAAACCTAGCGCATTTGAAATCATCAAGATCAAGTGCCTCCACCTTTCCCGTTATTCCATCTTCTGAAAACAAATTTGATTCTGCATATACTGAACACCCTCCGTCTTCTCCGATTTTCTCCAGCATAGTTCCATCTCTGGTTAAACGC
>OLPF01002244.1_pt1 | contig 13263 bp, 11 predicted proteins | sample 1673121 | NCBI WGS metagenome assembly OLPF01 (sample SAMEA3136756, study PRJEB25190) | human gut metagenome | reverse complement strand
TACATGAGAAAAATAATGAAAGAGATGAAGTTTACTGAAATACAAACTCCAATCATTACAGCTTCATCTCCAGAGGGAGCAAGAGACTTCATAGTACCATCAAGAAAGTATAAAGGAAAATTCTATGCACTTCCACAAGCACCACAAATATTTAAACAATTACTTATGTGCTCAGGATTTAATAGATACTTTCAAATAGCCCCATGTTTTAGAGATGAAGATCCAAGAAGTGATAGATTATATGGAGAATTCTATCAATTAGACTTAGAAATGTCTTTTGCTACTGATGAAGATGTCTACGAAGTAGGAGAAAAAATCTTTCATGATATATTCACTCACTTTAGTGATAAAGAAGTATCTCCAAGACCATTTAGAAGAATACCATATAGAGAAGCAATGTTAAAATATGGTTCAGATAAACCAGACTTAAGAAATCCACTAATAATTGAAGATATTACTGATATCTTATCTAAGAGTACTTTTGAACCATTTAAAACATCACATATTAGAGGTATAACAGTAACTAATATAGATAAATCTAATTCATGGTACAAATCTATGGAAGAATATATGAAGAGTGTAGGAGCAGTAGGCCTATCATACATTAAAGTAAATGAAGATATGACCTTTAAGTCTTCAATTGATAAATTCCTAGATGATAGTCTAAGAAAAGAACTAATAGATAAATGTCATCTAGTTCCAGGTAGTGCTTTATTCGTACTAGCGGATTCTAAAAATAAAATAAATAAATTAGCAGGTCTTCTTAGAATAAAACTAGGAAGTGAACTAGATCTAATTGATAAGAATAAATATGAATTCTGCATAGTAAACGATTTCCCTATGTATGAATATAATGAAGAAGATAATAAATATGACTTTGGTCATAATCCATTTAGTATGCCTCAAGGAGGACTACAGGCTTTAAAAGAAGATAATCTAGAAAATGTTCTTGCATATCAATATGACTTTGTATGTAATGGTTATGAGATGGCTTCAGGAGCCGTTAGAAACCACGATATTAAGATAATGAAGAGAGCCTTTGAACTAGCAGGGTATACAGAAGAAGATGTTGAAACAAAATTCAGAAGCTTATATACAGCTTTCCAATATGGTGCCCCTCCTCATGCAGGAATGGCTCCTGGTATCGATAGAATACTAATGCTACTTAAGGATGAAGAAAACATAAGAGAAATGGTCGCTTTCCCACTAGGAGCAAATGGCGCTGATGCTATGATGGGCTGCCCTGGTGAAGTATTTGAAAAACAACTTAGAGAAACACATATCAAGGTAAGAGATTAATTAATAGGGGGCAAAGTTATGAATAAAGATTATGCAATAATATTTCAAAAATTTGAACATGAAGAAGTGGAATATTATTTACCAATAGATGTAACAGAGGGTATATACTTAGAAAAAAATAATACATTTACTGCCCATAATGTTACTCTAAAACACATAGTAGCAGGAGAAGACTATGGCTATTGTAATAGAGAAGCCCTAACAGCACTAGTTAATAAACATAAATATATGCCTATGTTTATAGCTAAAAAAATAATATTAAATGAATTAAGAAAAACAAATAGGAACAAAAGAAATAGTAGAGATGATTAAAATACATATTATTTAGATCTTATTTACAAAAAGTATTGACAAGAAGAGATAAGAGGAGTTATAATGAATATGTTAATACATCGCGGGGTGGAGCAGTTGGCAGCTCGTCGGGCTCATAACCCGAAGGTCGTAAGTTCGAGTCTTACCCCCGCAACCAGTAATACCAAGCTTTTGGAAGTTTGGTAATTTTTTTATTTTTAATAAAAGTAACGAAAAGGTAACGGAATTAAAAAAGTTATTAATAATTGTAAAAACCCTATTAATAACTTTTTATTTTATTTTTATTAAATCTCCAGTAGTACAATTTAAAAATTCACAAAAATCTTCAATATATCTAAAAGAAATTGAATCTGTTTCTTGTTTAATAATTCTGTTTAAATTTCTAGAAGTAATATTCATTTGCTTACAAAGCCAATACTTGCTTTTATTATTTTTTTTCAATAATTCTTCAATATTAATTATTATCATAAGCCCCACCAGAACTATTTTATTATAACCAGATTTTATAAATAGGATAATTGCAAATACCTTATCTGTAAGATATAATATAACAAAGTAATTTAGAAAGGAATGGTGATACAAGTGTACTATTGTAAAGTGTGCGGAAAGAAAAGCAAAGAAATATTGACTTATTATGATAATTACATATGTTCAAAGTGTGCAGAATCTAAATTTGTATGCCCTGAATGTGCAAATGTATTTGATGAAGATGATTATACGAATGGAGATGCTGGTACAGGACTTTGTGTTAAATGTGAAAAAAATAGTTTGTAGAGGAGTAAAAGATGAATAAAAAAATTATAATTTTAGTTATATCTTTAATTATCATTTCAGCATTAGTGGTATCATATTTTGTATATCAGGATGATTGTATTAAGAAAGAATTTTTAACAGCAATAGATAAAATATGTTCACAATATGAATTGAATAATGTTAAAGTTATAAATGCTATACCTAAAAAATATAAGTCTATGAAAGGATATTCTGTTAAAATAAGCGTGTCTAATTTTGATGAATTTTATTATGGTAAACAGAAAGAGATTTTAGAAAGACTGATATCAGAAAAATATGATTGGAAGAATATTTTTGAATTAATAATTAGAACAGAAAAAAACGAATACAAGATAAACTGGAATAAGTCTGACATACATAGAAATAATGAAAAGTATACATATAAAGATTGGGCAAAAGAGTTAGTTAATAAAATGGATTCTAGTAATAAAGAGTATATTTTAAAGATTATTGATGAAACAAGTGAGTATAGTAGTTTTATAAAAAATTTTGAGTCTTATTTAACATCAGAAGAAGTGGAAAACGAAATAATATATCAATATGCTATATACTCTTTTGATAATAACCAATGTGAGAAAGGCATAAATGCTCTAGAAAAAATACTAGATTATAAAGATAGTCAAGCAAGAATTGATGAAATGAAAAAATCTCAAACTTTTATAGGAACATGGACGGCTAATCAATACGTTCAAATGATTATAACAAAAGAAAAATGCTACAGAATAAGAAAGCCTGGTATAGAAGTATATGTTGACGCATACGATATAACAATAAATGAAGACAATATACAGATTTATAATAAAATGAATAATAAATATTATGAATATAAATTGGATAAAGACGGAAAATTATTTTCGAACGATTCTGATAATTTAGTATATAAAAAAACAAGTCAAGAAACTACTGTTCCAGAAGAAGTTAGAAAACAGGAGCCAAAACTAGGTATGACAAAAATTGAAGCTGAAAATAGTACATGGGGAAAACCAAACAAGATAAATAAAACAACAAATGCATATGGTGTTCATGAACAGTGGGTATACAGTGGATATAAATATTTATATTTTGATGATGGAATATTAACATCTATACAAAACTAATGCCAAAGGTGAAAAGAAAATGAATGGAAAAGAATCATATTCTTACAATGAAAATGATTTTAAATTAAAAATTCTATAATAAAAAATCAGAAGAAAAATGCTTGAATCTTAATTCGAAAAGTCCAAGTATTTTTCAAAATATATGATGCATTTGATAAAGAAAAGGTAATTTTTTAGTACTAAAAATGTGTATGCTATTGTCCTAGCAAGCAATGAATTTCGTTAGCTCGAAATTCAAAATGGGGAAATTCCCCAAGCCCCTTTTTAATGAAAGGAGAAAATAGAATGGCGACTACAAGTTTGTGGAAAGGGGACAAAAGATTAGATCATGTAATTGATTATGCAACAGATGAAGAAAAGACAAAAAATGAAAACGAAGGAGGTAATTTTGATAGTATAGAAAAATTATTAACTTATGCAACTAATCCAACCGAGACAGAAAAGCTTTTCTATACAACAGGAATAAATTGTAAAGTTGATAATGCAGTTAAAGAAATGCAATTTATAAAAAAGTTATATGGAAAAGAAAAAGGAATACTTGCTTTTCATGGTTATCAATCTTTTAAAGAGAGAGAAGTTACTCCAGAGATAGCTCATGAAATTGGAGTAAGACTTGCAGAAGAAATGTGGGGAGATAGATTTCAAGTAGTAGTATCTACACATCTAAATACAGATAATATTCATAATCATTTTGTAATAAATTCTGTTTCATTTAAAGATGGATATAAATATTATAGTAACCTTAGTAATACAGCATTACTTCGAAAAACATCAGATGAGATTTGTGAGGAATATGGACTAAGTGTTTTAAAAGAAAAGACTTGTAAATCTGGAATTAATTTTGAAAATTTTTATAAAAAATCCATGAGAGATTCAGACTATTATAAATTTGCAAAAGAAGACATAGATTATGCAATAGAACATTCATGGACATATCAAGAATTTATAAAAAAATTAAAAGATATTGGATATGAAGTGTATCTTAGAGCAAATAAAATTAGTATAAGAAGGTATTCTTACAAAAGAAATATTAGAATTGAAAGAGCATTTGGAGAGGAATATTCTATTGAAAATATTAAAAATAAAATCTATAGTAGATATCCAAGTAGAGAAGAAGTAATTAAACCTAAAACTTATGATAAAAAATTATTTTATAAAGGTAGTATAAAGAAGTTGAGAAAGCCTAAAGGGATAATTGCTTTATATTATTACTATTGCTATTTATTAAAAGTCTATCCAAAGAAAAATTTAAACTATAAACTTTCTCCAGAAATGAGGGCAGAAGTAAAAAAGATGGACAGGTATTCAGAACAAATAAGGTTTATATGTAAGTATAAGTTAGAAACTATAAATGATATAGATAATTTAAAAGAGCAGAAGCAAGAAGAATTACAAAAGAACTTGAATACAAGAAATAGATTGTATTACAAAAGACAGAAATTAGACAATGAATGTGAAAAAGATGCTGTGAGTAAGGATATAATTAGTGTTGCTTCTGCTATAGAGAAAGCTAGAAAAGAGATTAAGTTATGTGATGAGGTTGGAGATAATGCGAGGAAGATGAAAGAGCAAATAAAAAAACTAGATGATAAAGAAAAAAAGAAGGTAAAAGAAAAAGAGCTAAAGAAAGAAACAAAAGAGAAGAGGAAAAAAACAGAAAGATATGAGGCATGAAAAAAGAAAATATACGAACAAAATAGAGTAAAAAAACAACTTTAAAAAACTGTAAACAAAAAACAGCAAAAAAACTTGACATATTATTAAAAGTATGTTATTATGATTTTGCAAATGAAAAAAGCACAACATATAAGTTAGGTATATGTCGTGCTTGAGCAACTTAATGCTATTTTCACTTTCAACTATAGTATACATTTTTTAAAAAGAAATGTCAAGGTGCTCTAATTTGTTAATTTTATAGTTTGGAGGAATGGTACATGGTTTACGTTGATAAAGTTCATTACGAAATTGATGAACATGGATGTAGAATAATTACAAAAATGAAATGGACAAATAATAAAAATGAATGGGCAGTAAATGAGTGCACAAAAGCAGAGATGATTAGTTTTATTAATCAAAATCCAAATTCTGCTAAAACTAAATATTTAAGATATAGTTGTTGGACAACAGGAGAAGATATTAGAGTTGTAAATAATAAGTATCTAAAAACGGATGCAAATAATACAGCAGAAGATAATTTAGGAGAACTTCCAGAATACTAAAATAAAGTAGCAACCTAACTGCTACTTTTATTTTTAAGGAGGTAATTATGGTAAAAAAATTAAAAAATGTTGCTGAAATTATATTTTGTATTTTAGAAAAAGGAAATGAAGAAAAAAAATTATTAACAGCGGCAAATTTATTAGAAGATAATCAAATATCAAAGATTGATATTGATTCTAAGTTTAAAAAAGATAAGTCTGTAATTATAAAAAAGAATGATATTTTGTTAAAAAGAATCAATCCAACTTATGTTAATTTTATAAACTGTATCAAGGATGAGATTTATGCGGGCAATAATCTTATAATAATTAGGCCTAAAACTATTGATGCAAAATATTTAGCAGCAATATTAAATAATAATATTGAAAAATTTACAAAAAATAATTCTATTGGAGCAATTGTTCCGTCAATAGGAAGAAAAGAGATAGAAGAATTTGAAATAAAAATATGTAATAAAGAACAACAGATTTTACTAGGGAAATATTGGCTTAAATCTGTAGAAAAAAGAGTATTAGAATCAAAAAAATTAGAGTTAGAAAAACAAAAAAGTATAGCAATAATAAATAAATTTATAAATGAAATAGGAGGAAATAAAAATGACTGATTTAGAAGATATTAAAAATGCTTTATGGGCAGGTGCCAATACATTTAGAGATAGTATTGATGCGGCAAATTATAAAGATTATGTTTTATCAATGTTATTTGTGAAATACTTAAGTGATACATATAAAGAAAGTGTAGAAAATTTAAAAAAAGATTATTCTGGTATAAGACTAGAAAGACAAATAGAAAATTTACCATTCTGTTTAAAAAAAGAGTATACCTTTGAATATTTAGATGAAAATAAGTATGCTAATGATATTGGAACTAAGATTAGTGAGGCTTTAACAGGAATAGAAAGTTCAAATCCAATACTAGCAGGTATTTTTAGAGGAATTGATTTTAATAGTGAAGCAAATTTAGGAAAAAAAGAACAGAAAAATCCAATGCTTAGAAATCTAATTGAGGATTTCGAAAATTTGGATTTGAGACCAAGTATGATAAAAACAAATGGAGAGCAAGTTCCTTCAGATGTTATTGGAGATGCATATGAATATATGATAGGAGAGTTTGCTACAATGGCAGGAAAAAAAGCAGGGTCTTTCTTTACACCACAGGAAGTTTCTGAAATAATGGCTCAAATTGTTAACCCTCAATCAGGCGATAGAATTTATGACCCAACGTGTGGTTCTGGATCTCTATTAATTAGAGCTGCAAGAAAAGGAGGATTTAATAATGTTCAGATTTATGGACAAGAAGTTAGTAGTTCGGCAATTTCAATGGCAAGAATGAATATGTTTATACATGACATTAAAGATGCTAAAATAGCATGGGGAGATACATTATCTAATCCGCAACATTTAGATAGTGATGGAAATTTAATGAAATTTGAGTGTATTGTAGCTAATATGCCATTTAGTAAAGATAAATGGGCAGCAGGATTTAATCCTGGAGGAGAGGTTTCGACAGAAAATGAAAAGAATAGAAAAAAAGTAGAATTTAAGATGGAACCTTCTCTTGATAAATTTCATAGATTTGATTATGGAATTCCTCCATCAAGTAAAGGAGACTGGGCTTTTTTATTACATATGATTGCAAGTATGAGTGGAAATGGAAGAGTGGCTGCAGTAGCTCCTCATGGAGTACTATTTAGAGGAGCATCAGAGGGAAAAATAAGGACGGAAGTAATTGAAAAAAACTTAGTAGATGCAGTAATAGGGTTGCCAGAAAATATTTTTTATGGAACATCAATTCCTGCTTGTATATTAGTTTTTAAAAAAGGAAAAAGAAATTCTAATATTTTATTTATTGATGCATCAAAAGAACATGGAAAAGAAAAATCAAAAAATAAATTAAGCCCAGATAATATCAATAAAATTGTAGATACATATAAAAAATATATTAATGGTGATAATGTAGAAATAGAGAAATATAGTCATGTTGCTTCCTTAGAAGAAGTTAAGGAAAATAATTATAATTTAAATATTCCTAGATATATAGATACATTTGAAGAAGAAAAATTAATAGATATAGAAAAGATAAATGCAGATATTAATGAGATAAAAAAACAAATAGCATGTACGGAAAATGAAATTGATAATTATTTGAGGGAGTTAGGAATATGAACGAAGAAATAAGGAAAAGAATTGATTTAGTAAAAAGAAAAATTTTACCCAATAATTATAAAAAGTCTTCGCTTGGAATAATACCTGATGACTGGAAAGAAAATACATTAAATAACATTGGAGTTTTTTCAAAAGGAAAAGGTATTCCAGGATATGAGATGAAATCAGAAGGAAATCCATGCATAGGTTATGGAGACATATATACGAAATATTCTTATATATGCGATAAAACTATTAATTATATTAATGATGATATTGCAAAAAACAGTAAAAAAATAGAGAAAGGAACATTGTTATTTACAGGATCAGGAGAAACTGCAGAAGAAATAGGAAAATGTATATGTTATTATGGGAATGAAGATGCATATGCAGGTGGGGACATTATAGTTTACAATACTTCTAAAGTTAATGAAAAATTTATTGCTTTTCAAAATGGAACTGAAGAAATAATAAAAATAAAAGCAAAATTGGCCCAAGGACATTCAGTGGTGCATATATATGAAGAAAATTTAAAAACTATACCTATTGTATATCCATCTAAAAAAGAAGAACAAGAAAAAATATCTGAAATACTAGAAAAGTGGTGCCAATTAATTAAACTTCAAAAGAACATAATAGAAAAAATTGAAGAACAAAAAAAATATGTTTTTGATAAAATATTACAGCCAAAAGATAATTGGAAAGAAATACCATTAAAAGAAATACTAAATGAAAGAAAAGAATATGCTAAAAAGAATGATATATATAAACATGTGACATTATCAATAGACGGAATATATGAAAAAAGTGAAAAATTTAATAGGGATTTTTTGGTAAAAAATAAGGAAAAGAATTATAAGATTACACATAAAAATGATTTATGCTATAATCCAGCAAATTTAAAATTTGGTGTAATATGCCTGAATAGATATGGAGATGCAATTTTTTCACCAATATATGTTACATTTGAAATAGGTAAAGAATATAACCCTGATATAATAGAAGCTATTTTGACTAGTAGTAGATTTTTGAATCGAATCAGAAAATATGAAGAGGGTAGTATATTTGAAAGGCAAGCTGTAAAGCCTAATGATTTTATTAAAGGAAAAATAAAATTACCAGTAGATGAAGAAGAATTAAAGAAAATTGTTAAAACAATTAATTTATATAATGAAGAAATAAAAATGCAGAAAGAAAAGTTAAAATTAATAGAAAATCAACAAAAAACAATTATAAAGTTATTAACTTTTGGAATAGTAAGAGTAGTATAGGTTTTTAGATAGGGGGCCGATAAAATGCCGAATCACAGAATTTTTAATGAAAGACCAGAATGCCAAGAGAGATTGATTAAATTTTTGGAAAATTTAGGATACACATATGTTTCAAGGAGTGAAGCAGAGAATAAAAGAGGAAGATTATCAAATGTGATTTTTGAGGATGAATTAATAAGATTTTTAAATAAGCAAACTTATAAATACAACGGATATGAGTTTAATTTTTCTGGAGAATCAATTTCAAAAGCAGTGAAGGCTATAGATTCTTCTTTATTACAAGGCTTAAGCTTAGCTAGTAAAGAAGTTTATAATTTATTGACATTAGGTATAAGTTTAGAAGAAGATATTACAATAGATAAAGATATGCCAGTTAGACAATCATTCGACTTAAATTATATTGATTTTGAACATCCTGCTGAAAATATTTGGCAAGTGACAGAAGAATTTAGTGTAGAAAGAACTAACGGTCAATATTGTAGACCAGATGTAGTATTAATGGTGAACGGAATTCCAATAGTGGTGATAGAATGCAAAAAATCTAGCATAGATATAAGAGAAGGAATTTTACAAAATGTAAGAAATATGATGCCAGAATATATACCACAGTTATTTAAATATAGTCAGTTGGTATTATCCGTAAATCCTAATAAAGTAGCATATGGAACAACAGGTACAACAGCGGACTATTTTGTCGAATGGCGAGAAGATGAAAAATATTTCGAATGGCAAAAAGAACTTTGCTTAACATGTTCACCAGATGGACAAATATTAGAACAAGATAGAATTGCAGTATCTTTATTAGAGAAAAATAGATTGTTAGAAATGATAAAATATTTTATTATTTATGACAGTAATATAAAAAAAATAGCGAGACATCAGCAATTTTTTGCAGTAAAAAATGCTATAAATAGAATAGAGGAAAATAATGAAAGTGAACTTAAAGGTGGAGTAATTTGGCATACACAAGGAAGCGGAAAATCATTAACAATGGTTATGTTGGTTAAAATGATACAATTGAAAAAGGCAAAAGAAAACCCTAGATTCATTATTGTTACTGATAGAATAAACTTAGATAAGCAAATTAGAGATAATTTTGCCAATTCTCAAATGGAACCAGTTAGAGCAGGAACAGGCAAAGGTTTAAAAGCTTTATTAAAAGATAAAAGTAATATTGTAATTACCACACTAATTAATAAGTTTGAGACTGTGTGTAAGAACCATTATTTAGAAAATGATAGTGAAAAATTCTATGTTCTTATTGATGAAGCTCATAGATCACAATATAGTTCGATGTATAATTATATGAGAGAAGTACTACCAAATGCAACGCTAATTGCATTCACAGGAACACCTTTAATATCTTCCAAGAAAAAAAATACATATAAAAAGTTTGGTAGTCCAATACACAATTATACAATGAAACGTTCAATTGAAGATAAAATTACAGTACCTTTAGTGTATGAAGGAAGAAAAGTAAAACAAAATGATCCATCAGATACTATTGATGCATATTTTGAAAGTTTAACTGAGAATTTAACAGATGATATGAAAAAAGAATTAAAAGAAAAATATAGTAAATTTTCTAAGTTAGCAGTGGCTAGTAGCAGAATAAATTTACTCGCTTTTGATATATATGATCATTTTATAAATTATTGTGTGCCAAAAGGATTAAAAGCAATGATAGTTTGTTCTTCTAGAGGAGCTGCGGTTGAAATGTTTGATGTACTGAGGACAATGAAAGGAGCAAACCCAAGAGTTGTGATAACTTTTGGAGATAAAAAAGAAGGTGAAGATGACCAAAATACACCATCGGCTATAAGAAAAATTAAAGAATATCATGAAAAAATGGTAAAACCTTTATTTGGTGATAATAATGAGAAATACGATGAAAGTGTTTGTGATAATTTTAAAAATCCAGAAGGTGAAATAAATATTCTTATTGTAAAAGATAAGCTTTTAACAGGATTTGATGCACCAGTTGCAGGAGTACTATATATAGATAAATCAATGCAAGAACATAATTTGCTTCAGGCTATAGCTCGTGTAAACCGTGTATATAAGGATAAAGATTTTGGACTTATAGTGGATTATTGGGGAGTTTTTTCTAAATTAAATAAAGCAATAGATATGTATAATGATGCAGAGTCAAAATTTAATCAATTTGATAGCAAGGATATCGAAGATGCAATTTTTGGCCCAGTTGATGAAAAAAACAAATTAGAAGAATCAAATAAAAAAATATGGGATTTGTTTAATAATATACCAAGTAGTGCAACATCAAATGAATGGCAGATTGCATTAAAAGATGAAATAGTAAGGAAAGATTTTTATATTAAATTAAAAGAATTTGCTAATATGTTAAACTTAGCTTTAACCAATAGAGAAATATTTATTGAGACAGGTATTGAACAGATAGAAAAATATAGACAAGATTATTTATTTTTTAAAAAACTAAAAAATGCAGTCGTAATTAGATATGATGATAAAATAGATTATTCTCAATATGAAGAAGGAATAAAGAATTTAATTGATACTTTTGTAAATGCTTCAGAAGTTACACAAATTATTTCTCCAGTATCAATAGGTGATGAAAAAGAAATGAAGAGATTATTAAATTCAATGGATTCAGATGAAGCAAGAGCCGATGCAATTAAAACTCGAATAGAGTCAGAATTAAAACAGATTAGGTATGATGATCCGATTTTATATGAAGAATTTTCAACTAAAATAAAAAAGACTTTGGCAGATTATGAACAAAATAGAGATGCAGATAAGTATTATGAAAATATGGAAATAATGGCGGATGACTTCAGAAATGGAAGAGTTTCAAAAGATTATCCAATTAAAATAGCTAATGACAGCGATAGTAAAGCTTTTTATGGTGCTATAATTACTATTTTAAAAAATGAAAAAGTTGCAAATATTTCAGAAGAAGTTGAAGAAACAATATCAGACTATGCTATAGACATAAAAAAAGCGATAGCAGATAATACCAAGAGAGATTGGAAGAATAATGAAATGGTCCATAAGGTAATACATAGAATATTAGATGACTATTTATTTAAGATATTTGATGAATTAGAAATTGAAGTTAATAAAGAAAATATATATATTATTGATTTGATGATTGATGAAATTATGAAAATTGCAGTAGTTAGATATTAATAAATAATTTGGGAGTGATTACATGGTAAAAAACTTTGAAATTAATTTGAGCCCACAAAATGGAAAAATTAATGTTAATATAATTGAAAAAAACATAAAAAACATACATCTAAAAGTATATAGTGATTTTAAAGTTAACTTATCAGTTCCAATAGATATAGAACAAAATTGGATTGAAGAATTCTTATATAAAAAAAGTGATTGGATAGATAAACAAATAACAAAATATAGATTATCTCAAGGGACAAATAATTTATTAAATATAAAAGCAGGTTCTTCTACTCAATTCTTAGGAAAAGATATGAGAATATATAAAAAAGCATCTTTAAGAAATGAGATTAATATAGATGAAAAGAGTATAAATATCTATTTAAAAGATGTAAACAATGAAGAGTTTGCAAATAAATTTTTTAATAAATGGTGGAGAAGACAAGCAAAAGAAATATTTGAAAAAGAAACTAGTAAATTATATAATAAAATATATAAAAAATATAATATAAGCCAACCAGAAATCTATATAAAAAAAATGAAGACACAATGGGGAAGTTGTACGAAAGCTAAAAATAAAATTACACTTAATGAATATTTACTTAAAGCTAATAGTAGATGTATACAGTATGTTATATTGCACGAATTAACACATTTATTATATCCATATCATAATGAGGAATTTTATAATTTTTTAACAATTCAAATGCCAGATTGGAAAAAACGAAAAAGTGAGTTAGACAATGATGTAGTGCAATGGTTGTGAGAAGGAGATATTATATGAATAATCAAAAATTAGAAAATGCAATAAACACATATAAAAAACATATAGCTGAAAATGGAGAGATTGAAGCTATAAAAGAAAGAAAAGAAAGAAAAGAATATTATCAATCGTGGACAATAGAAAAAATAAAAAATATGACAGAAGATGAATTTGTGGAATTTATAGGAAAACTTTGGTCAATGATTGTT
>OLPF01002239.1_pt1 | contig 13283 bp, 13 predicted proteins | sample 1673121 | NCBI WGS metagenome assembly OLPF01 (sample SAMEA3136756, study PRJEB25190) | human gut metagenome | reverse complement strand
GGCGATTTAAAATGGCGAGATGCGTTGCTGGTCGCACATCGTGTGAACAGTAACACGGTAATGGTAACAGCAATATAGTAATTGATAGAATGATTGGAGAGCAGTTATGATTAGAGAATGTACAGAGACAGACAGAGAAATACTGGGAGGTTATCTGGAAGAAGACAGTTATGGACAGGCAATCCTTCATCTGATTGATGAATTTGGATTTGAACAGAAATTCCAGTCCGTTTATATGGATATTGAAGAAGAACAGTGCAAAGGTGTTTATCTTATGATTTACAAAAATGTACTGCTTTATTCGAAAGAGAACCAGGTGGAAATTGATTTCTTGGAGCAGATGCTCTCTGTGCTTGTGCCGGAGATGGTGATTGGACGAAAGGATAATGTGAATATTGTAAGCTGGCTTCTGACAGACTACCGGATGGATACTGTAGATCAGATCCCGGAGCTTTGTGATGAGGAAGGCAATGCGTTGAAGAGGGACACCCGGAAGAAGGAAGGACAGGAATGGGGCGTCCTGTATAAGGAGGACTAGAAGAGCGATGAAGAGAATATTTATTGACGGACTCAGCGGAATGGCGCAGGGCTTGTTTGCAACATTGATCATAGGAACAATCATCCAGCAGATTGGAATGTTTGTTGGAGGAAATTATGGAGATTTAATTTATTTGATCGGGAAAGTTGCAGCAGCATTTACAGGAGCAGGTATTGGTGTCGGAGTGGCAAGGAAGCTGGAGGCTCAGCAGCTTGTTACAGTTTGTGCAGCTGTTGCCGGTATGATCGGAGCATTCGCGGGGAAAATTCTGGCAGGTCAGGTGCTTGTAGATGGGAATATTGTATTAGCCGGACCGGGGGAACCACTGGGAGCTTTCGTGGCAGCTTATGTGGCAATTGAGATTGGAATTTTAGTTACAGGAAGAACAAAACTAGATATTATTCTGACACCATTGATCTGCATTGGTGTTGGTGCAGTTGTTGGATTGTTTGTCGGACCACCGATTTCTTCCTTTATGAACTGGCTGGGTTCCTTGATTAACTGGGGAACAGAACAGCAGCCGTTCCTTATGGGAATTGTAGTTTCGGTCTTGATGGGAATGATCCTGACATTGCCGATCAGCTCCGCGGCTTTGGGGGTAATCCTGAATCTGTCAGGTCTTGCAGCTGGAGCAGCTACAGTTGGATGTTGTTGCAATATGATTGGATTCGCAGTTGCAAGCTACAGAGAGAATAAGATTGGTGGATTTTTGGCACAGGGAATTGGTACTTCTATGCTTCAGGTACCGAATATTATGAGACATCCATTGATTTGGATCCCATCCATTTTGTCAAGTGCAATTTTAGGACCGGTAAGTACAATGTTACTCCATATGACGAATAATGCAACCGGATCCGGAATGGGAACAGCCGGGCTGGTTGGTCCGTTGATGACGTGGCAGGTGATGATCCAGACAGAAGATCCGATGATTGTTCTGGTGAAGATCATTGTGATCCAGTTTGTACTTCCGGCAGTGATCACACTTGGAATTTCAGAATTTATGAGAAAGAAGGGCTGGATTCGCCAGGGAGACATGAAACTGGAGCTGTAGGCAGAAAATGGATTACAGAGATTGGAAAGATACTATTACAGTAACACTAAAATATCTCTAAAAAAGAAGTGAATTCTGTGACAGAAAAAGGGGAGTATGTTATACTTAATATATATAAACAGACCGGGGGATGACTGCTATGAGAAGTGAACAACAGGTAGAAGCTGCGCTAAAGAGTTATGAAGATGTTGACAGCTGGAAGACAATCATTTTCCTGTATAATGCAGCGTTGAAAGAAGTTGGTACAAAGCTGGAGATTCTTAATGATGAATTTCAGCATGTACATCAGTATAATCCGATTGAACATATTAAGACAAGGATCAAGACACCGGATAGTATTGTGAAAAAGCTGAAGAGGTATGGACATGAGACGTCCATAGAGAACATGGTTCGCTATGTGAATGATATTGCAGGAGTAAGATTGATCTGTTCATTTACTTCTGATATATACAGATTGGCAGAGATGATTGGAAACCAGAGTGATTTAAAGGTGTTATCGATCAAAGATTATATTAAGAATCCAAAAGAAAGTGGATATAAGAGCTACCATATGCTGGTATCCGTACCTATTTTTCTTTCTGACAGCGTTGTGGATACTAAGGTAGAGATTCAGATCCGTACGATCGCAATGGATTTCTGGGCAAGTCTGGAGCATAAGATTTATTACAAATTTGAAGGGGATGCTCCTGATTATATCAGCAGGGATCTGAGAGAATGTGCAGAGATGGTATCGACTCTGGATGAGAAGATGCTGTCACTGAATGAAGCAATTCAGGAATGTCTGGAGAAGCAGGAAGAGTTAAATATGAGTACAAAGACAAAAGAGAGCAACAGACAGGATCAGCGTGTCCTGCAGGGACTTGACTAAGATACGCAGGAGACACTGCCGTAGGCAGTGTCTTTAACGTTACTATAGATACGGTCTATATATAAGACGGCATATTAAGATTCCCTATTTGAAAGCCGGTGTGGTTATTTATATAATGAAAAGTAAGAGAAAAGTTTAATATGAATAAAAACAAAGGAGCCGGGAAAGTATGTTTGTAGATACGCATATGCACGAAATGACCTGTTCAAAAGACAGTTTCTTAAAATTAGAAGAGATGGTAGAAATTGCCAGAGAGAAAGGTCTCGGTGCAATCTGCATCACGGACCATGATGATATGGGACTGAAAGAATATGCAGCAGAATATTCGAAGAAGACAGGATTCCCAATCTTTGTAGGAATTGAATTCTTTTCTCTGCAGGGAGACATTATTGCATTTGGAATTGAAGAATATCCGGATGAGAGAATTTCCGCGCAGGACTTTATTGATCTGGTAAAAGCACAGGGAGGCTTCTGCTTTGCGGCACATCCGTTCCGCAATAATAACAGAGGTCTGGAAGAGAACTTAAGGACAGTCAAAGGTCTGGACGGCCTGGAAGTCTTAAATGGAAGCACTTCTGTAGAGGCGTGCCAGAAGGCGGCGAGATATGCACAGGAACTCGGACTGTGTACGATGGGATCCAGCGACTGTCATGTACCGGAGAAAGTCGGTGCGTGTGCGACCTGGTTTCCGGAAGAAGTAAAGACAATGGAAGAGTTTATGCAAGCTCTGAAAAAAGGTGGTATGAAACCGGCATATTATGAGGACGGTGCATATCACATACTGGAGGTACAAGAGTATGGGAATGGATACCCGAAGGTAGGATTCTAAGGATAGACGTTTTCAGACTTTTATATAATAATTCTATAAATTATATATTTACCTTTTCCATAAATGATGATAGAATGAATCTATATGTGTTGATTGTGGAAATGGTGATAGAAAGGTGGAATCATTATGATTACAGTTAATGCTATGGGAGACAATTGCCCAATCCCGGTTATTAAAACCAAAAAGGCAATGGCTGCACTGACAGGACCGGAGACGATTGAAGTTCTGGTTGATAATGAGATCGCAGTGCAGAATGTAACAAAGATGGCATCTAGCTCAGGAGGAAAAGTAACTTCTGAAAAATTGGGGGATGCCGAATATAAAGTTACGATTGAAATGGAAGGAGCACCGGCAGCAGATGGAGCTGAAGCAGTATGTGCGCCGGATGCAAGAGACAATACAGTTGTTGTCGTTTCTTCTGACCGTATGGGATCTGGAAATGATGAATTAGGAAAAGTTCTGATCAAAGGATTTATTTTTGCAGTGACACAGCTTGATACACTGCCAAAGACAATGCTTTTCTATAATGGAGGAGCAACTTTGACTACAGAAGGTTCTGATTCTCTGGAAGATTTGAAATCTCTGGAAGCACAGGGAGTAGAGATCATGACATGTGGAACCTGTCTGGATTATTATGGTCTGAAAGACAAGCTTGCAGTTGGTACAGTAACGAACATGTACAGCATTGTTGAAACGATGGCAAAAGCAGGAAGAATCGTCAGACCATCATAAATTAGTTACATACCTGGATAAAAAGCCGGATTCCTGAAGTAAGATACAGGGGTTCCGGCTTTCTTGTACTACGGCGTATGTATAATGAATACAAAAGAGTCTGCATGACAGTTCATCGACTGTACTGCCTCTGAAGAAAGGTATGAAAAACAGGAGGAGTAAAAAGAATGAAATCAGATGTAAAATTAACGAGTTTAAGCAAAACAGCAGGTTGAGCGGCCAAGATTGGTCCGGAGACCCTTGCTCAGGTTCTGAGTAAGCTGCCAAAATTTGAGGATGACAATTTAATAGTAGGAATCGAGACTTCCGATGATGCTGCCATCTACAAAGTGACAGATGATATTGCGATGATTCAGACGGTTGATTTCTTTACTCCGATTGTGGATGATCCATATATGTTCGGACAGATCGCCGCTGCCAACTCGCTCAGTGATGTATGGGCGATGGGAGGAGAACCGGCGGTAGCCCTGAACATCGTAGGTTTCCCGAATTGCCTGGATCCGGCGATTCTCGGCGATATCCTTGCGGGAGGCGCAGACAAAGTAAAAGAAGCAGGTGCAGTATTAGTCGGAGGACATTCGGTACAGGATGATGAACCGAAATACGGTCTCTGCGTATCCGGATTCGTTCACCCGGATAAGATCTTTAAGAACTACGGCTGCAGACCGGGAGATATATTGATTCTTACAAAACAGATCGGAAGTGGTATCGTGAATACTGCGATCAAAGCAGAGATGGCATCGCCATCGGCAATCCGCGAGGCACAGACGGTCATGGCATCCTTGAATAAGATAGGCAAGCAGGTTGTGGAAAAGTATGATGTTTCCGCATGTACGGATATCACTGGATTTGGACTGCTTGGACATTGTGTTGAGATGGCATCGGCAAGTGATGTGACATTTGAACTCAGTGTGCATGACATTGCGTATCTTCAGGATGCATACGATTATGCGAAGATGGGTCTTGTTCCGGCAGGAGCTTATAAGAATAAGAGATATTCGATCAATCAGGTGGAAGTTGGTTCGGTAGAAGAGACATACTTAGATCTTCTCTATGATCCACAGACTTCCGGCGGACTTCTCATCAGTGTTTCGCCTAAAGAATACGAGAATATGATGAGAGACTTCAGAGCATCAGGACTGGATACAACCGTTTCCGTAATCGGAACAGTTGCACCAAAGAGTGATAAGCTGATCCGGTTATTCTAGATATGAAGTCATAAAAGAATGACAGAATGGAGAAACATAATGAATAAGAATGTATTATACCGGAGTATCCCAAAAGTAGATATTCTTCTGGCGGATGAAGGAATCAAAGTATTGATAGAGGCCTACAGCCGTGAAAGTGTAATGGAAGCGATCCACAGTGAGATGGAAAAGCTCCGTGCATATATCGGAACATGCGATGATGAAGAAAAAGCAAAACACCAGATCGCATTACTGAATGAAAATATAGCAAAAGCCGTTGCGGCAATGCATACACCGAATATGAAAAAGGTGATCAACGGAACCGGAACGATCCTGCATACGAATCTCGGACGTGCACCGATCAGTTACGAACACATGATGAAAGCAGCAGAGATCGTCAGTGGGTATTCCAATCTGGAATACAATCTGGAAGCAGGAAGAAGAGGAGAGCGTTATTCGCATTTTGAAAAGCTTCTGTGTAAATTAACCGGCGCAGAGGCTGCCATGGCGGTCAATAATAATGCGTCTTCGGTACTTCTGATCTTAAGTTCTCTGGCAAAAGGCGGAGAAGTAATCGTTTCCCGCGGGGAGCTGATCGAGATTGGTGGTAAATTCCGCATTCCGGATGTGATGGAACAGAGCGGTGCAAGCCTCGTGGAAGTCGGAACGACGAACAAGACACATTATGAGGATTATGAAGAAGCAATCACAGAAGAGACGAAAGCTCTTCTGAAGGTACACACCAGTAACTACCGTATTGTTGGATTTACAGAAAGTGTGGGAATTGATGAACTGGTACCGATTGCGAAGGAACATGAGATTCCGGTTGTGGAAGATCTCGGAAGCGGTGTGCTGATCGACCTGGAGAAATACGGTCTGACACATGAGCCGACCGTACAGGAATCCATCGCACATGGTGCGGATGTGGTATGTTTCAGCGGTGACAAGCTTCTTGGAGGACCACAGGCGGGAATTATCATCGGTAAGAAGAAGTACATCGATATGATGAAGAAGAACCAGCTTACCCGTGCACTTCGTATTGATAAATTTACGGCGGCAGCACTGGAAATGGTTCTGATGGAATACCTGTCAGAAGAGACAGCTGTTCAGAACATCCCGGTATTGCGTATGATTGCAACGCCTTTAGAAGAGATTGAAAAAGAAGCCAGAAGCTTTGTGCGTATCTTGCGTCACACTGGAATGGATGCAAAGATTCAGATGGTATCCTGTGAATCACAGATCGGCGGCGGATCCCTTCCACTTGAGCGGATGGAAAGCCGTGCAGTTGCAATCCAGCCAAATGGCATGAGTGTTGCAGAGATGGAAGAGAAGATGCGTCATCTGGAGATCCCGATCATTCCGAGAACGATCAATGACAGTATCTGTCTGGATGTCAGAACGATCGAACGCAAGGATTATAAAATGATTGCAGCAGAGCTTGCAGAATTATTAGGAAAGAAAGAAGAACGGTAGGTGCAAAAGAAGGCTATGAAGAATATTATTATCGGAACGGCCGGACACATTGATCATGGTAAGACAACACTGATCAAAGCACTGACCGGAAGAAATACAGACCGCTGGGAAGAAGAACAGCGAAGAGGAATTACGATTGACTTAGGGTTTACGTATTTTGACTTGCCGGGAGGAGACCGTGCGGGAATCGTCGATGTACCGGGACATGAGAAATTCATCAATAACATGGTTGCCGGAGTTGTCGGAATGGATCTGGTACTCCTGGTGATCGCGGCGGATGAGGGAATCATGCCGCAGACAAGAGAGCACATGGATATTCTGAACCTTCTCGGAATCGAGAAGAGTATCATTGTGCTGAATAAATGTGATCTCGTAGATGAAGAGTGGCTGGAGATGATGGAAGAGGATGTAAGGGAAGAACTTTCCGGAACATTCCTGGAACATGCGCCGCTTGTCAAAGTATCGGCAGCGACAGGTGCCGGCCTTGATGATCTGGTAAAAGAGATCGAACATCAGACCAGAGACGAAGTGGTACAGAAAGATATTCATACTATTCCGCGTCTCCCGATCGACAGAGTATTTACACTTTCCGGATTTGGAACAATCATCACCGGAACACTGGTGTCCGGAACGATCACGAAAGAAGACACACTTCAGATGTATCCGGTCGGAAAAGAATGTAAGATCCGAAGCATTCAGGTTCACGGAGAAGATAAGAAAGAGTGTTACGCCGGACAACGTGTGGCGATCAACCTTTCAAATGTGAAGAAAAAAGAAATCAAGAGAGGCTGCGTACTGGCGCCTCCGAACAGTATGAAAAATACCGACCTTCTGGATGTAAAGTTAAATGTACTGGATTCTTCTGTGAGAATCCTGACGAATCATACACGTCTGCATTTCTTTACAGGAACCAGTGAAGTGCTCTGCCGTGCGGTACTTCTGGATAAGGAAGAAATCGGACCTGGAGAAAGCGGTTATGTACAGCTTCGTATGGAAGAAGAAGTTGCGGTAAGAAGAGGAGACAAATTCGTAGTACGTTTCTATTCACCAATGGAGACGATCGGCGGAGGTGTTGTTCTTGAGCCGAATCCGAAGATCAAGAGAAGATTCCAGCCGGAAGTGATCGAAGAACTGAAGCGCAAGGAAGAAGGATCGTCCGCAGATGTTATAGAAATGCATGTGAAGAGTCATGCAGAGACCCTGATCACAGTCACGGAACTGGCCAAGCTTACGGCACTTTCGCCGGAAGAGGTGGAGCAGGATGTGAAAGAACTGGAAGAGCAGGGCAGTATCTATGCATTTCCAATGCGGAAAGATACGTATGTATGGCACAGCGATTCTGCAAGAGAGGCAGAACGTATCCTGCTGAAAGCTTTGAAGGAATATGAAGAAACGTATCCGTACCGCTACGGAATTAAGAAGGCACAGGTACAGACCACATATTTCAAAAAGGTAAAACCAAATGTATACGACAAGATTCTGACGCTTTTTGAAGAACAGGGAGTATTGAAACGAGTCGATGAATTTTTATGTACTCCGGAGTACGAAGTACGGAAAGACAAGATTTATGATAAAGTGTCAAAGATCATGCTGGATACATTTGAAAAAGCAGGATTTGACTTTGCAAGATATTCCGAGGTTACATGCAAGGATGTACCACAGGATATCATGGATGACATCCTGAACATCTTATTAGAAGAAAAACAGATTGTAAAAATAAATGATGAAATGTATACGCTGACCTCTTATATGGAGACTGCGAAAGAGAAGATCAAAGAGCATTTGAAAGAAGATCCGCTGATCACGATCGCACAGGTCAGAGACATGTTTGAGACAAGCAGAAAAAGTGCAAAACCGATCCTGGAATATATGGACAGTATCAAGGTAACCAAGAAAACGGGAGCAGAGAGCGAAAGGGTGGCATACTAATGAATTTAAAACAATTAGAAGCTTTCGTTCAGGTAGCAGAGGGAGGCAGTTTTTCAAAGGCAGCAAAACAGCTGTTTCTGACACAGCCAACCATCAGTGCACACATTTCGTCACTGGAGAAAGAACTGAATGCAAGGTTTTTTGTAAGAAATACAAAAGAAGTAAAATTATCGGATGACGGGAAAGAATTGTACCGTTACGCAAGACAGATGATCGATCTTCAGAAAAAGATCGAGGAAAGATTTGAAACAGGAAAAAGTGAGAGCAAACATCTGATCACAATTGCGGCATCTACAATTCCGGCACAGTATCTGCTTCCGGAGATTCTGATGAAGTTCAATGAACGGTATCCGAAAGAACAGGTAAAGCTTCTTGAAACGGACAGCAGTCAGGTTGTGACCAAGATCATTGATCATATGGTAGATGTAGGATTTACCGGAACGGTTCTGGAGAAAAAACACTGTAAATATATTCCGTTTTATAAGGATGAACTGATAGTGATCACTCCGAATACGGAGAAATATCAGGTGTTACATCAGAATATTGAAGATATAAGCTGGATCAGTGGGGAATGTCTGATCATGCGGGAAGAAGGATCCGGCACAAGAAAAGAAGCCGGAAAACAGCTCCGTAATGCCGGAATCAATCTGGATAAGCTTAAGATCATTGCAAGTATTGAAAATCAGGAGACGATCAAGAAGTCGGTAAAACAAGGAATGGGAATTTCGATCATATCCAGACTTGCGGCGGAAGAAGAAGCAAAATCAGGAGATCTTCTGACATTTCCTATTCCAAAGGCAGATCAGGGACGTGACATTAACCTGGTGTATAATAAGAATTATCAGATGTCAAAAAGTGCAGAGCGCTTTATTAAAGTGGTAAAAGAAGTATACGGAATAGAAGAATAGATTACAGTTTATGATCTGTAGATCTAAATAATAGAATAAACCCACAACATTTATAGATAATTACTATGAATGCTGTGGGTTTATGTAATGTTTCGATTAGACGGAAAGAAGAAAATAGACTATACTAAAAGCATATGAAAGAGGTATGAATTTACTTAGAAATTAAATAGTATTGAATGAGCGGAATAATATTTTTATAATAAAACTTGAATCATGTGCGGTCATTAGGAGGAGACAAGTATGATATATATGGACAATGCAGCTACAACAATGCACAAACCACAGGAAGTGATCGATGCGGTAGTAAGTGCGATGAGTTCGATGGGGAATGCAGGACGCGGGGCCAGTGAAGCTGCACTCAGTGCATCTAGGATTATTTATGATACCAGGGAGGGACTGGCAAAATTATTCGGTGCAGAGAATGCAAGGCAGATTGCATTTACATCGAATTCTACGGAAAGTCTGAATATTGCTATAAAAGGAATACTGGATCCGGGAGATCATGTGATCACAACGGTTCTGGAACATAATTCGGTGTTAAGACCGTTATATGAGATGGAGAAGAAAGGCACAGAACTTTCAGTTATAGGATGTAACGAGAAAGGAATGCCGGATATAGCTGCGATGGAGGCAGCGATAAAAGAGAATACGAAGATGATTATCTGTACCAATGGATCGAATCTTACCGGCAATTATGTAGATGTGGCAGTAATTGGGAAGATGGCGCATAAGCACGGACTGATCTTTGTGGTGGATGCATCACAGACGGCCGGAGTATTTCCAATTGACGTACAGAAGATGGATATAGATATATTATGTTTTACAGGACACAAAGGACTTCTTGGACCTCAGGGGACAGGCGGAATATATGTAAAAGAAGGAATACAGATCAGACCGTTAAAGACCGGAGGAAGTGGAATACAGACATATAGCAAAGAACATCCGGTGCAGATGCCGACGGCTTTGGAGGCAGGTACTTTGAACGGACATGGAATTGCCGGACTTCATGCGGCACTTGGATATCTGGAAAAAACAGGAATTGATAATATCCGCAAAAAAGAAGAAAATCTGATGTGGCGGTTCTATAACGGGGTAAAAGATGTTCCGGGCGTTAAGATTTATGGGGATTACAGTCAGAAAGAACGCTGTGCGATCGTGACGCTGAACATCGGTGATTATGATTCTTCAGAAGTGAGTGATGAGCTTCTTATGGAATATGATATTTCTACCAGATCGGGAGGGCATTGTGCACCGCTTATGCACGAGGCGCTTGGAACGGTAGAACAGGGGGCTGTGAGATTCAGTTTCTCACATTACAACACGGAGGAAGAAGTGGATACGGCTATAAGGGCGATCCGCGAACTGGCAGAAGAACCGTAAAATATGTGATATGTGACAAGGCGTCATAAAAAAGTATGCCAGGCATATAGTTATGGGGAAATGCAAGAAAATGAGAGTATAGGAGGAAACACATATGAATTTATCAGATTCAAAGAAAAAACTGGTACTGGCCGGTGTTGTGTGTGGTATTGTAGCGGCATGCCTTGCAACACTTGGAAATCCAGCGAACATGGCATTCTGTATTGCATGTTTTATCCGTGATACGGCGGGAGCAATGGGAATGCATCAGGCAGAAGTGGTACAGTATGCAAGACCGGAGATTATTGGTCTTGTACTTGGGGCATTTATCATTTCAATAGCAACAAAAGAATATCGCTCAACGGCGGGATCATCGCCGATGATCCGTTTTATTCTTGGTGTGATCATTATGATCGGTGCACTTGTATTCCTGGGATGCCCTCTGCGTATGGTAATCCGTATGTCGGCAGGTGATCTGAATGCATGGGTAGCTTTCGTTGGTTTCATCCTTGGAGTGGCAACGGGAGTATTTGCATTAAAGAAGGGATTCAGTCTTGGAAGAGCACATGTAACTAACAAAGTTAACGGAGCGGTTCTTCCGGCAATCGTGGTTGCGATTTTGATCCTTGCTACATGTACAACACTTCTGAAAGCGAGCCAGGCAGGACCGGGAAGCATGCATGCACCGATTATTGCATCTTTGATCGGAGGTCTTGTATTTGGAGCATTTGCACAGAAATCAAGAATGTGCTTTGCAGGAAGTATCCGGGATATTATCCTGATGAAAAACTTTGATCTTATCAGTGTCATTGCGGGACTTTTTGTAGTGATGCTTGTATTTAATCTTGCAACAGGACGTTTCGTGCTTGGATTTGATACACCTGGAATTATTGCGCATTCTGAACATCTGTGGAATATTCTTGGAATGTACACAGTTGGATTCGCAGCTGTACTTGCAGGAGGATGCCCATTAAGACAGCTGATCCTTGCGGGACAGGGATCTTCTGATTCGGCGGTAACCGTAGTCGGAATGTTTGTGGGAGCTGCAATGTGCCATAACTTCGGACTTGCGGCAAGTGGAACTGCACTTAATCCTGAGACGAAAGAAGTAGTGGCAGGTGCAGTACCATTGAATGGTAAGATTGCATGTATTATCTGTATTGTGATTTGCTTTATTATCGCATTTACGAATAAGAGAGAAGAAACAAAATAAGATTGAAATATGCTTAAATACATAGTATTCTAGGAAAGAAGGAATTAAATATGAAAGAAGTAGATGCAAGAGGTCTTTCTTGTCCGGAACCATTAATGCTGACAGCAGAAGCGTTAAAAGGAGAAACAGGACCTGTGAAAATTCTTGTCACAGAGCCTCATCAGAAGATGAATGTTGAAAAATTTGCCAAAAGTAAGGGGAAAAAGTCAACAGCTGTGGAGAAAGACGGTTACTACGAAGTGGTGATTGAGTAAAGATGAGAAAAAAAGTAATGAAACTTGTTGTAACTTTCCATACGACGTCTGATGCGATGGCGATGGAGAAGGTATGCAAGGAAAGAAATGTACCAGGCAGACTGATTCCTGTACCGCGTGAGATTTCGGCGGGCTGCGGTTTATCATGGTGTGCAGGAATAGAGGATCGTGACACGATCCGGAAGGTGATAGAAAGCATCGGTGTGCAGGAACAGGAAATGCATGAATTAATGGTATAAAAATGGTTCGAGATCAGATGGTCTCGAACCGTTTTTTTTATAATCCATTTACAAATGCATCCAGTACATGTGGCAACAGGGCATCACTCTTTTCTGTCAGAGAGAATTTCCCTTTTACGAGTGACCAGTCATATAGCAGTGCGCGCTCGAACATGGCATAGATATCCATCAGATCCTTAGCAGAGGAAGTTGGTGCAAATTCACCAGAGTCCAGTGCATTCTGTATGATCTCGCTAAGCCATACATAATAAAAACGCTTGTGATCGGACAAGGAACGTTTGTCTTTAGTGACCAATTGGGCTGAATACAGATAAGCAACCAGGCTGACGTCAATACTGGTTTCGATCATATAAAATAATTCATGATTTAAGAATAATAATTTGTCGTAGGACGATAAGTTGGGGTCTACTACATTATATAATTCTTCGTATTTTTCATCAAACAGATAAGACAATGTGTTCAAAAGCCCTTCTTTGCTTTTAAAATAATGATAAAAAGTGCCTTTTGATGTCTTGGATGCTGTAATGATGTCTTCTACTGTGGTGTCGTCATATCCGTTTTTATAAAACAGATAACTTTTTTCTATTGCTTCGGCTGTATCAGCTTCTAATGCATATAGTATTTCCCTGCAAAATTCCAGTTGTCCGGTTCCGTTAGCGGTTATGATCTTTCCATCTCTTACAGCTTGCTGATCAACGTAGTT